>Ga0255757_10002834_pt1 | contig 16173 bp, 15 predicted proteins | sample 071ome_27_FD_179957 | JGI IMG/M metagenome (GOLD analysis project Ga0255757, IMG submission 179957) | Coastal salt marsh microbial communities from the Groves Creek Marsh, Skidaway Island, Georgia - 071409AT metaG (version 2) | ecosystem: Environmental > Aquatic > Marine > Intertidal zone >...
CAATTAAAACACTAAATGCAGCTACATCTTTATATTCAAGTGAAACATAACCTGCCCAAAATGTTTCTATAAGCCCAATTAATAATCCGCCTAACATTGCACCGGGCAATGAACCAATTCCTCCTAGTACTGCTGCAGTAAAAGCTTTTATTCCAGCTAAGAAACCAATGTAAAAATCAATAACTCCATAATACAAAACAAACATCATACCTGCTACTGAAGCTAAGGAAGAACCGATAATAAATGTAATAGATATTGTTCTATCTACATTAATTCCAAGTAACGCAGTCATTGTTCGGTCTTGTTCACAGGCTCTTTGAGCTCTCCCAAGATCAGTCTTTGTAATTAAATAAGTAAAGATACCCATTAAGATAACTGTTAAAACAACAATAAAAATTTGTAAGTAGCTAACCGTTACAACAAACTCAGAGTTTTTAAAAAATTCTAAACCGCCAGAAATTAATGGCTGCATTGGTTTCACTCTTGCACCTTGTGCCACTTGTACATAGTTTTGAAGTACGATTGACATTCCTAAAGCAGAAATAAGCGGAGCTAATCTAAAAGAGCCTCTTAAAGGTTTGTATGCTAATTTTTCTACTGTCCAGCCATAGCAAGCGGTGAACAACATTGCGATTAATAAAACTAATAGTAATATTATTGGTAAGGCTACACCGGTTAATCCAAATATAATAAATGAAATTAATGCAACGAAGGCTCCGATCATGAAGATGTCTCCATGGGCAAAGTTAATCATACCGATAATTCCGTAAACCATCGTGTAACCAATTGCGATAAGTCCGTAGATCGAACCTAAAGTAATCCCGTTGACTAATTGTTGTATAAAATATTCCATGATTTATTTACTCACTCTTTTGTTTACGTTTTCAAGAGCTTTAGAGAACTTAGTAAAGAATTTTCCTTTTTTCAATTCATTAAGAACCTGCATATTTAAGCCTTTTGGTGTCTGTGAGTCCGCTACGAGCTTTTTATACCCCTGAGATGATTTATTCAAAGCATCCTGACTTAAAGCTAAAAATAATTCTGCAACATAAGTATCAGCAAGTTTTTTATTAATACCTTTTTTTGTTAGCCATTTAGAACTTGTATTTAAAATCTCATAATATGTTGCCATAAGTGATGCTGTAGACCAAAACTTATAACTAAGTTTTTCATTTCTAATCTCTAACACTTGACCTAAATGTTTAAAAATATTTTTAGCAAATTTACTTGGAGGACAAATAATAACTGGTCCTTTTTTAATTTCAATTGGAGGCAAAGGAGTTGCTCTAACTACATTCTTATTTTTTGTAACTTGCTTTAATTTACTTAAGTTTATAGTTGAAATTAAACTAATGATTTTTTTATTTTTTGAAAATCTTAGCTTTGATAATATGTTGTTTCCAACATTAGGTGTTACTCCTAAAAAAACAGTTGATGATTTATCGATAATCTCTTGATTATCATTAAGAATTTTTACCTTAGTAAATTTTTGGGCTAATTTTTTAGCTATGTTTCTATTTCTTGAAGATATATAAATTCGCTTAACATTAAGTTTTGATTTAAAAATACCTAAAATAATAGATGATGAAATTTTTCCTGTGCCTATAAACCCAATGATCATAATTTCAGAATATATATTTTTTTTAATTGATTAGAAACTTAATTTAACCTAACGGCCAAGGAAGCTCTAGATAAGATTGTAATATGCCTGGTGGAAAATCCATTACCATAAAGTGAGAAATTGCTCCAAGAAAAATCCAAACAATTAAGCCACTTATGGCACTAAATAGTAAACTCTTTCTTGCTATTTGATTTAAAAAAAATATTACAAATAAACCAATAGAAATATAGAAGCCTATAAAAATTGATAAAAATAGGGGGGATATAAACCAAAATATAGTTAACCAGTAACTTCTAATATTAGGTTGTCTTGAAAATGCTATTTCATTATCAAAAAATACTTTGGAGTCTCTTTTAGCAAATTTCATTTGGAGGGCAGTAATTGCTGTAAAAACACAAAGAAGTATTCCAACACTAACGGGAAATATTTTTCCCAAAAACTGCAAATGATCAGTTGAAAAAATAGTATAAGCGCCAATCAACCCCATTAAGGATAAAAATATCCATTGAGGTCCAGTTCTTTTACTTGCTTCAAAATTATTTTTACTTAAGTACTGATCACGTTTTTTAAGAATCTTTATTCCAGAGTAAATTGAAAAAGCCGAGACTAAAATTAAAATTAAAAATATTGGTCGCGTAAATAACTGGCTAAAAGAGTAAAATTGTATAGTTTGATATAGATAAGTTTCTATACTATCGCTTAATACAAAACCGATCATTAAAGCAACTCGAGAATAATCAAATCTCTTCATATAAACAGCTAAAATCCCAATAAAAGTTGCAAAGATTAAGTCGCCCCATGAACGAGTAGAGTTAAATATAGCAAATAAAATTAAAGATATTAAAAATGGAGCTAATAAAGTAAAATTAATAGTTGTTAGTTGGGAGATAGGTTTTGCTAAAGCTGCACAAATAATTGCACCGAATATGTTAGCAATGGCTAATGACCAAATTATTGTATAGATAAGATCAAGTTGCGTATCGACCATTTGAATTCCTGGATCAACACCAATTAAAATTAACCCTCCCATTAAAACTGCAGTTCCACCAGAACCGGGTATTCCAAATAATAAAGTTGGAATTAACGCCCCTCCTTCTTTAGAATTAGAGCTAGCTTCTGGACCTATTACTCCTCTAATGTCACCTTGACCAAAGTTATCTGTATTTTTTTCCGTAGTTTTTGCATGGCTATAACTAATCCAATCAATACAAGAGCCACCTATTCCAGGAATTAACCCTATAAAGCTTCCAATAAATGAACATCTAAGTACTAGAAATTTATTTCTTAAAAAATCTTTTAAACCGACTAACCAACCTGTTTTTTCAAGTTCTGCTTTTTCAGAGACAGGCTTATTAGATCTTAATAACTCTACTATCTCAGGAAAAGCGAATATAGCAATAGCAACCACCATTAAGTGTATGCCTCCACCTAAATACATCACGATAGGATTTTGAACTTCTAAAACTGTACTAAAATCTAAACGATACTCAGAACTTGCTGGTGCAATACCTATTGCGCCAATTGCTAGACCTAAAAATGCAGCAATTAAACCTTTAAATATACTAGAGCCGGTTAATGTTCCAACAATAGAAATTCCAAAGACAGCTAACATAAACATTTCACCTGTTCCAAATGCTAAAATAATTGGCTTTGCAATTTGAATAACCATTGTAAGCAAAATTGCACCAAACAATCCTCCAAACAATGATGAAAAGAAAGCTGCGGATAAAGCTCTAGCTGCCTGACCTTTTTTTGCCAAAGGAAAACCATCCATCACTGTTGCTTGTGCTGATACAGAACCTGGAACGCCAATTAAAACTGCTGGGAAGGTATCAGATGTAGCAACAACAGACATTAAACCCATCATCATTGCTATTCCTGAAACAGGCTCCATTCCAAAAACAAATGGAAGTAGTAAAGATAAACCAACAGTTCCACCAAATCCTGGAATTACTCCAACAACTAAACCTAACGCGACTCCTAATATTAAAAAGAATAATGACTGGCCTGACAAGACCGTTGCTAAGGCTGCTAATAAAGCTTCTAACATTTTTCTATTATAAAAAAAAAGGGGGCTTTGCCCCCTTTTTTTACAAATTAATTAATTACTTAGTAGCTTTCCAAGCTTGTAAGTATTTGTTTGAAGCACTGTCAATTGTCGTAGCTTTTTTCAAAGCTGGCTTCAAAGCTTTACCAGTTACTTGATCATATTTTCCAAGTTTCTTATTAATAACCTTCATAGCTGCAGGGTCATTAACAATTGCTTCTGCTGCAGATTGCCAAGCTTTTACAACATCTCTCTTAGCTCCTTTTGGTAACATAATATATTTTTGTGTACCAAAACCAGAAAGAAATAATGCAGTCCAAGATTTAGCTTCTGTGCCTTTAAACTTTTTACCAGTTACAGCTTCATAAACTTCTGGAAACGCAGGAATGTCTGGGAAATTAGGATCTCTAACAACTTTACCATTCTCTAATGCACCCCAGCTCATAAGTGCAACTCTTTCACCTTTATCTACTAAAGGTTTTACACTTTTTAAGTAAGCCGCAGTTGTTTGATAATCTAAAGTAGCTTCTCCTCTATCTAAAGCTGCTCGACCAGCTTTTCTACCTTTCATACCGTAAACTACATTTACATCTAAGCCCAACATATCAAATGCAAGTATTGGAACTGCATCTAAAGATGTTTTACCTTGAGAACCATAAACAAGTTTTGAACTTTTTAATTTATCAAAGTCTTTTATGATATCGTTAATGCCTAAATCTTTTCTAACGTATAACACTCCACCTGTTCCGCTAGCAAAAATTGGTGTAACATTTTTATAATCATATCTTACTCTATCGTCTTTGAATAAATATGGAAGTTGAGTAGAACCTGAAGTTCCCCATACAACTAACCCATCTTTATCTTTACCGTGTTCAGCAAAGTATTTGTTTGAAGCACCGATAGCTTTACCATCAGTAACATTTTTAACAACTACTGTTGGATTTCCTGGTAAGTTAGCACTGAAAGCTGGAGCAATCGCTCTTGCCCAAGTATCAGAACCTCCACCTGCTTTAAAAGGGATCCAAATGGTTACAGTTTTTCCTGAATAATCTGCTGCAAACAAGCTTGATACTGTTAGAACAGAGGCAACTAAAGTTGCAATTATTTTTTTAAACATATTGTTATTCATTTTGTTTTTTAAAAAAAGAAAATAAAACATGATTAGAAAAAAAATTCAACAGTTGGCAAATATTTAGAAGTTAAGCGTAAGAAGGGTTTTTTTATGCTTTTTAATTAATTTTTGCTGGCAGCGTTTTTACCAGCTATTCTTCCAAAAACAGATCCCGAAGTAAGCCCACTACCACCAGGATAATTATTGTAAAATATTCCACCAACCATTTCTCCTGCAGCATATAAACCGCTAATTGGTTTTTTTGATTTATTTAAGACCTGGCATTTCTCGTTTACTTTTAAACCACCGTAAGTAAAAGTTATTCCGCAAGTTACTCCATAACCATAATAAGGAGGTGTATCAATCTTATTAGCCCAATTAGTTTTATTTATTTTAAGACCATTAGTCTTTTTTCCATCTTTTTTTGTTGGATCAAATTTAATTTTTATATTAACTTTTGAATTATATTCTAAAATTGTTTTAATGGCTTTTTTACTATTAACGCCTTTCAATTTTTTAACTAAACTCTTTAATGTGTTGGCTTTAACCATTGTGGCACTTTTAACATCATATTCCTTATAAAGCATTGGTCTTACTTTTTTATCAAAAATTTGCCATGCTAACTGCTTTGGTTGTTTTACAACTTCTCTGCCAAATTTTGCATAAGTATAATTTCTAAGATCTTCACCTTCGTCGACAAACCTTTGACCATTAGCATTTATTACAATTCCCCAAGGGTAACTAATTTTTCTATATTTTGCTGCAATTTTTAAATCGCTAAATTTCGGACCATTTAAATCATGAAAAACAGCATGGCACCCTTTCCATTCTCCATAAGGATCTGCGCCTAATTTAAATGACATTTTCAAACCATCGCCAGTATTATGTTTTGTTCCTCTTACTTTTACATTTTCCCATCCTTTTCCTAAATATTTTTTTCTCATCTTTGCGTCAGCTTCAAAGCCGCCACATGCAAGAATTACATTATTAGAATAAAATATTTTAAGTCTTTTATTTTTAATAGCTTTTAAGCCTTTAACTTCTCCATTAATTGTAATTAATTCTTTCGCGGCAGTACCATAATTAATTTTTATTCCTCTTTTTTTTACTATGGAGGTTAATGATTTCACCAGACCTTCACCTTGTCCTTTTACCTCAAGGGTTAACCCTCCCCAATATTTAGTTATTCCGTTTACAACAAAGGATTGTTTTCCTTTTATAGGAACAAACTTTAAACCACTTTTACTTAACCAATGAATAACATTAAAACTATGTTCAACTAATTTTTTTGTTAAAATTTTATCAGTTTGATTTTTAGTAACTTTGATCATATCATTATAAAAATTTTTCTTGGTGTACTTGCCATAATCTATCTTTTTAGTTTTTTTTAATGATGGTATAATTTTCTTTAATTCACTAAAGTTTTTATAAGCAAACCTATAAGAACCATTGGTATATCTACTGTTTCCGCCAGCTTCTTTTTTTTCTGCCTTTTCAATAATTAAAATATTTTTTGCACCGTGATCTTTTGCAGATAAAGCTGCACACAATGCAGCATTTCCACTTCCAACTACTATAACATCGTATATATTCATTTAATTATCTTTTTATGCATAATTTAATTTCTATATTCAAGACTAGTTATGTCGCTATCATTATTGGAATAATCGGAGGGTTTATTGGAAGTTTTATTAAACTACCACTTCCTTGGCTTTTGGGACCTCTTTTATTAAATTTATTAATTTCTTTTACAAAATATAATATTTCATTTTCAAAAAAATTGTTAAGCCCTATCTTTTTAATAATAGGAATTATTTTAGGTGGAACTCTTAATGTTACATTACTTTATAAAATTAATCTTTGGGTTTATTCATCTTTTGCAATGGTATTTTATGTTTTTATAAGCACTATCATTGTTGCTTTTTATTTTTTAAAAGTTTGTAAATTTGGAAAATTTAATTCGGTTTTAGCTGCTTTGCCTGGCGCATTTGTTCCTATATCTTCTGCTTTATTAGAATTAAAAAATAATAAAAATAAACAAGTTTTAATTCCTCAAGCTACCAGAGTAATTTTTTTGGTTTGTATGTTACCAGTTATTTTTGTTTATGAAGTAGGGTATGTAGAATTAGGAGGTCTTGGAAATGAAAATATTTTTAATTTAAAATATTTTTTTGAGATCTTATCTTTATTTGTACTTTGTTATTTAGCATCGATATTTATTAAAAAACTTAAAATTCCTTCATCTACATTATTAGCTGGTATGCTTGTATCTGGTGCTCTTTATACATTTCAAATAGTTGATGCTAGATTTCCTGATTTTTTTATTAATATTTCCTTTGTTTTTCTAGGAACCGCTTTGGGGAGCAGGCTAAATGGTTTAAAATTTAAAGAGCTTATTTTTTTTATCTTTCATGGAATAGTAATTTCAATCATTTTAATGTTAATAGCTGCAGGCGCTGCATATCTCATGACACATTTTTTAAAATTTGATTTTTTACCTACTTTCTTAAGTTTTACTCCAGGCGGAATTCACGAAATGGTTATTATTAGTGTCGCTTACAATATTGATCCAATATTTGTAAGTTATCATCATTTTTTAAGGATAATATTAATTGTACTTTTAATTCCATTTTTAATAAAAGCTTTTAAAGTAAAATGAATGATCAACTAAAAATACCTTGTATGTTCATCCGAGGGGGCACATCGAGAGGTCCTTATTTTTTAAAGAGCGATTTACCTAGTGATATTGATAAAAGAGATAAGATTTTACTTGCTGTAATGGGCTCACCAGACATTAGACAAATTGATGGTCTTGGTGGTGCTGAGCCAGTTAAAAGTAAAGTAGCAATAATTGATAGATCTAAAGAAGAAGGTATTGATGTAGACTACTATTTTGCTCAAGTAAAAGTTGACGAACCTATCGTAGATACAAAGCCCTCATGTGGAAATATTTTAGTTGGAGTTGGTCCTTATGCTATCGAAAAAGGACTGGTAGAAGCTAAGGAAGGTGTGACATCTGTAATAGTCAGAGATAAAAATACTGGTATGAAAATTGAACAATTAGTTCAAACACCAGGAAAAAAAATTCAATATGAAGGTAGCTTAAAAATAGATGGTGTTCCTACACCCGGCGCCCCAGTAGAGTTAAAATTCCTAAATATCATTGGTTCACAAACTGAAAAGCTTTTTCCCTCTGGTAATGCTAAAGATGTCATTGACGGTTTAAATTTCACAATAGTAGACTGTGCAGTACCGATGGTTATTTTTGATTATAAGGAACTTGGTTTAAATGGCAGTGAAACTTTTAATGAACTAAATAAAGACAAAAGTCTTATAAATAAAATGGATAAAATTAGAATTAAAATTGCAAAAGAAGTTGGTTTGGGCGATGTATCCAAATCTGTAATTCCTAAGACTGCAATTGTTATGGAGTCAAAAAAAGCTGATATTGGCTCGAGATACTTTATGCCTTGGGATTGTCATCCAAGTTATGCTGTCACTGGTTCAATGGCTTTATTAGCTGCTTGTAAATCAAAAAATACAATATGTTCTAAGTATTATAATGATTATTCTGAGAGTGGTGAATTTAGATTGGAACATCCAGCTGGATTAATGAGTGTTAATTTTGATTTAAAATATAAAGACGACAAAATCATGGATATTTCGGTTAAATCTTTAAGGAATGCCAGGCTAATAATGTCCGGTGAAGTTTACGTAAAAAAAAGCCTAATATAAACTCCTATAATTTTGACAATAATTAGTCGATTAAGTACAAATTTGTATGTCTAATTTAATCGATTTACTTGGGAGACTTCTTATCTCAGCATTATTTTTGCTATCTGCTTACAACAAGATTTTTAGTATTGATGGTACGATGAGTTGGATGGAAGGTTTTGGAATTCCAGGAATGCTCTTATATCCAACTATTGTTTTAGAAATTATCTTACCTTTATTTATTATCGTTGGTTATAAAGCGCAACTGTCTGCTGGTTTACTTGCAATCTTTTGTATAGCGACAGCTTTCATATTTCATTTTGATTTTAATGATCAAATGCAGACCATAGCTTTTCTAAAAAACATTGGCTTAACTGGTGGATTTTTATTCATCGTAGCTAATGGAACAAAAGAATGGGCTATTGAAAGAGAAAAGAAATACGTAAGACTTTAGTTTTTTTTAAAAAAACTTTTATAAATTTGCCATCCAACAATAAATATTATTGTTAACATTATTACTGCTGTTAATGGCCTGTCCCAGAGAAACGACCAAGATCCATCACTTATTAATAATGACCTTCTCAAGTTTACTTCCATAAGACCACCTAAAACAAAGGCAAGTATTAATGGCGGCATTGGAAAATCATATAAGCGGAGAATAGTTGCGCCAACCGCTATTCCAATCATTAAGTAAATATCAAAATTATTGAATGAAATTAAATAAATACCTGTAACAGAAAAAAATAAGATTAATGGGATTAAAAAAGTTCTAGGTGTTGCTAGGACTCTTGCAATGTAAGGTATTAATGGAAGATTTAAAATAAGTAGTACGACCATCCCAATATACATCGACATAATTACAGACCAGAAAATCTCTGGGTTTGTTTGATATAACCTAGGTCCAGGCTGAATACCAAAACCTAATAAAGCTCCAAGCATTACTGCTGTTGTTCCGCTTCCTGGTATGCCTAATGTAAGTAAGGGCACAAAAGATCCAGAACAAGCTGCATTGTTTGCTGTTTCAGGTGCAGCCAAACCATTTACACTTCCTTTACCAAACTTTTCTTTTTCTTCATCTTTAACAAAATTTCTTTCCATTCCATAAGCAAGGAAAGATGCTATCGTGGCACCAGCACCAGGTAAAACTCCAATAATAAAGCCTAAAACAGATGATCTTGGAATTGTTGTAACCATTTTTTTTGTCTCTTCTTTATCCAGTTTAATTGAACCTAACTCTGATAAAGAAATTTGTTTTGCGGCTTTAGTCGGATCGTTTCCTTTAAATATAATTGTTAATGCTTCACTCATTGCAAACGTAGCCATAACGACTAATACGAAGCTTATTCCATCAGCTAAATTCATATTTTGGAAAGTAAATCTTGGTATATCAGACAATGAGTCTTGACCCACGCTAGCTAACATAAGGCCTAAAACAACCATCATCATGGCTTTTAAGAAATTACCTTTTGATGAAAACGCTGCAACTGCAGTTAAACCTAAAATCATCAAACCAAAATAATCTGGAGATCTAAAAGCTAAACTTACTTTTGATAAACTAGGTGCAGCTATTAATAAAAAGATTGCAGAAATTGTTCCTCCTGCAAAAGAACTGTAAGCAGCAATTGCTAAAGCTTTACCGGCTTTACCTTGTTGCGCCATTGGATAACCGTCAAAAGATGTAGCAACTGTTCCTGGAACACCAGGCGCATTAATTAAAATTGAAGAAGTTGACCCACCAAAAACTGCTCCGTAATAAACTCCAGCCATTAAAATTAAACCTGTCGAAGGTTCAAAACCATAAGTGATCGGTATCATTAATGCTATCGCAGTCATTGGACCAAGACCTGGGAGCATTCCAATAATAGTTCCAGAGAAACACCCTATCATTACCATTAGTAAATTTTTTACTGATAAAGCTGTTTCTAATCCTATAAGTATTCCTTCAATCATCCTATAATTCCTAAGTATTTTAAAAATGGATCACGTAAATAAATATTTAAAAGTCCGTGAAGCAAATACATAAATATTGCTACAAATGGAAAAGACAAAATAAATACCCAAATCCATCTTCTTTCACCTAAAACAATGTAAGATAAAACTAAAAATATCGATGTAGATAAAAAGTATCCTGCTTTTAAAATTGTTATTCCATAAATAATCATCAGAACAACTAATAAAATTGTTTTCTTATATTCTAAAATCGATACGTCAACATTTGTTGGTTTTCTCTCTGGTAAAATAATGTAGAGAGCTGAAAAAATTAATCCTGCGTAACCAAGATAAATTGGAAAAGTTCGTGCGTTAAAAGCTGCGTTCTCATCAAAAGCAAAAACTCTTATTTGGTATGCAGTATATAAATAAAATCCTGAAAAAATGAAGAAGAGCAATGAAATAATCTTTGATGGACTTATTTTCACTGCTCTCCCTCCAAGTTAATCAACTAGATAACGCCTAGTTTTTTCATTAACTTTGTCATCTCTTTAGTTTGACCTTTTAAGAAACTGTCAAACTTACGACCTGGGTTATAAATATTTACCCAAGCATTTCTTTTTCTTACTGTTTCCCATTCAGGTGTTTTTTGAACATCGCCTAACATTTTCTCGATCTTCTTAACATCTGCCGAGCTCATACTTTTAGGAGCAAAGAAACCTCTCCAGTTAACAAACTGAACATCGTATCCTTGTTCTTTTAAAGTTGGAACTTCAGGAGCATCAGCTACTCTGTCAGGAGCTGTGATACCAATAATTCTTACTTGGTCTCTTGCACCCATTAACTCACCTAAACCTGTAGAGATAATTTGAGTCTCTCCAGATAAAAGTCCAGCTAAAGCTTTTCCACCAGCATCGTAAGGTACGTACACTACGTTGTTAGGGTTAGCACCAGCTTCTTGGAATGCTAAAGCACCAATTAAATGGTCCATGCTTCCTCTCACAGAACCACCAGCCATTTTTACTGACTTAGCATCTGCATTATAAGCATCAACTACATCTTTAAAGTTTTTGAATGGTGAATTTTTAGCAACTGCGATTGCACCGTAGTCACCAATTACACCAGCTATTGGTTTAACATCTTTGTAAGATAATACACCAGAACCTTTAACGTAACCTTCGTGTCTAGTGATTGATCTTAATACTAAAGGTGTAGATTGAACCAATATAGTATTTTCAGGCTTCGAATTGATTATGTAAGATAGAGCTTTTCCTCCACCACCACCTGACATATTTTCATATGAAGCGCTTTTTAAAAAACCAGCTTTAGTTAAAGCTTCACCAGTTCCTCTAGCAGTTCCATCCCAACCACCACCAGCACCACCACCGATTACGAAGTGTAATTTATCGATTGCGAAACTTGTTGATGAGATTGAAGTTAAAAGAACAGTTGCAAAAACTAGGCTGATAAGTTTTTTGAACTTATTAATCATTATTTTCTCCCTGTTAATTAATTAATTAATTACAGGCATTAAATCTTTAATGACTTGATGAGTCAACTAGGCTTTATTAAAAAATTAAATAATTAATTAAAAAAAGTTCCTCTAATTCTGAGTAATTCTCTTGATAAACCAGTGTGTTCTTTAAATGCTTTTCTGCCATGAAGCCAAAAATAATTATTAGAAAAAATAGTTGAACCAACTGGTAATGGAAAGCTTATTTTATTTTTACTTTCTTCTAACGCATCAGAAAGTTTTTGAAGATATAAACCTTGTTCCATATTTTTTGGTTCTGGAAACTGATCTATATAAGAAATTGTTGGTTTGCCATTTTTATCTTTTGAAAACACAGGATGTTCCACTTTGTAGTCTATATTTTTACTTTTAGGTGATCCCCAAGTAAAATTTTGTTGTCCTACTGGATCATTGCTCAGATCGTCTAAATGTTCCCAGTCATCTAAATGTAAAATCACACTTTCGCCTCCACTTACATTTTGTTCTTCCATTTTGGTCATTATCAACCAGTCTGTTTTTTCATTTACGTATGTTCCATCTGTATGGAGATCTAAATTTGTATAAGCCTTTCTTAAATAAGAGTCGCTACTATCCTGATGCTTAACATGAAATCTTGCATAGTATTTATCAGTCATAGAGTCAAAATTAGGATTACCTACCAAGTAAGCAAGACCAGTTGATAATTTCACTAAAAAATCTTTATCAAATTTCTTATTGCTGATTTCTGGTTCAACAATCGCAGTTCCTGTATCTCTATCATTGAGAATTTTAACTAGAGTTGAACTAAGTTTATTTTCAAATACTTCGTCTAGGCTTTTAGCTAAGCTAAATCTTGAGAAAGGTTTATATTCTAGAGATAGTATTGTGTGTTTTTTAAACGGGAAAATTAACCTATCTAAATCTGACTCTTCAAATTTAATAACACGAACCCTTTTTGATTTTTGATGATTTTCAATTTTAAAACTCATAAGGCCTTATGATTGGCCGGCAATCCATAAAAATATAAAGATTACAAATATTGGCTCCATGATTAAATTTAACACAATAAGTTTTTATATTGAATTAAAAAAACTTAAAAATATTGCTGAAAAAATAGTAGGAAGAACTTAGTTATAAATTAATTAATCTAAAGTAATTGTAATACTTGGCTCTGCTGCGTACATAATAGCATTTGTACAAGTAGATGTAGCTGCTCCAACAGCATTGCTTACATCAAAAGCAATCGTAACGTTTGGTATTTGTCCAGCCTTTAAAGTTGCTGGTTTTGATAATACTTGTCTAAATTGGAAATGTGTATCGTTATTGTCAATATTTCCATCTGCTGTAACGCTTGCGCCCAATGAGTCATCTGCGCCATTAATATGGTCGCCTAACGTTGTCGATACAGGAACATATAAAGTAGTTGAGTCGGCTCCCGCTGCTGCAGCTTGACCAACTGCACTAGCACTAACTGATCCTGATGCCCCTGACTTGGTCACACACGTTCCATCTCCACCAGTGATAGTCATTGCTCTAGACATTGTGATTTGCATATATGTGTAAGTAGTTCCAACTGTAGCAGTGTTCAAATTTCCATACGATGCAGCAGCCACACCTGCATCTACGGCTGCAATATCTACTGCTCCTGAGTCACTGGATGGACTTATTGTTACTGGGTTTAAACAATTGTCTGTTGCACTACTTGTTTCACAAAGTTCTAACTTTGTCATTGTAACTTTATATTCTGTTGCTGCACCTGTGCCAGCATGTGAAACTGAATAAAATAAACTAAAAATTATTAATGATTTTAAAAAAAATTTAAACATAGTTATTTCTTAGTTATTGTTACAGCTCCTTGAATTTCTACGACTAAATTATTATTTCTTCTAATTTTATCTTTAAGTTTATCTTGCATATTTGCTTTAACAAAAGCTACATCTGCAGTTAAGCCATCCATTAATGTTGCTTTATTTGTTCGTGGCGGATGGGTGAAAGTTAATCCATAGTTCCACATATCATCTTGACCATCTACACTTGATACATCGTTTTCTACATCGAATGCTAAAGATGGTGTTAAAGCCATTTCTAAAGAATAAATATTACCTTTGGTGTCTTGAGCTGCTTTTTCATTTTCAAATCTATATCCTTGAATATTAAAAGTTGTCCAAGGCATGTAGGGAAGCTGAGAGCTAAGATTATATTCCTGTCCACTTAGTACTTTTTCATTAATTCCATCAACGATTTGATTATTTGAAATCTCTTGATAATAATTATAATTAAAGTCTATGATTGCCGCTCTTGCTTCAAGACCCATACTCAAACGTTGGTGTTGTTCGAATAAATCAACATCATAAAAAATATTTCCACCAATCATCATGGATTGGTCAGCATTTAATTCTCTATAACCAAGACCAATATTTCCTATAGCTCTTTTATCTCCATTAACATCTTGGCTGTGTAAACTAAATTGAGTAAAAACATTAGAGTTCTCATTGTCTATCAAGTCTCTTACACCTAAAATATCAAATTGAACTTCTGGATTACCCTCGTTGTCATCTCTTACAGAAATATCTACTTCTGTTAAACCCTCACCAGGAATTAAATTAGATGCAGTTGATGATACTTTTTCTGAAATTTTATTAAGAGTAACATCTTTAATATCGGCGTGTGCATTTACACCTAGGAATGTAACAATAATTGCCGTGATTAAAATTTTACTCATATTTTTAATTTTTATTTTTTAAATTGAATATCTTATTTATTTAATTGAATACATGAAAAAATTGTCAATGTCGAAAATTAACTTAGAATACCTAAAAGAATTGCTGAAAAAATTGTTGGAATTACAAGATTTTTTTTAAATAAGATAAAAATCACTACACATATAACAACTACTACTAATCTAATAATAAGATCTGATTCTGCTAAAACTCCTGCTGGAAAAATAATCATTCTACCTAATAACGCTGCTAAAGTTGAGTATGCTACACAATTGAACCATTGAAATAGTTTTGATTTAACGCTTACTTTTTCAGATGTAAGCGCTCCCATAAATCTTGAAATGAATGTTGCTAAAGAAGTAGCAATAATTGCTAATATTATTATTTGACTACTTTCCATTTTTTTCTCCAAATAAAAAAGCTATGGTTCCTGCAATTAAACCTCCAAACAATAACGCCCACTCAGTGGAAACTAGATAAATTAAAGGGCCAAGTATTGTTCCACCGACAACAGCAATAGAAATACTTAGATTTTTCATTGCACCTATCATCATACAAAAAAAATAAACTGGATTAACAATTGCTAAACCAATTAGCATATCTTTATTTAAATAATCGGCCGCAAGATAACCGAGTACTGTCATTAATATTGCAGTTGTCCAAGTCCCTATACCTATGCCAATCCAAAAATCTATTCGATGTTTTTTATCTATTTTTTTGTAACCATCTTTTGCTATTAACCAGGATGTTACTGCTAAGAAATGGCAAGATAAATAATATTTCCATTTTGGTTGAGATTTATGGTCAAGTAATGGAAATAAAGAGACCGTCATTGGATAAAGTCTAAAGTTCACTAACCATACTGCTATAAATATATTTACTATTGAGGCACCTACAAGTAATGATTCTGCCATTACCAATTGACCTGGCAAAGCGTAAGTAAACAAACTAGAAGCAGCACTTTGTTGTAAATTAAAGCCGGCATCTTTTAATAAAGCTCCTAGTGCAATGAAACATGCTCCTAATGGAATGGCTGGACTTCTTGAACCTTTTAATGATTTTAAACCTAGTAAAAACGTTTTGGGGTTAATCATTAACCACCTAGGAATAATCTACCTACGTCTGGATTTTTTAAAAGATCATTACCTTTGCCAGCAATCGCTGTTTGACCTGATACCAAAACGTAACCAATATCAGCAAACTCTAAACCTTTTTTAGCATTTTGTTCTACAAGAATAATTGTTTTCTTCTCTGCTTTTTGAAGGTCTTCTAAGATTTCAAATACCATATTGATGTATTTAGGTTCCAAGCCAATTGATGGCTCATCCACTAATAAAACTGAAGGCTTCATAACCAATGCTCTTGAGATTTCTAATAATCTTCTTTCACCACCAGATAAAACTTTAGCGGGTTGGTTTCTTCTATTTCTTAATCTTTCATATTTTTGAAATATTCTCTCTGCTTCTTCGTAAGCTTCGTCTTGTTTTTCTTTAATGTATCCTCCCATAAGAAGATTTTCTTCAACTGTCATATCAGGGA
>Ga0255757_10002836_pt1 | contig 16170 bp, 8 predicted proteins | sample 071ome_27_FD_179957 | JGI IMG/M metagenome (GOLD analysis project Ga0255757, IMG submission 179957) | Coastal salt marsh microbial communities from the Groves Creek Marsh, Skidaway Island, Georgia - 071409AT metaG (version 2) | ecosystem: Environmental > Aquatic > Marine > Intertidal zone > Salt...
AGCGCCTCGTTCCTGGTCACGTACCTCGACGCGGTCGACCCTTTCGAGACGCCTTTCTTCATCTTCAGCTTTGATTTCGCCAGGACTTTCCCGGTCCCGTTGACTTTGTTCTTTTTGCCTCCCATTTCTTTTATTTTGTTGTCGTTGTTCTCGTTCTCGTTCTTGTCGTGAGAAAGTGGCGGCTCTCGCCAAAGAGAGAGAGAGAAACTGAAGAAAAAGAGAGGAAAAAAAAAAGAACGAGCCCCACAAAAAAAGGGAGAAGAAGAAGAAGAAGAGGCCAGAAAGGCTTTGAGAAGCGACCGGGGACGGTGTTTTTTAAATGAAATTATACACGGTACATTAAAGATGGTTTTATGAATACACGATCAGTCCAGTCGGTCGTTTGTTCGTTTTCTTGACCTCTGGTTTCGATCGATTTCGGAGAAGGACTCTCTGGCCTTCGGGCGCTCGGAAGAACTTTTTTTTGTTTCTCGCGGCGTTTTTCGTGTCGTGTGTGTACATTTTTTCTTATACCTGTACATGTGCTCGTATATCCACACATAAAAGTCATGCGTTTTCTTTTTGAATCAGAATGAATGTATGGGCAGATCGTGCGGGACGTTTGAGAAGCTCAAATCGAACCCTTATTTTCGATCGTTCTTTTTAGATTCCTTGCGGAAACGTGTCCAAGAACAATAACTCGTCGTACGTGGACAACGTCCACAAACTGGCCGGGACCTTAGCCTCGAATTCGTCACAAATCTTGCGGACATCGATCATGGTTTCTAAGCGTAAAGATCTTGCCATCTGCGCTTGTTTTGTTTCGTTTTCCTCGGCGTGAATCTTCTTTAGCGCTTCTTTAATATCCTTGACGCCGGCGTGTAACGTGTCCGGGTTGCCGACATCCGACTTCTTCACGGCTGGGATGACGTGTTGGTTGATCATGTCAATCATCGTCAACGCTTCCATTTCAACGACGCCGGTGTAATACGACAACAAGACGGACTTTCTCGCTTTCAGCTCTTTTTCGGATAAAACGCCGATGCTTGAGAACATGGCGACGTTCTTGGCGGAGTCTAACTGATCGATGGCATCAACTCCTGAGTCGATTCTGCACACGCCTCTCTTCACGGCTTCGTCCGGCCAGTTCGGGTCGTAACCATTACCATTGAAAACGCACTTTTCGTGTTGCTTCAAGAGGTCGGCAGCAATGTCGAGCGGCTTTTCACCGGCCTCGATGCGGTCGGCGACGATCATAAAAGCTTCCGCTGCCATGGAGTCTAAGCACGTGTTGATCAAAGAAACGTTTTGAGTAGAACCGGCGGCTCTAAACTCAAAACGTGCACCGCCATATGGGAACGGAGAGGTTCTGTTACGATCTTCCGCTGGAACTGTGATGTCCGGGACATTTGCAGCACCAAAAGACAACTTCTTCTTTTCCGGGATATACTCAGACATTTCACCGTTTTTTATTCGTTCCAAGTATTCAGTCAGGGACGGGCCCAAGTACGTGGACATGACCGCTGGTGGCGCTTCCATGGCACCCAAACGGAAATCATTACCCGGAGAGGCGATGGACAATCGCATCAAATCACCGTGCTTGTCGATGGCAGAAATTAAAGCAGCCATGATGACCGGAAAGATTTCAGCATTACCGGACGCCTTGTTCAACTGCTTCGGGTTGAGCAAGTTAACGCCGGTAGAAGTGCCGATGGACCAATTGTTGTGCTTACCAGATCCGTTGATACCTTGGAATGGCTTCTCGTGCAACAAAGCCGCCATGCCGTTCTCCGAGGCAACCTCTTCGATGATTTGCATGACCATCAAGTTTTGGTCGATTTGGTTGATAACGTTACCAAACATTGGCGCAAATTCGTACTGGTTAGGCGCGACTTCTCTGTGACGCGTCTTCAGCGGGATACCGATCTTGTAGCACTCGGCTTGAATTTGCTTCATGGTTTCAAAAGCATCGGTCGCGCGTGAAATTGGGGCCATGTAGTGGTCCGACAATTCTTGTCCTCTCGCGGCGTCTTTGCCCATAACCGTTCTCCCGGTAAACTGTAAATCTGGGCGCCTGTAGTATGCCGATCTCGTTGTCAAGAAAATTTCTTGTTCCAAACCGATGTTGTTGATCAAGTCACCTTCGGGGTCGTAGCCCATCAACTTCAGCAATCTCTTACCTTGCTTAGACATCGCCTCCGTGGCTCTGTGCAGCGGAGTTTTTTCGTCCAAAGCGTCGCCGTTGTACGAGACGAAGCAGGACGGGATGAACATGGTATCTTCTCGAATAAAGATCGGGGACAACGGGTCCAAGGACAAATAGCCACCCGCGGTGTGCGTAGCTCTCAACCCACCGTTCGGGTAGGAGGAACCGTCCGTTTCGCCTTGCAACAAGTTTTCGTGCGAAAACGACGGGAACGGAACTCCATCTTCGTCAAAGTCAAACATTGCCATTTGCAAGCAACCGGCGTTGCCGTGACGAACGCCAGCGCTCGCCATCGGTTGAAACCAGTGCGAATATTGCTTCGCGCCATTATCTGTGGCCCACGACAGCAATGCCGCGGCGACGGCTTTCGCCTTGGCTTCATCCTTCGGCCAAGACAAATCCTTCAGCAAGGACGCATCGTATCCTTGCGCTTTCAAGTACTTATCCGCGACGGCGCCTTTAAAACAACACGAGCCGTACCCCTCTAAAGTCACCGGGCCACCACTCAAAGGTGCCAACAACGCCGGCTTGCTCGCCGCCCGCGCGGCGGCGCGACCACCAACGACTAGAACCTTCTTGCCGGAAGAAGACGCGTTATATTGCGATGAACCGGTGAGATGTTTCGGATTACTCGCGGTAATAATAATATCATCGGCGACGACATCAACGTACTTTTGTTTTGTCGCGTGGTGAAATAACAACACGAAGAAAGCGAGAGGGCGGACGAGTGAGTGAGTGAGGTCACAGCCAAACAAAATTTATACATTTTCCGTACGTCTCTCTTCTCGCAAAAAAATGCCGTAAAAATCAATGTCGTCCTCTCGCGACTTTTCAGAGCACGAGACCACAAAAAAGGGACAAAAAAGAGTCGCCTTTTCCAACGAAAAGCGCTCTGTTCTCTCTGCGAACGAAATTTCGGGAAATCGCAAGTTTTAAGAGAGACAGAGAGACAGAGAGAGAGAGAGATGAGATGAGAAAAAAAGATCGAGGAATAAAGCGCGATCTCGCGCGCGAAACGAGATTGGCGCACCTCGTCGTTACCCATTATTCTCGGATCTCAAGTGCGTGCTTTTGCGCAAAGTGTCTTTTTTTGGTAGTTATTTTGGATTGCACAACAACTCTCTATAAAGGTGCATATAAAATAAAGTATGGAGAGTTTTTTTTTCGAGAGGGAGAGAGACGAGAGATCTTTTATTTAAAAAAGCGTCTTCAGGTTGGGGCCTCTTTTTGTGTGTTGGAAACCCTAAACTCGTCGTCGTGCTTTTTTTCCACCACCACTAGTTTTTTCCTCTCAAAAAGGGAGACGGCGAGAGAGAAGAGAGAAGAGATAAAAAACGCGCGCGAAGCGGTTTTAAAACGTAAACAACCCCGCCGCGCGCGCAAAGCGCAAAGCGAGAGAGAGAAGAAACGTTTCGAACCAACCCTATTCCTCCTTCGAATCTTCATTTTTTTTTCAAACCGAAAGAGGAGAGGAGAAGAGAGTCTCGCTTTGCGTGTTTTGGAGAGAGAGAGGTTTAGCCTTTTAAAGAGAGGGATGATGGGTTCATCCGAGAACGACGACGACGAGGTCGTGGTGCGCCGCGCTGCCGGGGGGGCAGAAGTCGTCGTCTCTGTCGCGCCTTCTAAAAAAGCACTTTGCGTCGAGAACAACAAGAACGCCAACAGCGATAACGGCCCGCAATCGACCACCTCGAACGCGTCGACGGACGACGATCGCACGAAAAGAAGAGAAGAAGAAGAAACGAAAACAACGGAGGAAGTGACGAGATCTCGAGCACCGGCGGTTGTCGAACGCCCGAAGGAGGAGGGCGAGAAAGAAACGAACGCCGGTATCGACGACGAGGAGGACGACGACGTGTATGGGCAGAAAAAGAGTGTTGGCGAGGATGCGGAAGCTGCCGCGAAAGTCGAAGAAGAAGAAGAAGAAGAAGAAGAAGAAGAAGAAGAAGAAGAGGCGTACATTAAATACGAGAGCTTATTCGACGCGGAGAAACTTTTCAGTCAGTCGGGATCGTCCAACAGGCAGAAGTCCGTCGCGGTGATGCATTACATCAACGATAGTTTAGATCGGTTGGTGTACGGGTACAAGCATAAATCGAACGTCCCTTCGCACGTGTCGTTTGGACAGCCGATTGAGAGGATAGCGGTCGGGTGCGGGTTGGAAGAGGACGATTGGGAAGAGTTGGAAGGCGTCGGTTTGAAAGAACGAACGAGAGTTAGGGAAGAGATGGAAAAGAGGTTTAGGAATGCGAATGCGGCGGAGGCAGGGGGCGTCGCCGCTGAGGGAGAGGATGCCGAGGAAGTTGAGGACGACGACGACGGAGATGAAGACGACGACGACGACGACGACGACGACGACGACGACGACGACGATTCGGGTGAATTCGATGACGATGGAGAGGAGAGCGGAGGACATCACGGTTACGAGTTCAACAACACTCCTTTCTATAACAACGGGCCTTTACCTTCCTTTGGCAAAGATTTGAATCACGCCATGTTTCCAAATCCATCCAAACGTAAAAGGCAACAGCATGAAAACGACATGAATAACAACAATAATAACAAACAAAAAATGAACAAGAACAGTAGCACGATTGACGCCCATCTGTTTGATATTGCCGTAGAGCCGGGTGCAAACAACGGTAGTGGCGATTGGACCGATGATCTTTCCCTCTGGGCCGCGCTCGATCATTTAGACACGAACAATAACAATAACAACGAGACCGACACGCCGCAACAACAACAACATCATCATCAGCGTCGTTTGAGTAGCTTGGGCGTCGGCGTCTCGCCACCAAACAAGAACAAAAACTACGCGCAGCAAGCGAACAACGCGCACGATATCGCCACGGCGGTATCCAACTTGCCGGCGACGGCTCAAGCGAATGCTATTGGCGCGCCAGCTTCGGGTACGACGATAATTCATCATCACCACCATTACCCTCCGAATTCTTCGAACAATAATACCACTGGCATCAAAGAACAAGATGGATCGTCCTCGATCGAAGCGGTGTTGAAACGTTTAGAGCAGTTGGAGAAGAAAATATTATCCAACTCGTCCAAGGCGAACGGAGGAAGAGGAATAGAAGAAGAGGAAGAAGATAACGCAGAAGACACGACGAGAAAGATGTTGTTTGCCACTAACGAGAAAGCGGCGAATAATAACAATGCAACCAACGGCAAGAATAAAGACGAGAACACCAACGAAAGCGATAAAAATAGTGGAGGAGGCGAGATGTCACTCTTAGAACGACGCGTTTCGGATTTAGAACGATTACTTAGAGCGTCCGAGTTGGAAAATTCGACGTTGAAGAGAGCGTTGCATTTCAGATCGCGACCGGCGAGCAACGAGAAGGAAGCCAAGAACAACAAAAGTTCAGCGAAGAAGAAGATTGGTGCGACTTTATCGCATTCAAACGCTGCGGCCGGTGAAGCGAAGAAGACAACTTCGGAGGATGTGAACAACAACTGTTACGATGATTCGCACGGCCCGTCCAACGGTAAGTCGGACAAGACAAACGAAGAGACTTTACAAACGCTCAGCGAGAAAGATAATAAAGACGACGACAAATCAGAACGAAACGACGACGGAAGTGGTGGCGTGATGACGGAAGACAAGCGACACCCTTCTGAAAACATTCGCGAGAATGGTGCTAATGCGGATCATCACGGCGTTTCCCCAGATTCGAGCATTTACGTGGAAACGATTAAGCAGCACGAGCTGAAGAAGGCTGCGAATACGAGCCGCGAAGAAGAAGAAGAGAACCAACTCGGCGCAGCCAAGCGAAGTCTCGATCGAGAGTTGATGTAAATCGCGTGTCTAATCGCTTGTATACAAGTACAATTATTCGTTTATATCTTTGTAATACTAATCTAATATCTGATAAAATATACACAACGGGCTAGCTCGCGTAAATTCTAGAAGCGTTGCGCATACTCTGCGCGTGCATTTCACCAAATGACGTTTACTCTTTTGACTTGTCTAATAAATTATATTTTGCTAAAATGATGATAGCAATCCTCCTCCACCTCCTCTCACGCCGCCATCGCCTGAACGTGTTCTCCTCCCTTTACTCCTCTCGGCCAACATTCTTTCAACTTCTTTACCGCGGGTTCTAAGCTCCATCTGTCGCCTTCTGGTCCAAAACAAATCAACGCCGCCGGTAAGAACAAAATCGACCACAAATAACTGCTCGTAATCGTCACGGTGATTAAAAACGCAAACTTTGAGAAAAATTTCAAGACGCACAACCACAGCATGGACCCAGAAATGACGGTTGTCATCGCTGAAGCCGTGACGCTGACGCCCATAATCATCAAAGCCCTTCGCGTTTTCTCGCCTCGGGTTTTTGCAAATAGCTTCGGTGCCTCGGTGTATGCGTTGGCTAAGTGCACGCAATAATCGACCGATAAACCAATCAAAATTACCGCCGCGATGGATTCGCCGATGCCTAAATCCCATCTCATGACCCCGCGCACGCCTAAGCCCATGACAGTGACGACCACGCCAGCGATGGTGACAGTTGCAATTGCACCCGTGAGAAAATTCATAGTGGAAAGAACGAGAACGAGATATGCCATGACGAAACAGATGGTGACACCTTGGAAAGTGTTGCGGACCAAAGCTTCTTGCGTAACCATCCACGTCCAAGAATTGTAAGCAGTTTGTATGGCGTTCTGCATTCCAGGCGGCGCTTCTTCGTTCAATGTCTTCACCCATGCCTCCCAGACTCGAAATACGGGTCGAGCGACCTTTGCGGTCGTCGGATACTTCAACGTGGTTTGCACGGTTATTTTGACGAAGAAGATGTCTAGTTCGTTCTCGCCGGGCACTATTGGTTTCGTCTCATCGTACGGCAAGAAACCGATTGAGTGTTTGAAAACGTAAAACCGAGAATCCGCTCGAAAATTCCACAACTCTTTGAGAAAAGTCGTTTTGTCGTCGATGGGAAACGTGAGATTGCGTTCGTCTTTGACGTATGCTTCGAACGATTCCATGAAACAACTCACGCCACTCGCTCTCTGTTCATTGAGGCTAGTTTGCGTAGCGTCTTCTTCTACACCTGCGGTACTATCATCGTCCGACGACGATATAACTGGTCGAGACATGACCAACAATCCATCTTGACATCCGCTCACGTCGCATGGTGCGATTCGCAAAGCCCGGCAAGCGTTTAGCAAGTGAAGTTGCGAAGCCGGTGGCGTGATATCAAAGGTCTCATCAACTTGCAACTTACCAACCTGGTCAATGTCCCAATGGTTCGTTTTCGACGTATCCATACCGCGGACGCCAAAGCACACATCCAAAGGTACGACTCGATCGTCTGCAGAAACTGAAAATCGTGTGCGATCGTTCGCGTACGCTTGCATCAGATGCGCCGTCGGGTACCACTGCTCTTGCTGCGCGGGCGTTTCGAGCTCGAGCGCGAGTTTTAACGACACCGATAGTAAGGATAAGAACCCAGCAATGACGATATAACATACTGGACGGTAACTTATGAACGTGTAGAACTGATTGCGGAAGAATCGTTCTATTGGACGTAAGCGTTTGATGTTCGCCTCGGAGTCGAGCGTATCCATCGGTCTCGGCGTGTTCGATGATGCGTTATCCTCGACGCCAGCGTTCGGTGCCGCTTCCATTTTTTTGCTTGTTCCTTCTTGACTTGTTTCAATGTCGTTATTCTCTTCATTTACGACGACGTCTCCCAACGATGCCATTGATAAAGTAGTCGTCGCCGTCTCTAAATCGTACCTTTCGGTCCTCTTGTAATTCGCTTTTGTGCAAAAGCAACACACTTTGAACTTGTCCAAATACAAAGAGTAAAGAAACAAAGCAGGAGGAAACATCAACACGTTTACTACGAACAGAACAGCAATCATAGTCGCGCTTAGAATTCCAAATGCGGAAATCGGCATGACTTCGGATAAACTCGTGGCGAAAAAGGCGCCCATGGTCGTGAAACTTGTCACGAAGATTGCTTTGGACGCCCTTCGAGAGGTATACAACACTCTGGTCAACGTCGACCCGGAAACAGTTTCTCGCGGTTCAAATTGAGATTGTTTATACGCGTCGTAAAAGACAAAAACATCATCCGCGCCAACACCCAACACGACGAAGATGGATAATATTTGGACGTTCCCGAGGTACTCGATGCGATAAATGAGCTTGTATATGAACAAAGCCACTGGAAACGAGCAGATGATTTCAAACATGCCGAGACTAGCGATGAAAAACGACCGAGTGTGAAAAGCCATGTAACACCACACGGCTAAAATAGACGCGAACGCCCACGCCAAGTCAAAGTTTATCACATTCGCCGCGTCTTTTGAACGCAAATATCCCGCGTACCACCTCGTTTGCATATTTGCACGTTCACCACCGGCTTCTTCGTACGCTTTATTATCTATCGCTTTACTCATGTACGGCGTGCTCAAAAACTTCGCTTTCATCGAGTATCGATCGAATAACTCTTTTTCTATGTCGTCCAAAATAGCCTCACCTATGACTACCCCTTGTTCTCTCTCTCTATCTTCTAGCGAATTATACCCGATGATAGGCGCGCCCATCGGATACCGAGCGCGAGTGGCTCCATTCACCAACGTGTTCACATCAAACGCTCCATCTAAGAAATATCCGTAGAGTTTCTTATTCTCTTCGCTCCCAATCATCCTGACGACTTCGTCGATATCCTCGACCAACTCGCCTTCGCCGTTTGGAGGGAAAAACACGCTCACCGGCGTCAACGGTTTAACGCACACGTCTAAATAACTCACCGACGAATTGCTATAAATATTCTCGACGTCGTCGGTAATGTCACTATTCATCACTTTTGGATCTTTCAAATGACAATACTGTTTATATTTCGGATGCGTGACGACGAGGCGGTGAATTTCCCGCATGGCCAACAAGTTTGCCTTCGTAAACACCGTCTCGGACTCGTCGTTGCTAACGAACTGGAAAAACAGAGAGCCTCTTTGCGACTCTTCGCCTCGCTCGTAAACCACGTCCGATGATGAATATCTGTCGTCGCGTTTTGAGAATGTGTGCGAGCGTCCGTCGTAAAAAAAAAATGTCAGTCCTCCTATTTTTTTCTTCTCGAAAGCGAAGAAGTTCGTTGAAGACTGCGAGGGGAGACGAAAGGCCGATGTGCAAAAATAGATACGAGGAATACACAAAAAGAAAACGAAACGCGTGTAATAATGAAACGCACTCTTCGACTAAGCGAGTCCCTTCGCTCGCCGCGTCCGCGTCGCTGGTTATCCCATCTTTCAGTATCACCCACTCTCGATCGTTGGTTTCCACGAACTTGAGCTCGTCGTTCAACACGACGGTCAAAATGCACGCGACGGCGACGAGGACGATGCACGTCAACGCGAGGAGTGGATTTCGGTGCGACCAAAGCGCGTAGCGCTCGAGGAAAGTTGTTCCGTTGCTCGCGTTGACGTCGTTCTTCTTCAACTTCTTCTCCTTCGTTCCTCTTCGTCCTCGTCGCTGCTCGGACGACGAGGACGGGTCCTCGTCGTCGGAGTCCCTCGATCCCGACGACGCTCGGTGCGAGAACATCCGATGTCGAATGTGGTCTCAGTCATCCGCGTCGTGGAAAAGTACGGGAATTTTCGTTAATTTAGGGTTTTGACATAAACCCTAAATACCCGTTTTTGGCACAAAAATCGTCGTTGAGAAAATTCACAAAATTCACACGCTCTCTCTCTCTCTCTCTCTCTGCGCGCGCGCGCTCTCTCGCACCGCAAACGCCCGGGGGTGGCGAATATCAGAACGACACCAGAAAAACATCGACAAACACACGCGGCGAGCGAAGAGAAGTAAAGTATTTTGCGCGCGTTGAACAAAACCCCCGCACGGCAAAAGATTAAAAAACACACTTTTGTGGTACAAAAATTCCTACCGTTGTTCGTTTGAAAAACATGATGGCGCATAATAACAACAGCGACGACGATGACGACGACATCGACGACGACGAACGGCAACGACAGCACCTGACGCTGAAACAACGCCCGTCGCACTGGGTCGCCGAGGAACTCATGCGACAAGACGAAGAGATGTTTGGAAAGAAGAACAAGAAGAGAAAGAAGAACAACAACAGAATCGATGCCGTTTTAGAGGAGAAACAAACATTCTTTCGAATAGTGAAGAAATTTCTCTTTCCGAAGAGGATTTCGAAACCCGCGGAGGAGGAGAAAGAAACCGAAGAAGGAGAAGACGAGGACTACGGAAAGGAAGAAAGAGAAAACGTCACTCGAGAAATGGTCGCAAACCGAATGCAAGAGGAAGAAGACGAGGAAGCAGACGACCCTCCGATTGAGATTCCGGCGTTGATGCGCGGAGATTACTCTTTGTTGTGGTTGCGAGACGCTCTGGACGATTACGAAAATCAAGCAGCGGCGGAGCGGCAGATGTTGGATCGAGATATCGTTGGCGATCACGTGAAAAAGATTTGTAAAAGCTTCGTTTTTGTGAGCGTGGATTCGAAAGATCCGAGAAATGGTGGAGAAGCACTGCGCCAGAGCGCGCGAGAGGTTTTGGAGATGTGCTGCATGCACGTAGAGCCGGGAGGAGTTGTTGACAAGAAGAGCTTTTGGGAGAATTTCAGGAAAAGATTACAGCGTTTGCTTCCGACGTCGGAAATGTGTAAGTTTGATACAGGGTTGGACGAGCTCAAAATGTTGTTGATGAGTGCTCAGATAAACAAAGATTTGCAAATGCTTTCGAGAAAATCAAACGAGAACATCGGAAAGTTTGAAAACGCTTTGAGAGAGTTTGTGCAGTTGACGATGGAAAAAGTCAACGAAGAGTTTGCGAGTTGGAGAGCGACGTCGATCGATCAACTCGCGATGCATCATCAGGACGGGTGGTTGAGCATGAGAAACGCACACGTAAATTGGAACAGACGAAAAGGCATGGGCTCTTTTTTGGGGGAGTGGCCAGCGTACACTTTAAGAATCGCCGAGGAGGGTGATTTGGACCTATTAGTCGGAGCTAAATCGGACGAGGAAGAAGAGGAAGAAGAGGAGGAAGGAGAAGAGGAAGAAGAAGAAGAAGAGAGACCGCGACGACAAAAGCAACGAAGAGAAGAACAACGACAACAACAAAATGAATCACCGCGAGAACAAGACGGCAAAAAGCAGCCAAAAGCGCAACAACAACAAAGGAGGCGACCTCGAGAACTCAGAGGATTGGACGATTTCAATTCAGCCGGCACCGCGGAGGAAACTGGCCGAAGGCGGGGCCGAAGTGCTCGGCAAGATAACAAATGGTCCGCGCTCGGTAAGAGGAGGGACATCGATGAAGAGTCATCGGATGAAGCGACGGAGGACATTCCCATGCCAGTGTTACCGCCAAACAAAGGACGTAGCAAGTCAACGTCTAGAGGTAAATCTTCAAATAGGACGACTCCGATGTTGGACGAATTGGTGAACGCCACGCTCCAAGCCGCGAACCAAGAAAATCAGCAACGTGAACCGAACGTCATATCGCAACCGTCCGTGAGAGGTCCGTCAAAGAAGAGAGCTCCTCCTTTTTTCAATTCGCCGGCGAGGCCAGCGGTGGCGGAGAACGATGGTTTCGATGCGCTGAAGAAAGCTCTAGAGGAAAGAGAGGCAAAGGAGAAAGCGGAAGCGGAGAAGGCGGCGGCAACTGCAAAGAAAATCTCTGCAGAAGTAGAGGAGGAAGAGGAAGAAGAAGAACCGCAACCGGAAGTGGACGATGGTTTCGCGCGATTGCGAGCCGAGTTGGAGAAGCGCGAAAAGGAGAAGAAAAAGAAATCGGAACCGTCTAGAAGCGGCTGGGCGTTCTTAGGAAAACGAAAAGAACCGGAAAAAGAAGAAGAAGAAGAACCGTTAGATGGGGACGACGAGGAAGAGGAAAACGACAGCGATATAATACCGACGCAACAAATCGGCGGCGATGATGACGACGACGATATCGAAGATAAAGATGCGATTGACTCGCAGCAGCGAGAGAAGCGAGGAAGGTTCTTCAACTTATTCGGCAACAAGACACCGTCGGAATCCCGAAATCCTGTGAAACAACCGTCGCCGAGGCCTTCGCCGCCGAGACAAGAAACTTTGAGGATTTCCTCTCCGCGAGAGGACGATGATGATTTTGATGATGGTCCTTTCCAAATTCCAGACGACGATAACGATGACGATCAGCCGATCGCCATCGTTCCCGAAGTGGTGCAACAACAAGAATCACCTCCGAAACCTCGACAGCCGAACCAGCGAGTACAACCAAGGGCTGAACAACAACAACAACAACAATATCAACAACGCTACCAAAACAGGCCAGCGCAACCAGCAGAGCGACGAAGAACCGGCAAATTCACCGAGGAAGAGGTCCGCGCCATCATCCGAGGCGTCGAAACGCACGGTTCAGGAAATTGGAAAGTCATCAGAGAACAATCTCTCGACGGCATCCTCCTCGGCCGAACGCCGGTGGACCTCAAAGATAAGTACCGCAACTTGCAATCTTCCGATTTGAAGCGCGTCTTGAGCGGCATCTTGCCACGAAGCGGAAGCTATCCGTTCGTCGAAGAACACTTCGAGAAAGTGAGGAGAGAAAGAGAAGAGGGAGACAATTGAGAGAGAATGAGAGAGAGAGAATGAAGAATTGATATCATATATACTGGTACATAAGCACGCGCACAAACTTTTTAACTGTAGTGTTGTTAAGAACATTTTTTTGTATTTCCTCAAAGTTAGAAGCACGCACTCTACACGTAGAGCTCAAACACACACGCGCACACGCGCGCACAACATAATAAGAGCGACAACTACGACTTGTTGGACGCGCCTTTTCCTCCTCCTCCTCCTCTTCCTCACCCATCTCTCGAAGCAATGAAGAAGCAGACGCTCCTCCTTCACTTTCACATTCAATCCGCGAAATCAATAAAGTCGTCGAGAACGCGACGGAAACGGCTCTTGTTCGTCCTCGAGGTGGGCGAAAAACTGAAATATCGCACGAAAATAGTGAAGAAGACGGAAGATCCAACGTGGGATGAGCGAGGCACGATGGATTTAGGTCTCATTGACGGTGATTTAGGTTTGTTGATGCTTAGCAACAACAAAAACGAGAAGGTTCGAATGTCCGTTTGGGACGTGAAGACGAAAACGAACCAAAAATGTAAAGGCGCGCGATCGATTTTGATGAGAGATTTAATCGGTGGGGATGGATTTTTGAACAACGCGGAGAAGAAAGAGAAGAGAAATACGTTAGATGTGGAGTTAGAAGGGTGCACGAGAGGCGTCGGGTCGGTTCAGGTGGAATTGGTATTTGCAAAGGAGGCGGTGTTCATGGAAGACGAGGGAGCGAAAGAAGAGGAAGAGGTGTTCAAGACACCGGTTCTGAAAGTAAAAGAAGAAAATAAACCGCTCGTAATTGAAACGAAAAGGGAGAGCGACGAGGACGAGGACGCCGTGAACGACTCCGGCGACCCATCCAAAGAGGAACTCTTGCGTGAACGCGTGAAGAAGATGCAAACGGAATCGATGGAGAAAAAGTTGGAGCGCATGGAGGATCCGGACATGTTGACGAAAGAGGAGAGACGCATGTTGACCGAAGGTGCGGACGTAGCGAAAGATTTAGGCGCAGAGTTACCGAAATATCTCGACGACGTTTCTTCATCGAAGGATAACAGTCCGTCCAACAACAACGTTGCGGAGGAAAAAGTTGTTGAGGATGAAGAGGACGAGTGGGAAAACGCGCTGCCGACAAAAAAGAAGAATGCGAACAAGATCGAACCGGTATCGATATCACCAGTAAAAAAGACTTCGAGTGGTGATATTGCGTTGCAGAAACTGGAAACTATCGATGCGTCCATCGATCATCTCGAACAGCAGCAGCCGTCGTCTCCGACTGTGATACCGGAGCGAAAAGAAGTCGTGGTATCTTCCTCGAGCATTGCGCCGACAGCTGAGGAGAAAAAGAGCAGCGCGATGAACGAGTTGCGAAGGAAACAATCCAGCGAACGCATTCACGCGCGCGCTATTGCCGCTCGAGAAGCGTTAAGACAGTCCAAGTCGTCGCAAATCAACGATGAGTTGGATGAATTGTACGAACGGGTCGTCGTTTCGCCTTCTTCCGGCGTAGGAAATAAGAACACGAATCATCGCGAGACGACAGCAGCATCCTCGGAAGCCGGTACCGCTAAAAAGGCACTGTCATTACTTTCATCTTCGTCTTCGGAAGAGGACGAAGAAGAAGAGGATGAAACCGTCTTCGTTTCTTACGCGGAAAAACCAAAACCAATGACTCTGGCGGAAGCGGAAATGTTTCGAGACGCCAAGAAAGTCTCGCTTTTGATGCAAAGAGCCGAAAGCGCCTTTACGAAATGGATGTAAACGAAGAACCTATGTCGCAGTGTACCAGTACTCGTGTGTGTATTTTCATATTTGTAGATGGATAGTTTTTAATGTAAAATAATGTTAGTATCAAGCTCGCTACAGTTTGTTAATGGTTGTGTTTTTATTTTAAATCTTCTTGACTATTTGCACGACGTCTTCGTCGCACAACACGTGTTCTTTCCCGACTTTCTGCGGTCGATGCTTCGCAGAAATACCCCACACGTTCGCCTCTTTGAAGTTCTTTACCATGCTCTTGTGCAACGAGTTACAGAAATCCTCCACGGTCACTTGTCCCTTCTTCAAAATAATCGGAGCGTCGTACGCCGGATTCTGCCCTTTGGGCTTGGTATAAATTCTCGTCAAGTTCAAATATTCCCAAATCTTATCCAACAACCCGTCTAAATTCCACTCTTTCCCACTAGACACCGGCACGTAGTGCGGCACGTCGTCCAATATCTCCAATTCTTCCACGGTAATTTGATCGATTTTATTCACCGCGTATACGCACGGCGTGTATATTCTATTCCCTTCAATCACATCGATCAACTCCTCGTCCGTGCAGTTCTCGTAAATCTTCACGTCGCAATTCTTCACGTGGTATTCCTCTAAAATTGCTTTCACGGTGCTCTCGTCCAACCACGCGGGATCCTCCCCCGATTTCGGTTTAAACGGCAACACGTTCAACCCGCCTTTATCCTTCACCGTGTAACTAATATTCGGCGGCTTCTTATTCAATCGAATCCCAAACCCGTCCAATTCTTTCTCGATCAGCCGTCTGTGTGTCAACGGCTTCATCGCATCTAAGACAATAACGATCACATCGCACGTTCGCGCGGTCGAAATTACCTGTCTCCCTCTCCCTTTCCCGTCTTTCGCGCCTTCGATGATACCGGGCAAGTCCAGCAGCTGCACTCGAGCACCTCGATAGTTAATCACCCCGGGCACGCACGTCAACGTCGTAAACTCGTACGCGGCGGCTTCGGAGTGGACCCCGGTAAGCTTCGTTAGCAAAGTACTCTTCCCGACCGAGGGAAACCCGACTAATCCGACCCGGCAATCGCCGGTTTTCGTCACGTCAAACCCTTCGCCTTTGCCGCCGGATTTCCCGGACGGCTCGATGAGTTCTCTTCTGAGCTGCGCGAGTTTCGCTCGCAGAGATCCCAGATGGTTCTCCGTCGCTTTGTTCTTCTGGGTTCTGGACATTTCCAGCTCGATGCTGGCTATTTTTTCGAGTATCGCCGCCATGATGTGACTTTTTGATTCGTGTGGTTATTCTCTCTCTCCTTCTTGCGCAAACGAGACGTGCTTTCTCTCTCTCTCTCGTTCTTTTGACGCGTGTGTTTGTGGGGTTTACGAGAGGAGAGAGAAGGAAGGAAAAAGGGGGCGAATGTGAAAAAAAAAAGACAAATATGACGCGTATTCACGTACACGCACACACATATATATATATAACAACATAACAACAAAAACGCGCGCACGAGCACACGAGATTTCCTTTTTACGCACCACCAGCGCCGCCGGCGATACCGACCAACGCGGCGGTGATGACCGGAGTCGCCGCCAAGACGGAACTGACGATGCCGCTCAACGCGTAACTCAACGCCGCGTACGGCAACGCTTCG
>Ga0255757_10002877_pt1 | contig 16024 bp, 21 predicted proteins | sample 071ome_27_FD_179957 | JGI IMG/M metagenome (GOLD analysis project Ga0255757, IMG submission 179957) | Coastal salt marsh microbial communities from the Groves Creek Marsh, Skidaway Island, Georgia - 071409AT metaG (version 2) | ecosystem: Environmental > Aquatic > Marine > Intertidal zone >...
CTGCCCGGCAGATGGTGACTGCCTTCGAGCGGACACGATCTGCTGCACGACAGGCCCTTTGTTGGCAAGGACGCTATCGGTTAAGCCGCCTTCCTCCCTTGCCTGCTTGCTGATCTCACTCTCCTGTTTGCCAGCCTGGAAACGCTGACCACCACCGGTCAGGCTGCCGAACCCACTACCAACACTGGCTTGAGAACCAGTTGTAGTCGAACCACTCCGCACCGCCTGCAGCTGACGGCCCACGGCTTCTTCCTTGTAGCGATCCGCTTCTGCCCGAGCCGTGTCGTACTCAGCGGACTTGTCTTGGAATTTCTCTTGCCACTCGGTTGACTCTTGTTGCAGCTCACTCTGCCTCTGCAGCGCTGTCTGATATTGATTTCCCAGTGACTTGAGTTGATTGCTGTAGTCGTCTAGTTGACTTTTATAGCTATTGATTGTGTTTTGATAGTTGGTCGCATCAGTGGCTGCCTGAGCTGTCGCCCTGGCTCCCTGATTGATATCGCTGATCGTATTTGCAAGGCGCCATCCGATGCTCAGCCCCGTTCCGTTTGCAGCGTTGGCAATTTGCTGAGGGCTGTAGCCGTCATCAAGCGCCCGCTTATAGGACTGAAGACCTAAGCCACCCTGAGGACCCTTGTAATTGTTTAGCCAGTTCGCCATTTACCTAAAGCGTGAAGCGTAATAACCGGGGCTACCTGATGTTCTCCCTGCGGCAAGAGATGGGCTGGATTGGCCTGCTGATGGAGATTGCCTCCGCCCTGGAGTCATCCGCTCGACGACGGGCCCTTTGTTGGCAAGGACGCTATCCGTCAGCCCACCCTCGTCTTTAACCATTCTCGCAAGTTCACTTTGTGGTCGGTCTGACTGGAATCGCTGGCCGCCACCAGTAAGACTTCCTTGCCCAGAGCCAACGCTTACTTGCGAGCCGCTCGTCGTTGAGCCGCTCCTCACACCTTGCAGCTGCCTACCGACTGCTTCGTTGCGATATCGATCCGCTTCCGCCTTTTCTGTTTCATATTTCGAGCTCATATCCTGGAACTGCGATTGCCACTTATTAGCCTCCCCCTGGATCTCTGCTTGCTTGGCCAGAGATGCTTGGTATTGGCTGCTCAGGCTGTTTACCTGATTCGAGTAGTTATCCAGCTGACTCTTGTAATCCGATAGCTGACTCTTGTATCCGGCTGCCTCGTTCTGAGCACTTTGGATCTTGGACGCTAGAGAATTCTCTGTATTAATGCCGGCGTTGATCATGTCCATCGCCCGTTTGCCGACCAGCTGGCCGGAGGTCCCTGACATGATCTGAGCGTTGGTATATCCCGCTGCTCGAGCGTCGGCGTACGACTCCCTGCCGAAGCCCTTAACGCCTGTATTCCAGACCCTGGCGTATTGATCCCAGATCGACATCCTTCGAGCCTCCTTTAGCTAAAGCGCGATGCGTAGTAACCGCCGGTCCCACCAGCAAGTGCTGCGCTGGAATTCCCTGCCGAGGGGTTTGGCTTAGCAGCCCTTGTGATGCGCTCAACAACGGGTCCCTTGTTAGCCAGGATTCCGCTTTCAGCCTTGATGTCCTTGTCGATAACAATTCCATCCTTATCGCGGTCACCTTGATACTGGGTCTTGCCGGACGCAAGGTTCCCATCGTTCGCTGTTGAGTTCGAACCACCAGCGGTGGCGCCGCTCCTTAGTGCAGCCAACTGCTGCCCAACAGACATATCGCGATAACGCTGGGCCTCGTCTCTAGCGGCTTCCCACTCCGCTGTCCGCTGGTTGAATTGGTTCTCCCAGTCCAGCGCCTGAGACTGATAGTCGCCTGCTGTTTTCTGCCATTCAGCCACCTGCCCAAGAGCACTGTTGTATTGATCTTGAGCTTGCTGAACTTGATTTTGGTAATCCCTTAACCGGTCTTCATACCCCTGAATCTGACTGGTCAGATTACTTACCTGACCCGCATAGTTATCCCTTTCGCCTACAACACTGTTGTACGCATTCGCCTGAGCTCGCTGCTGCGCTGCATTTCTTGCCTGCGCCTCGGCTGAATTCTGGATCTGGTGATGAACCTCGTAGAGGTTTGCTCCACCTTGGAGTGCATTCACCCAGTGATTTAAGCCGGCAGGTTCCGGCGCACGTCCCAGGTAGTTCTGATACCACTCTCTTACGTTTGACTCGAAACTCATTAGAAGAAGCCTCCTTGAGCAAAGACGTGAACCCGGGTGCTTGAGCTAGGGGCAGTCAATGCCTGACTCACGCCGACATACAGCACAGCGCCGGAGGGTACATACAGTCCCGTATTCTTTTTGTCAGTTTCAGATGCAAACGTTGTTGTCGTTGCTGCCGGGCCAGCAAGGTTCGGCACCGGAACCGACAGCGGTGGCAGCGAGATATTTGTCCGCGTGCCAGCAGTGGACGAGCTAATTGTTGCGTTTGCCACGCACACTGTATTCGCGGAAGTGATGGAAGCTGCGCTAGCCGCGATACTCAGAAATACCAAAACCTTTGCGGCCGTGGTGCTTGCCTCATTGGCCATGATTGACAGGCTGTCAACTACAGCCCCGTCGTTACTTAGGCAATCAACCAGGAGGACGCAGCCACCTCCATTTGGTGTATTGAAATCGGTCGCAGTGGTCAGCGCAGCTGCGCCACCAAGAGTTGCGAATGAATGCAGCGGCCGGTCAACCAGCAGCGGCATCTTATTGGAACTACTGGTTGCCAAGAGTTGCCTCCGTTTTAACTAATCCTATCTAGGTGCTCTGATCACTTCTGATGGTGACCTTTGCCCTTGTGCTGTGGGCGACCCTCGTCACGACGCGGGCCTTGACCGAAACCGCCCATGCCAGTATTCATCCCGCGTGGCTCTGACATTTCACTACCTGGACCGCGCGTTTCAATGAACTTCTGACGGCCAGCATCTTTAGTCATGCCAGACCCTTCGTTGTACCTGCCCCACTGAGTTGGACGCTTAAAGCTAGGACCCTCGCTTTGCACTATCTGCTCGCCATCACCGTAAGGATTACGGCGGAAGACAAGATCACCATGGGGTTCTCCATCAGGAGTAAAGGAAGACCCAATTGGAGTGAATGACTGATAGTTGGTCGGATTGTTGGGAACACCATCTTTCGACGCGGAAAAGAAATTCCTTGCTTCTGCGTTACCCTTCTTGTCCTCGTACCACTCATTGATACGAGTGGCACGCTTCTGCCCTTGACGGTGCTTGAAGAAGTCAGAGTTTGGATAGCTCATGATGATCAGTTACCCCGCTGAGCTGCCTGAAGCAGCGCCAATGCGCGGTCATACATCCGCTTGCCCTGGAGCTCAGCGGTTTGATTGTTGTTTGCCTCGCGGACTTCGCCGGGAGCTGATGGAGGTCCATCCAGCTCTGGCACGTAGCCGTACATCCCCTCACCAATTCGCTGCGTCCCGTCCTCGGCTGTCGTGATTACTTGGTTGTCAGCCGTTGCGTAGGGCGCTGGCTCTTTGGCCATCTTCTTGTTGTATTCACGAAGCGCCAGGCCCTGGTTCGCACGAGCCCACTTGGCCTTGTCGCCTTCGTATTCCATGGCGGAGATGATCTCCTCGATACCGCCTTGGCCTGCTCTCTGCTGGTTGGTGTAGTAGTCAGCAAGACCGGCGGCATCACCGGTGTACTGGTTCTTGGTTGCGGCCTCCATGATTGCTTTGCCGTCGTCAGTTCCCCAGATCGATGCGCCTGGCATGTATTGCTGACGCATGGCCGTCAGGGCTGACTCCCGAGCGCTCGCGTCATCGCTCAGCAGGGGACGCACGACTGGAGTGCTCTTTTCTGCGGCTGCTGCCAGCCTGAGCTCATCCTCCTTGTATCGAGGATCAGGCGGCACTCGGTTCGGGACTGGCTGCTGAGTTCGCTCTTGCCGCGCAGGCGCCTTTCCGGTAACCAGGATTTCAGTCCCTAGTGCCAGGCCATTCATGAAGTCCCGAATGCCACCTATGACATTTCGAGCAGGCTGCCCATACATCGCGTCATACCACTCAGGCGAGTTCGGCTCAGTCTCCCTGTACTGGCCACTCTTCATCTGAAAGCGACGCTCAGGCTTGCCCGACAGAGTCTGGTTGCCCGGAACAATTACCCATTTACCGTGTTCGGACACTGATTACCTCCAGTTCATTGCACCTTGGGCTTGCATGACACGAGTGCCCACAGCCGTGTCAGCTGGTCCCGGGATGGCCATGATGAACTCAGAGCCAGACCGGTCGTAGGCATAACGCCTCACCTCATCGCGGCGATAGTTCGCCACGTACAGGGTTTCCGCAAGACGATCGGTCTCGCGGAGATAAACCTCCCAGTAGTCCTTGTCAGCCTTGAGCGGCTCGGACTGGAAAATTGCGCGGTCGGTGTCACCCGTGATCCGCTCAACCCGACTGGGCTGGGGCTGATCCTCAACGCGGAATACCTGCGAGACCTTGAAGGCCTTATCGCAGCGATCCATATGCTCAAGGATCCGCGAATAGAAATAACTATCCGGGACCCTGGCCATCGCCTCTTCCAGCCGAGCGATGTCACCCGCCGGGAGATTTGCTCCTACGTTGTACCCCAAATGGAAGCGACAACGGCTTTTGTCGTAGTCGTTGAGCTCCAAGGTTATTCAGCGACCTAAAACTAATTCTACGAGAATTAGCCGATGAAAATAAGATCAGCTGCGATCACCTCATCCCAGTCAACACGGCCGATCTTCTTCAGCTGATCGAAGCTCTTGAAGCGCTCGCCGGGCAGAGACAGGCGCAGTTCGACAATCTTCTTAGCAGTCGCATAGCCAATGCCTTTGACATGCTTAGCAATCGCCTCAGCTGTCGCGGCATTGAGGTTCAGACGAGTGTCTGCCGGGATGATTGTCTCGGGCAGCTTATCTTCGTCGACTTCAATCTCAGCGCTCTGGGGCTGAGGAGTTTCGCCGGTGCGCCCTTTGCCAGACTCGTAGCTGACCAGATCAGCGAGGGCAACGTAGGCGACCTGGCCGCTTGAATTCTTCACCATCGCCCACTCCTTGTCGTGGTGACCGATGAATTCAACTAGCTGGCCAGTCTTGGTGTTCTGGTACAGAGCCATATGTACAAAAAAAGAGGGCGCCTGGATGTCCAGTCACCCTCATCTTAGGGAAACAAATACTGAATCAGGATTCAGTCAGATAGGGCAGCAGGGTGTCTTCAACGCCTGCAACCTCGTCATCCATGTAGTACGAGACTTCACAGATAACAGGAGTGCCGCCAGTAGCGCTGGAGCTCAGGGTCGAGCCAGCGGAGGCACCGGTGTTGTCAGCGACAAACACCTTCAGGGTCAGACCACCGGAGAGGGTGGCGCCAGCAGAGCTGAACTTGGAGGAGCCAGGGGCGATAGTGCCACTAGCCACAGCCAGGTCAGCTGCAGTAGTACCCAGTGCAGTGGTGGAGATAACGCCACCAGCAGTAGCGGCCACAGCAGAGGCCAGCTTCAGGGTGTTGGTGTTGGTGCCGCTAAGGCTGGAGCTGGCGGTGCCAACGCCCTTGTCCTTGCGGGTGTCAGCCACACGCAGGCCCAGGGAGTAGACAGTGGCGCCAGCGGGCACGAACAAACCGGTGATGTTTGCACGCACCTTGTCATCAGCACGCAGGTCGGGGCTGGGGATGACCACGTCAAAAGACGTGCCGCCAGTGGAGTCGACAAGCGCATAGCCGACCTTGTGGTAGTACACGCGGCCGGGGACAGCAACGACAGGTTGACCCTGATAGCTGCTGAGGTTGGTAACCCAGTTACCGGGGAAGATCTTCTTAGCCATAGTTACTTAACTCCTATCAATAAACGAAGGAATAAGCAACGGTGATGAAGTCGCGGTTAAGCACTTCAAAACCAGCAAAGAGGCTCCAGATCATAATGATGAATCGGGAGAAGTCATCATTATTGTTGAGCAGGATCTGGGCGTTATTGCCACCGATACCTACGCCAACTGCCTGGGGGCCAAAGAACAGCATGGGAGCTGCGGTGGTCACGGCGCTCGTGATCGAGGCGTCGGTGATGGTCACCTGCAGGCTCTTTTCTGCCAGGTTGGTCGATTCGAACCAGCGGACACCCTCAAAGAGGAAGCCGGTGGGCATCACGGGCTGACCAGCCACGAAACCTGCTTGGCCGTAAGCGGGACCCATGCCATAGAAGAAGTTGGCGTTGGGAGCCTGCTCGGGTTGCAGGGGGTTCACCATGCCGTTGCCGGCGTAACGAGCGATCTCACGGAACGCATCGTTCTGGCGAAGGTGCATCATCGCAGTGGGATCTGCGATGCAGCGGTAGTAACCATCGGCGAAGGTGGGGACGTTGCGCTTGCGCATGTCCTTAACCACCTGCAGCAGGTCGGTCTTGACGTCGAACTTGGCGGATTCGCCAGCGGCGTAAGACAGGAAGGGAGCTGCAGTGCCCTTGGTCTTGTTCAGGGGGTAGTAGTAGCCACCCTGATTGCCATCGGACTGACCGTTTGCCTCAGCCTTGAACAGTTCGTCGGCGAAGACACGATCACGCCAGCGGCGGTAGTCATCCAGCAGGGTCAGAGAACCGATGCTCTGGTGGAAGACGTTCAGGTTGCCGGTGTCCAGCAGCAGGCGCTGGGCAGTCAGCAGGGTTTCCCGTGCCACCTTGAAGGTGGAGGGAGCGGTTGCATCAGTCGGATCAGCAGGGCCGGTGTACTCCTTAAGAGTCACCATGACCTTATCTTTTACGATCGAGCGGCTAGATGCGGTGCCCAGAGTCTGATCGGCAGTGCGCTCACGGGAATCCTTGTTACCAGGATTGCCCCAGAAGCGATAACGATCCAGCTGGACAGTCTGACCGGGTTGCTTGGCGAAATCGTGCACAACCACGGGCTCTACGGCCATCTCGATGATGTAACCGGGATGGGGGCGATAGAGCTCAGCACCTAGCAGCTTCGGAAAATCATTATCGATCCACATGGGTCGAAGATTCCTAGCTGTAAGGGTTTATCGCACGCTATTTGCGTGCCTGCTCTTAATATAGTGTTCATCTATAGGGAACACTTTTTGGATGTCACCGATGTCAGGGGCCTTCTCGGTTTGCTCCTGGTTGATGGAAGTCTCGTCCCATACCGCAGTCCTACTGGCGGTTACATCCAGATGACGCTCACTGCAGGGATCAAATCCTCTGCTTACCTCGAAGACAAGGCAGCCGAATTTCGCCAATTCTTCCCCACGAAAGCCAAAATTGCTCCCTACAAGGGTTCGGCCAGGGACAACGGCAAGCGAACAACTGTTCTTCGCTTTCGCGTTTCGACTAACAAGCTTCGACCTGTCTACAACCTCCTTTATCCGGCCGGTGAGCGCACAATCACTCAACCAGCCCTAGATCTCCTTGGCGCCAAGGCTGCTGCATGGTGCTGGGCAGAGGGTGCCCGCGTTAGCCCGGCCACTCACAAAGCCCAGCTCACAAGGGTCGGCAATACCTGGGCCGAGGCGGCGCGGCTGCAGTCCTGGCTCGAGATGCTGACCGGTGCCTCCTCTGATCTCAAGGAATACCGGCAGAAACCTCGTCTTTACTTTGACGCCACCGAAGCCAAGAAAGCTCAGGCAGCACTGATCGATTACGCCCCGCCCAGCCGCCTTCATCTATTCACTGGAGATATTCCCGATGTCAGCGCAATTCGTTCAGCGCGTACTGAGTTATTGCTTGGGAGTCGGCAACATCGGATTGAGGGGGCGGCGCTTGCGCCCCTGGCTGGAGATCGTTCGCTCTGAAACCGAAAAGGTCTACCAGAACCACCAGCTCAAGCAGCTTCGATTAAGCCATCCCGGCACACTCGAGTACTTCTGGGATGTTGTCCCGACCGACGGCTTCTACGACAAGCAGCGCTTGCGGCTGCGCAGTGAAGAGCTTCACAGGGCCTACGAGCTGATGTACCCCCGTGACAAAAAGATCGTCACCCCTCAGATCATGGATATCTGTGGCCTCTATGGCATTACGGCTCTCTGGTCTGACCGAGGGAGAATGGTTGGACGCAAGGGCAAGTTCATGACACGCCTTGGCGACTCAAGCAATGAAGCCATTGCTGACTGGCTCAACCGGAATGGCTTTCCCTGCACGTGTTTCAAGCATGGGAATGGTTCCCTTGTGATTTCATTCTCAAGAGAAACCACCTCGCACCTAATCACCAGCATGAGACCTTATATCCATAAGACGATGCGCAAAACCTTCGTCAACAAGCCTCCTATCCAATAGGACTCGATAAGATGTGAATGCTCCGAAGAAGAACTGCGTCAGGAGCCTACTTACCGAGCCAGGAGTCTGGGTTTTTGCAGTTTCAACAGACTGGTAACTGATCCGCCGTGCGACTGGCCCCCGTGCGGCGGCACCTGGCTTATTTAGCATTTAGAGATTGAGAACATAAGGAAATGGAATTAGACCAACACGGATGCGAAGACGGCTTCTGCGTATTCAATAAAGACGCTGTCGAGAAGAAGCCCACCGACATCTTTTTCGAACCCGTCCAGGAGTCAGCCGTCTGCGAGGACTCTCGGATGCGACAGAAATTCATCCAGTTTTGCGAGGACAATCCTGGTGATGAGCAGTGCAGGATCTACGACGTATAATCCCACGCAACATTCCTTAGACTGGATCCATAATCAAGCTGCAGCAGAATGGCTGTCTTCAATAAACTGAACGGCTTTGTTGAGCATCTCAGCGAAGGTGTTCACAATCTGGGCAGCGACCAGCTTGTTCTCGCGCTGAGCAACGTCGCTCCCTCCGCCGAAACCACCCCTCCGACAACGACCACCACGAACTGCGTGCTGGCCAATGTCACTCAGATCAGCTACACCGGTCTGACTTCTCGGAACGTCACGACCAGTAGCTCTGCTCAGACTTCCGGCACCTATCGCTTGGTCCTCGACGACCTCACGCTTAGCTCCACTGGAACGGTTGGCCCCTTCCAGTACATCTACCTCTACAACGACACGCCGACCTCTCCCGCTGATCCGCTGATCGGCTATTTCGATTACGGCGCACCTCTCACCCTGAATTCCGGCGAGAGTCTCACTATTGACTTTGACCAGGCTTCAGGCGCTCTGACCCTGGGTTGATCATTCACCGCCCGAGGTAACCCATGCCAGCGGTATATCCAGATCTTGCCGCTGCATCGGCCTCGTTCAGCTCAACGGCAGCGCCCGTAGATCTCACCTATCGGAGGCTCTCGGTTGAAACCGGGGCCTTCGATACTCGCTTTCGTGCTGTTTATCGACTGCAGGACGACGAGGTCACCTTCGTCGGCGGGGCAGTTGACGACACGTTCAGTGTTGTCATGCCTTCGCACCAGGCGAATGACTTACTAATCGTCTTTGCTGTTAACGGGTCAGGGTCTTCCACGGCCCCATTTCCCGCTGACTCTGGTTGGACCACAATCCTTTTTAACAGCGGAAACCTGCCGTTTCGCCTCGCATACAAGTACGCCAAAACTAATACTGAAACTGTCGGCGTATGGGTTGGTGCGACACGCACTTCTGTGGTCATTTATCGCAATGCCCGTAAATTCGACGGCAACCCATCCTTCTACAACGCCTCCAATCAGGACACGATCAAATACTTCTGTCCGACCCAGTCCCCATCTGCTGGCTCCAGGGTTGTTTGGTTTGGATCTGCTCTAGGCGAACTCGAGGCCTGCGATACGCCAAGTGGTGCGACCACGCGCGTCTCTTCTGATGCTGCTGGAATCCCCGCCACCTCGATCGGTATCCACGATCTGCTGATTCCTGCGGGACAGAAAAGCGTCAGCAGCCGAAATGTCAGCCTGGGCGGCTTCACCAGGACCATCTCGGTTGGCGTTGTCGTCCAATACGGCAAGCGAGATCTAACTGCTGAGCCTCTGGCTCTTAATACCACCCTTAACGGTGACATCCTGGAGAACACTCTCCAGCTGATCAGTCGCCGATACAACGTCACGCTCCCGCAGGTCTTTACCCGCTACAGGAGCTTCTTTGACGCTGGTTCAGCGTCCTACTCCGCCACAGCTGCACCCGTCAGCGCCGGCTTCGGGTTCTACCTAGAAGCGGAATCAGGCACGTTCGCCAGCTCAGTTACCGATGCGCTCCTCTCCCGGGCGCTTAAGTTCCTCCCAGCCACCACAAACTTCCCCTACGGGGCAGCGCCCACCAGTTATGCGCGGGGGTATTTCACCCTTCCCGCAAAGGGTTCTTTCAGCTCCACCTTTGCGGACGTCGACCCGTACTACGACGCCTACATTGCTGGCGACTCTCAGGCCTACTCGGTTGTCGTTGACACGGTCTTCAAGAGAAGCCTGATTCTCCACCTGACTGTTGGGCTTTTCAATGGCTCGATGTCGGAGGTCGGCATTCGAAACAACACCCTCTCACCAGCCGCTGGAGGACCAACCAGAGCTCCAAAAACCAAGCAAGGCGGGAGCGATCCTTCTTATCCAACCTTCCTGCGCCCGGCGTTTGTCCAGCACAACTCGGTCTCCAAGTCCCGCGACCTTGGGGCGGTAAACAACTTCTATGGCAGTTTCAGTGGTGAGATTGGCGGAGAGACTGGAACTCATACTCTCTTCTTCAAGATCACGACCCTAGGCACAGCCGATCTCAGGATCCTCAAGAACAACGTCAATCGCTACACCGATAAACAGATCAGCGTTGGCATCCTGAATTCTGAGCGCAAACCTTGTCAGCTCAATGACTTCGGCTTCTCTTACGCAAATGAGATTGAGAATACCGATCTTGAAGAATTCAGTCAGCCGATGCCAGCTGGCACCTATTACTTCACCGTTTCGTCAAGCCTCTGGCAGAAAATCCCATATAGCGTTGAAGTCCAAGCAATTCGCTTCTCTGCTCTTGAAGGCCTAGTCACCCTTAGCAGCCAATCGTACGCACGCTTTGCTATCGCAAAGATGATTGGCCCCGTACTTCTGACTGGCCCACTTGTCTCCACCATCCCGACCAACGATCAACTCAAGCGCCCAACTGGTGTCTTGCTCGTCACTTCTGGAACCCGAGGGGCTCTGACTACTCCAGAAGGTGTGGCTATCTGTTCCATGCTGCCTAGCGGTCGACTCAAGATGACGCACAAGATAGGCGGCAAGGCATCAGTTACTGGCGCAAATATAGCTACGCTTAGTTCGGCGCCTCCTTACGGAGGAGGCTATGGCGGCCCCTGATATGGGGTAAATAGTTTTTCTTTCGGATAATAGAAGTCCATGGCATTCTCGCAGTATTTTGCGACGCAAGTCTTGAACTGGGTCAAAGGCTCTCCCTTCCCGACTGCGCTCTCGAATGTCTACATCTCCCTGCATTCGTCTGACCCCGGTACTGCCGGTACGAACGGTGATGTGACTAACACCATTACCAGCTCCACCAACAGGACCGCTATCTCCAGCGCTGCGCTCAGCACAGTTGCAGGTGCCTCTGGTGGTGGCTTTGAAGTCACCAATACCGGCGTTGTTCAGCTGACCACATCTGCTACAAACGTCTCCCCTATCACCGTTACTCACTTCGGTGTCTGGGATGCAGCCAGTGGTGGCAACTTCCTCGCTTCTGGTCAGCTGACATCAAGCGTCGATGTCGAGATTGGCGACACCGTTCAGTTCAACATCGGCGCAATGGCCGTGCGGGTGGTCTGATGGCAAAGACTTCAAAGAGCCTGATGGGTGCGATCCACAAGGATCCCATCAAGAAAACGACAACACAAGGTCAGGGCACTAGAAGCCGTCCCAAAAAAGGCAAGAAGCTTTTGCGTGGCCAAGGCAAGTGATCTCGTTACATTCCAGAAAAAAGCATGCTGTCGACTCAATATCGCCTCCGTCTTGAGTTCATTTGCAAACGCATCGCTTCTGGAGAAGAGGTCAAGCTCGACGACATGATCTGGGCTGACAAGCTCGGCAAATCCAACCGCAGCGCTGCTGAGATGCTGCGCAGGGCACGTCGCGCTGCAAACAACCCTGACATGGTCCCGGGCGGCCTTGATGACTTCATGAACAAGATGGATCTGGGAGATCCAGATCCTTCTAATCACATTGTTGATGGATTCAACAGTGTCGAAGAAATCGTCTCCTGGTTCCACCAAGACAAAACCGACGACTGGCGCCAGCGCGACTAATAGCCCCAGGTGCAGCACGGTCGAGCATCGGCTCGGGGATGGAAGCGACCTTCATCCCTGATATCGATATGCACGAATCCGAGATTGCAGCCATCACCCAGGCCGCCGCTCCATCGGCGGCTCAACCATTTGTGGAACACGCTGCAGCTTTCACCAACTGGATAGATATCAAGCGCCATCCCCTTGGTGTGGAATGAGCCTGGCTTTCCTCCGACCTCGTAATTGATTGGCTCTGGCCTATACCCACTGGTAACGCCTAAGGGGCCGCCCCAAGCCTCTGTAATGAAGTCGTATTGAGTAGCAAGCGCAATTAGCTCTCTCTCGATCTCGCTCCCGCTATCGGGCCTTCTGCGGCTGTCCCATTGCAGTATTTCGCCGACGGTCAGATGCCTGCTGACCTTCGCTGAGAAGTCTCCCCAATCAATCAAGCCATCATCATTGCCGTCCTTCGCACGTGACTCGCTCCAGATCGACCAATGCGGCCTATAGAGCGCCCATCGCTCACCAGTCTCCTTAAGAGTCACCCATTGATGCGAATCTTCTGGGATTTCATCAACAGCAACGACCTCAAGGCGCTCTCCAGGCTGAAACCCCAGCTTCCCATCGTTCGAAAGAAACTTGCTCGGGATTGGTGCCTTCTTAAGGAACGTCGCCAGGTTGCAGTCGTAAAGCATCGTTCCATCCGACTCGCGCTGCCAAATGCGGCCCTCTTCTGCTCGGCGAATCCTTAGCCCTTCAAGAGCACGGCCATTGGCGTAGACGTATTTCGACAGAGTTGATGGGATTTCGTCGTAAGCCTCCGGGTTCTTGGCTCCTCTAGCAAGAACGCTCGTAATACTTTCAAAACCTTCACGCCCGTAAAAGTTCGGACCCATATTCCAAGCAAAGCTCAACAGTGCAGCTTTCCTGCACTTGCCCAGCCGATCCCACCCCGGGATTCGAATCAGCGCAGGGACATACTGCTCTTCCAGCATCGTCTGCAAATAAGCCCTGCAGACTGGTGCACTGCATTTATCACCGATTTGCACCGGAGTTCCATCCGGGTACTGGGTCAACCCAGCGCAGATGGTTGGAACTCCTACTTGATCGGTATATGCCTGATATTCAATGCCTTCAAAGCTCTCAATCAGAGCTATTGCCAGGGCTATCGTCCCCTGGAGGGCTAGTTGGTACATCGCCGTAAATCGCAGCAAATCGCGGTCCGGCTGACACCGCTTCTTCTTTGCCTTCCCAGATGTTCAGGCCGTGCGTAATGGCGGCTTGCTCGCCTAAACCTTTCGCACGCAATAATTCGATCTGCTCAATCACACTTTCAACGTGCTGACCAGAATCACGCTTAGTATTTCGTGCTGTTGCTGACAGCGAGTTGAAGACTTCGTCGCTGCCAGCAAGCCGCACAGGTTGATATCAGCTAGAGCCTAATCCTAACGATCAAGTTCTATCCGTAGATGCGACGCATCACTTCCCGTGCATCATCCTGAGCCAGTGCCATTTTGGCCTGACCACCGCCAGGTGTAATTGACTGAATACCAGTCGCATAGTTCAACATCAAGGCACGCGCCTGGTTCTCAGGGGTGTCCTGACCAGCAGCGGCGGCCCGTGCTGCACCACTGATTGCCGCAATGTTCTGTGCTTGGTTAGTACCAGCATCAACTTCGGCTTTCTTCGCTGCCTGCTGCATCGACTGCTGAAGCTGATAGGCATCTGGAGAGCCAGGCTGCTGATTCAGCATCACAGCGTTGATATTCTCGTTCTGAGGGAGGGATCCGGGATAGTTCATAGAAAAAGGCCCCAGAAGCCTGGGGCCGGATAGTGATCAGCCCTCGGAAACCAGCACCTTGCTGCGAAGGGCGTCAGGGCCTGCCTGGGACAGCAGCTGCCAGGCGGCGGCGGGATTGCGGTCGCTCAGTGCGCTGAAGTTGGCCCAGAAGTCATCGCCACCCTGGGGAGCCTGAACGCCAGGCTGCTGCATCTCGATTTCGGGACGCTGATAAGCCTTGGCAGGGGGCTGGAAGCGCTGCTCGTTAGCGGCAACCTCAGCGGCCAGCCGATCTTGAGCAGTCTCCTGGGGATAGGGACCTTCAGCACCGAAGAAGTCGTTGACGTATGCAGCCAACATGTCGGGGTTGGTCAGCATGACGTGGTACGCAGCGTTGTCCTCCGCTGCGGCGTCAATGACCTTCTGGGCAGCCTCAAGGGAGATACCCAGCTGCTCAACCTGCTGCATCACGTTGGCGGTCTGTTCGGCCTGAGCCAACAGAGCGTCCTCGACAACGCAGGAGTAGCGGTTCAGAAGTGCAGGAGCTTCAGCGCCGAAGTGCTGAAGGACTTCAAGACTTTCGTTGCTGACGCTTGCGAGATACTCGTCGCTCCCGAGTTGCGTCTGCTCGCTGCTGTAGCTGGGCGCCTGTGTCGGGGAGTACGCCGGCGTTGCTTGGGGAATTGAGGTCTGCAGCCCCGAAACGGAAGGCGCCGCCTGGAATGCCGCCGGTGCCGAAGCTTGCCATGCCTGCGCTTGCGTAGGGGCTGCCTGCGGGGTCGGCGTTGAGAAGGCTGCCTGGGGCTGGGAGCTGCGCGTCGCGCTCAGGCTGTCGCTGAGGCGCTCGAACGCCTGCTGCCATGGGTTCACCTGCGGGGCCGCCTGCGGCGCCTGCTGGTAACTGACCGGAGCCTCCGGCTGCGGCGCCGAAGGAGTCTGGTATGAATTCGGGGCGCTCTGGACCGGAGCTGATTGGTAAGCCTGCGTCGGCGCGGGCGCGCTCGATGGGATCGAGGCCTGCGGGGTCGCCGCCGCCTGTGTCATCACTGTACTGTCCTGCATAAGTCAGCTCGCGCTTGAGGAAGTCAAGTGCGCGGTAGATGTACGGGGTTAGATCGAGTTTCGGATCCGCAAGCATCGGTAAGTCGGGTGCTTGCGGATGCGGGATCTGACGCATGTTTTCAACGAGCGTCAGGAATGTGCCAATGCTTTGTTGCGTGGCTTGCGCCATCCTGAATGGATAGCCACTGAGCATTGCGCTCCTCTCTTCATCAGTTTTGTCTGGGAAGAGATAACGAAGAGCCTCGATGGAATTAACACCGAGTTCTTGGAGGTTACGAACGACAATACTTGAGTTAAGTATATCTTCCGTACCATCCTCAAAGACGGGTCCCTTCCAGCGCCACTCGACCTTTCGGTCACCATCAGGTATAAGCCCGACAGTGCCAGGAGGCAGAGTTCGATTCTGAATTGCTCCTGCAACTTGCTCTTCCAGATTCCCTTCGTACTGCTTCAGGATTTCCTGGAACTGAGTTGCTGCCTCCTCGAATGAAGCATCATCCGGGAACTGCTCGCGGAATGGTGCCTCAGGGCGCTCAAGGCCGATTGCAGCTGCGAATGATTCGCGGAAGATTTTTTCTTCGTTGAAGATGATCAAGCTGAACAGCTTGCACAGGCCATAGGTCAACAGACCACGGCAACGACGTGATGCAGTAGTGGCCGCTCGGCCGTAGAGAGACTTGATCTCGTAAGCAGTCGCACCCGCCGTAATACCGAGCTCGTCGACACCGCCAAGGGCTGTACGAATTTCCTCTCGGTACTGACGGGCGTACAGGTTCTGGTCACCGGAAACTGCATCCGGTGTCAGATACACCGCGCGGTCAGTTGATTCAACGTTCGCAATAATCCGGGGCACCTTCATGCCACCGCCACCGCCCCCAGAGAGCGGTGAGCTGACCCGTGTAGACGGGCGATTCGCTGCGTAGAACCCGGCCTGAGAGCTGATGGTCGGACGGAATCCATCGTCCTCGCCACTCTCGACAAGGTCGTGCTTCGGCCGGCTCGACACCAGGGTCGGGTTGCCAAAGAAGTGGATGTTGGTGCGGATGTTCTTGACCAGATCGTCGTGGGTCACGATCTGCTCGGCAAGCCAGTCGAACTCA
>Ga0255757_10002927_pt1 | contig 15868 bp, 13 predicted proteins | sample 071ome_27_FD_179957 | JGI IMG/M metagenome (GOLD analysis project Ga0255757, IMG submission 179957) | Coastal salt marsh microbial communities from the Groves Creek Marsh, Skidaway Island, Georgia - 071409AT metaG (version 2) | ecosystem: Environmental > Aquatic > Marine > Intertidal zone >...
TCTCTGAAAATGTAGCTGTAATAGTTACTACATCAGAGTTGGAAACAATATTATCAGAATCTGTATCTGTAAGCAAAACTGTTGGAGCCACTGAATCTGCTTTATTTGCATGATATAAGTTTAAAATTGTTGAAGAGGTAAGTGCTGTATTATAAAATTTAACATCATCAATTTTTCCTTTCCAACCAGATGAATTCGAATCTGAAAAGACTCTTTGCCCAATTCTCTTTGAACCTCCACCAGATGCACCACCAGACAAGTCTAAAGAATTAATTGATGAAATATCAGTTGAATTATTTTGTTGTGTACCATTAATGTAAATTGAAAGTTCATTATTATCTAGATCCCAAACACCAACTACATTAATCCATTCTCCAGAATTTACAGATAAACTTTCTACATTAAAATCTTGTGATCCATCTAATACTCCATTATGGTTTGTTCCAAGTTTAATAGTTGAAGAAGAAGTCAATGCCATTAAAACCCTTGAATTCCAATTATTATTAGAATTTCCATCAGTCAAATCTACTATATATCTGAATGAATCAACACTGGTATTATTTTCTATGTAAACCCATGCTGACAATGTTATTCCCTGATTATATGAGGTATTTAAATTTAAATTATTATTTAAATCAACATACATAGAACCGTTAAGGCTTAATGATTTGTTTGTAGAAAATCTATCACCTGTAAAACTCCATGACCAAGAAGGGTAATTATTAGTCCCATTTCCATTTGCACCTACCCCACTATTTGAAATATCATCCTCAAATTTATAATGGTACATAGGAATACTAGTACTACATTCATTTGTTAAAATAAGTGCACCATCGTAATAACCATAACGAGAAGAAGTTGAGGTCCTCCAAGTACCATAAGCTAATCCATATTTTCCAGCCATAAAGCTTGATGGGTCAATGGTAAGTGTAGCTGTATAAGTTCCATTATAATAATCACCAGTTTCTAAGCTCCATTGAGAAAAATCTTCATAAACTTGTGTTGAATTGTAATTTCCATAATAGAGAGAGGGTGTAGGAATTTCAGAGCTTGAAATACCATTTGAATCAGCCACGGTAAGTTTTGCTACTAAAGTCACGGTTTGGGTACAAACCGAAACCTGGTTGGTTAAAACCGAAGTATTATCTATATATAAATTTGGAGATGAAAAAGTTTGAGCATTTAACACACCAACAAATAAAAAACACACTATTATGAGTTTCCTTAATTTCATTTGAAATCTATCGTAACAAATTTAATATTAATCTAAAGACTGATGAAATTTAGTAAAAGAAGTAAATAAAGCTTTTTTGAAATAAAAAATGCCTTTAAACCTAACTAAATATTCTAAAAATCTATATCAGATTGAAAACTAGAAAAATCATATTCTTCTGGTAAAACTTTAGTGCCTGTTGTAAGAATAAATGGACTTGAGCTTTCTGGATAAAAAATTACTTCAACTAAAGAAGCTGTATAGCCTTGCTTTTTTGGAGCTTTGATTTCATAATTCCCTGTAGACTTTCTATCTAAAGCCTCTTTTTTCCAACTTCTATCTACTTCCCATATCCTAAAGTCTCTTGCATTAGTATTTGTGCAGTACCATAGATTAATTTCATAGGGAATATTAGGATTTAAATTTAGTTTAAAGGTGTCATCAACAATTTCCCAATCCATATTAGGTAAATCTTTATTATGAATGAGTCGATCATAAAAAGAGAAAATATTTTGTGTTTGGTAGCTACCTTGTAAACCGTGATTTCCATTTGGTACATATTGAAGATATTTGTCTTCAGGAAGATCATTCCAATAAAACTTCCAAGAATCCGTAGCAAAAAATTCATCAATTGTCCCATTGATTAATAATTTAGGCATAGTAAAGCGTTCCTTAAATTCATACGGTTCAACAAAGCTTAATAACTTTTTAAAAGCTGGGTTTTGCATCCAGTTCATGATTCCAAAATCTATATAATCTTGAATCGCTGGTGACCAGTCTCCATATAGCCTATAATGATGTTCAAAAGAAGGTATTAGATTTAACAGATCAATAACAACAGGCGCCATACCTATTACTCTTTTATCAACTGCAGCTGTTGTCCAAGTTGTCCAACCTCGCTTTGAGGCACCAGATATAAAAAAGTCTTTTACAGCATAATCTTCTGATTTAGAAAATTCTTGAATTAAATCCATGGCTCTAACTACAGCTCTAGTCATTGGAAATCGAGCTAACCATTCAACATCATCCTCAAGAGCCCCATTGGTTAAAAACTTATTCCAACCATAAGCAATCAAATTATCCTCGTAACGCGCTATGCTGTCAGAATCCAAAAAACTTATTGGTTGAAATGGGATATTACTTACATGACTAACTATTGATTTATTCTCAATAGCTTTTTGAATACTTAAACTATCTAAATATTGGCGATTATCCTCTTTACTTCCGGAGCCAATAAAAAGTAATGCCGTTTTAGTGTCTACCTTATCAGGTACTATAAGATCGATCCAATGCCACCAAAGAGGCTCATTTACTTCTTCTTTAGTCAACCATTTCCCTGAATACATTTTAAATCGGTAAAGAGTGGCCTTGTCAATCCTCAAGCTATCTTCTAATTGATAGCTGAAATCTTTTCGATTTTGAATATATTCTTGTAATACATTAATTGAGTTTGCATTTAACTGCTCTTTTTTTTCGGAACAAGATGTTAAATTATAGATTGTTAAAAAGGATAGAATCCAAAAAAAAATTTTGAATTTCATAAGCTGGATGTTATTACTCAACAATTTAATCATTCTTTTTAATATCTATTTTGCCCAATATTTTATAGTAACTACAATCATTAAAAAAAAATAAACTAAATTTAGTTTTCAATCGAAACCCATATGAAATTAAACAGAAGAAAATTCATTGCCCAGTCTTCCTTGGCCATGGGTTTGCCCATGATGACTATGGCTCATAAGCCCAACCGTTTTAAGGACTTACAAACAAAATTTAAAACAGGGGATACTATTTTATTTCAGGGGGATTCCATAACGGATGCCGGACGTGAAAAAAAGAAACAACTTTCGAATAATGCCTCTTCTTTTGGAGCAGGCTATGCTTTTTTAGCCGCTTCCCATTTATTGGATGCCCATCCGGATAAAGGGTTGAACATTTACAACCGTGGCATAAGCGGAAACAAAGTCTACCAACTTCAAGACCGATGGCAAGAAGATGCCCTCGATTTAAAGCCCAATTGGGTCAGCATCCTCATAGGAGTAAATGATTATTGGCACAAAGTAAAACACGGCTACGAAGGGACGGTGGAAATTTATGAAAACGATTTACGCGCCCTGGTAAAGCAAACGAAAGAAGCCCTTCCAGGGGTTCGAATGGTATTGTGTGAACCTTTTATTCTTCCCAATACTTCAGCGGTAGAACAGAGTTGGGTCGTTCCCTTTAGCGAATATCAACAAGCCGCTCACAAAATAGCAAAGGAGTTTACTACCCTTTGGGTTCCTTTTCAAAGCGTTTTTAACCAAGCCTTAGCCCAGGCTAAAGAAACCTACTGGGCTCCTGACGGAGTGCACCCGTCCATGGCCGGAAGCCAACTGATGGCGCAAGCCTGGCTCGAAGTGGTCAACAATTCATAACAACTAATTTAAACTAAAACAAGTGGAAAATTCAAGAAGAGATTTTATCAAAAAAACAGCAACCGCAGGTTCAGCAACCGTACTGGCACCGACTATTATTTCCTCCTCCGTATTTGGAGCTAACGACCGAATAAACGCGGCTGTGCTGGGAGTAAACGGTAGAGGAAAAAATCATATCAGCGGTTTGATGAACCAAAAAAATGTACAGGTCACTACCCTTTGTGATCCCGACCTAAACGTTTTAAACGAAAGACAAAAAGAGTTTAAAGAGAGCTACAAAAAAGACGTGGCCTTAGAACAAGATTTAAGACGGGTCATGGACGACAAGGATATTGATGTGGTTAGCATCGCCTCCCCAAACCACTGGCACGCCTTATCCGTTATTTGGGCTTGCCAAGCAGGAAAGGATGTCTATGTAGAAAAGCCAGGTTCACACAATATTTTTGAAGGGCGTAAAATGGTTGAAGCCACTCAAAAGTACGACCGTATCGTACAACACGGGGTTCAGTTGAGAAGTTCCCCTGCGATTAATGAAGCCATTGAATTAATGCGGGAAGGCTATATTGGACGGGTGTATATGGCTCGAGGACTTGTTTTTCGTTGGAGAGCAGACATCGGCGACAAAGGATTCTCCCCAGTACCCAAAGGATTGGATTACGACCTGTGGACCGGACCGGCTCCTAAAAGACCCTTTACCGAAAATTTAGTGCATTACAACTGGCACTGGCATTGGGACTATGGGAATGGAGATGTAGGAAACCAAGGAATCCACGAAACCGATTTGTGTATGTGGGGTCTGGATGTAGGGCTTCCTACAAAAATTACTTCTATGGGAGGAAAATACCTTTGGGACGATTGTAAAGAAGTTCCTGAAGTACTCACTTCCATTTACAACTATCCCGATGAAGGGAAAATTATTCAATTTGAAGTTCGTCCGTGGTGCACCAATACAGAGCAGGGTGCTACGGTAGGAAATATTTTCTACGGAGACAAAGGAATTTTGGTCGTAGAAGGGTACAACAAGTACAAAACCTATTTGGGTCAAAATCGAACCCCAGGAAAATCGGGAGATGATGGAGATATACAAGCTTCAGGAATGGATCGTGGAGCGGGTGGAACAGACGGACACATCGCCAACTTTATCGAAGCCGTTCGTAAGCACGACGCCAGCATTTTAAATGCACCGATAGAAACCGGTCACCTTTCCTCTGGACTGGCACATCTTGGAAACATTGCCTACCGCATGGAAAAAGTGCTCACCTTTAATCCGCAATCGGAGAAATTTGTCAACGATCCGGAAGCCGATAAAATGCTAACCCGCAATTATCGTGAAGGATTTGAGGTGCCCAATCAAGTTTAATAATGAGTACACTTTGTTCCCAACGGGTAGTTGAATTCAATTCATCTACCCTGTTGGGGCATTTCCTAATAAGGATCTTATTTCATGAAAATAAAATTAAACCCATACCGTTACCCTACAGCCCTGTTGGTTGCGGTAATGTTTTCTTCCTGTGTTTCAAATGAAACCACTACGCAACAAGACCAAAACTATTTAAGGGGCGAACTTCCCGTTCAAGAAGGGATGGTTGTTTTTAACCAAAATTGTGCGAGTTGTCATAATTTCAATGCTACAGAAATTGGTCCCAGCTTAGCCGGAATTACCAGTGTCAAAGACAAAGACTGGATTAAACGCTTCATTCAAAATTCCCAAAAAATGATTCAAGAGGGGGACGAAAGGGCTTTGGCTCAATTTGAAAAATTTGGAATCTATATGCCCTCTTTTGAACAACTTACAGCGGAAGAACTGGAAAATTTGTTGGCTTTTATTCACAAGTTTTCCGAGGGCGAAAAAAAGAATACTTCCAATCGAAAGGGAGGCTTGCTCAATCCAATTGCAGCGGCCATTCCCACATCAAATTTTAATTTGGTGATCGAGGAGTTTGCTACCCTACCTGCCAGTTCAGTAACGGCGCCTGATACTAGAATTAATACCTTACGTGCCATTCAAATGGGAGGGAAAGAGCGGATGTTTATTGCAGATCTTAGAGGGGGTCTGTATGAAATCGTGGATCAAAAACCCCAATTGTATTTAAACCTAAAAGAACAATTGACGGATTTTATTGATGCTCCAGGGTTTGGTTCCGGTTTGGGAAGTTTTGCTTTTCATCCTGATTTTGAATCCAACGGCCTTTTGTATACTACCCATACAGAACCGTCAAACACAAAAACGGCTGATTATGCCCTTCCGGAAGGAGCCAAGTCGCGTTTGCAATGGATCTTGTTGGAGTGGAAAATTGACAATCCGAATCTAGCCGTTTTTGAAGGGAGTAGGAGGGAGTTGTTACGTGTGGATATGGTGACCCAAATTCACGGTTTTCAGGACCTTACCTTCAACCCCAATGCCCAACCCAATTCCGAAGATTACGGAATGCTTTATTTGGGGATCGGAGACGGAGGTGCTGCCTTAGCCGGGCATCCAGAAATTTGCGGTACAACACAAAGCATATGGGGCAGTGTGGTTCGTATTGATCCGCTGGGTACCAATAGCCTTAACGGTAACTATGGTCTCCCAAAAGACAATCCCTTTCAGGGAGAAGAGGGCCTGGGTGAAATTTATTGTTACGGGTTTCGCAATCCTCACCGCATCGCATGGGAAATCGGAGGTTCAGAAAAAATGTTAATCTCTAACATTGGTCAACACAGTGTGGAAGAGGTGAATTTAGGAAGTAAAGGTGCCCATTATGGGTGGCCGTTTCGAGAGGGGTCTTTTGTTTTTGATGTCAATGCAAATCCTGAGCTCGTATATACGCCATCCTCTAAGGACAGCAACGAAGTCTATGTGAATCCTGTCATTCAATACGATCATGATGAAGGCAATGCTGTGTCGGGTGGGTTTGTGTATAAATTACCGGACATTCCCTTATTGCAAAATCATTATCTATTTGGCGATATACCCAGAGGCACACTCTTTCTCACTCCTTTAGCTGAAATTGAAAAAGATCAAACAGCTTCCATTCAAAAAGTTGGACTGGAATTGAATGCAGAGTCTACTTCTTTACTCAATATTCGTCCCAACGAACGGGTAGATTTACGCTTCGGTCAAGACAGCAAGGGGAAACTTTATATTTTTACCAAAAGCAATGGGAAAGTATACCGAATTACAGATTTTAAAGCGTCTTCGAATGCTTCCGGCGATTAGGTTCTCAGGAGAGTATGTTGTTGAATGAATCAATAAATACTTTTTTATTATTTAAAGATTCTATATTCTGTAGAAACCTCTTACTTAGCTTTGAACTTTAGGAGACAAAGTGCACTAAAAACAACTTGAATTGACCGTTCTATGGCATCTGTTAGTATAAAACTCGCCACATCAGTTACAGAGCTCAATCAAATTATTGAACTCCAAAGGCAAAATTTAAGAGCTTATTTATCGGATGCTGAAAAAGCATCGCAAGGTTTTGTAATTGCCCAATATTCCCTTCCGTTTTTAAAATCAATCAACGAAGTAAGCCCTGCGATAATCCTAAAAACAGACGAGGTTGTTGGTTATGCTATAGCCGTGACCAATACACAGGGATCTAAGCATCCTCTGTTGAGTACGATGTTGAGTCAGTTTGATAAGCAAACCCATCATGGGGTAGCTTTAGCCGAAGAAGATTATATAGTAGTGGGTCAACTGTGTGTGGCTAAAAACTTCCGAGCTAAAGGCTATGTAGATCAGTTGTATTCTTTTTTTAAAGCCAACTATCAATCGTATTCTTACTGTGTAACAGCCATTGATTCTGAAAACTACCGCTCATTAGCCGTCCACCGCAGATGTGGATTTAAAAAAATCGGCACGCTTACCCTAGGGGAACGGCCTGGGGAGATTGTAATTTGGGATTGGAATAATGAACACAGCCCCAAGCCATAGGGCTTAATCATTACGTTAAATTGTCAAAGAAAAACCCTCCACGAAAGGAGGGTTACACTATGCTCAAATGATGGGCGTATTCAGTTTGGCAATCGAGGCTTGAATTTCTTCATCAGTAAGTTCGTGCTTTACAATTTTACCATCGAAATAATCTTGATAAGCCTTCATGTCAAAATTACCGTGACCGCATAAATTGAAAAGTATGGTTTCCGATTTGCCTTCCCGCTTGCATCTTTCGGCTTCAGCAACTACAGTAGCAATGGCATGGGTTGCTTCTGGAGCCGGTATGATGCCCTCTGATCTTGCAAATGTTACTCCAGCTTCGAATACCTCTAAATTATCATGTGCAACGGCTTCAATTAAATTGTCTTTTAAGAGTTGACTGACAATCACACCAGCACCGTGGTAGCGTAAGCCTCCAGCATGGATGGGTGCGGGAACAAAATCGTGGCCTAAAGTATACATTGGCAACAAAGGGGTCATTCCAGCTGTATCCCCAAAATCGTATCTAAATACCCCCTTGGTTAACTTTGGACAAGAGGCAGGCTCACTGGCAATACAACGAATGGATTTGCCCTCGTCAAAATTTAATCTCAAAAAAGGAAAGCTCAAGCCTGCAAAGTTTGAACCTCCTCCAAAAGGAGCGATTACAACATCGGGAAGGTCACCCGCCATTTCCATTTGCTTAACAGCTTCTTGACCCACTATGGTTTGATGAAGTTTTACATGATTTAATACACTTCCTAAGGCATATTTTGTGGACTCGTTTTGAGCTGCTTTTTCAATTGCTTCGGAAATTGCAATTCCCAATGAGCCCGTAGTCTCTGGATTTTCACTTAAAATTTTTCGTCCGATCTCGGTTGCTTCAGAGGGAGAAGGGTGTACAGTGGCTCCCCAGGTATTCATCATTACTTTACGATAAGGTTTATGGTCAAAGGATAATTTTACCATAAAAACTTCACATTCGATGCCAAAATGTTGGCAGGCAAAGCTTAATGCACTTCCCCATTGACCAGCACCTGTTTCCGTGGTTATTTTTTTTACCCCTTCCATTTTGTTGTAGTAAGCTTGGGGTACTGCCGTATTGGGTTTGTGTGAACCTGTGGGGCTTGTACCTTCGTATTTGTAGTAAATTTTGGCAGGAGTGTCTAGCGCTTTCTCTAGTCCGTAAGCTCGATACAAAGGAGTAGGGCGCCAAATGGAATAGATGTTCCTGACCTCATCCGGTATGGGTACATACTTTTCAGTGGTGACTTCTTGTTTGATAAGTTCCATAGGGAATAAGGGGGCTAAGGATTCTGGACCTATAGGCTCTTTAGTCCCAGGATGCAAAGGAGGCAGGGGTTTGTTGGGCATGTCTGCCACGATATTATACCAATTTTCGGGGATGTCTTTTTCTTCTAATAAAAATTTACGTCTCATAACTGCTGTACTTTTAATTCGTATTAAACTTAGTATGACTTGAACTCCTACAATTGAATTGTGTTTAGGTCATTTTCTACTCAAGATATAGAGAATATCTCACTTTTCAAATTCCCTTCAATGTTTGAATTAGAGTTGTCTTAAACACTGAACTTCCTTTTTTACTACTGTTGCATTATGGATTGGTTTCAAAAGCGTTTCATTAAGGGAACAGAGAGGAGAGGAGTAATACGGGGGGTAGTTGTATTTTTTGAGGTAAAAAAAACCCTCCACTGGGGAGGGTTATTGTCAAATTAAAAAAACTAATTTGTTCCTGTTATTGATTCTAGTATGACCCTTCTGCTAAATCCATTTGGGAGTTGACTGAATATCTTTTGGAGCATTTCTGGTTTTACTAAGCTTAACACTCCTTTATTCATTAAATGCTCTAGTGCTTGCTCTCTTGTTTCATAGGCATCCCAAAAAAACAAAGGCTCAAATTCAGAACCTTGAGGATAGATTCTAGAAGCCATTCCCCATCCAGACATTCCAGATTTTTTCATATTATTTTTAAAACTTTCTGAAACTTGATCTGCTACTTCCATTGTTTGATTAAGATCCAATGGAGAAGCCCAATTGAAAATGACAAATTTGCCCGGTCTATCAGAATCTATGCTTTTTTCAGTCTTGTATAGAAAGGAACCCACGGGATAACGTGCTACACCATCATAAACGATTGAAGCTGGAACACCAAACATTTCCTCAGTTTCCCACCAGCTTCCAGAATTCATCATTTGATTTAAATCTTCATAAACATGCACCCAAACATATTGTGCTTTATCTTGAGCAAATCCTCCATTGGTTCTTTTCATTAAGTACCAATTTTTTAAAAGCCCTTCTTTCTTAGCTTTTTGTGCTAGGGGAGTTGCATACTTCTTTTCAAGCATTTCAAATTTTTCAGCGTTTTCTGGGTCAATATTTACCGGCTGAAGCATGAATACTTCTTGGGCTGAGATTCCAAGGGTTAGAAATAATGCAAAAAGAATACTAAATTTTTTCATTGTAATTGATTTATGGTTAATACTACTTCTAAAATAAGGAAAATAAATAAAAAAAACCCTCCACTGGGGAGGGTTAGAATATTCTTAGTTAAGAAATCGTACTTTGCACTTATAAGTTTTGTTTTGAAGGTCCAAAATACCTGTAGTCAAGAGTTGTGAACCATTTGAGGTATTTTCAAAATGTTTCATGGAATAATGATCCTCTTCTTTTTTCCATACTCCCCTGACAGTAGTTGTCATCAAATCTGACCCTTTTTCAGCCCATGCGTTAGCAGTGTATTCTCCCTGCCCACTGGTTCTTAAAGCATTGGTAAACCTAAACGTCATGTAGACGTTCCAATCTCCAGCGACACCTGATACATTAGCAATATTTCCTTCGCCGCCGGGTTCATTTAATGTTATTGACTCAACTACAAAATTTCCATCAATTGATTCATCCCAAGATAAATCTTGAGCATTCATTGATAGAGAAAAGAGTATGATAAGAAAAAATAGCTGCTTCATTTTTAATTTATTTTAATAAACGATCATTATAGTATAATGTTTCTCTTACAATCATCCCATCTTCATTAAAATCATGTTGGGAATGAAATTTAATCACAATATTTTTTCCTGTTTTTTTACTTTTTACTGTCATATTGTACCAGGCCAAAATAACCCCTCCATTGCCTTCATAATCAATATAGTCGGGGTAACCAACTTCATCTATTGAAATAAACTCAAACTGACTAAATACTTCATTTACGTATTCTTGGTGCTCTTTAAGCGTCTTTGGTTCTTGGTTAATTGAATTTATATCATTAATTCTTGCATTGGGTGCAAAATCTTTCCAAACCCTATCAAGATTTCCTTGCGCTAGGTTATACCAAATTTGACGAACCTTACCTATATACGGATGGTCCTTGTATATGGTTCCATTTTTAATCGTTTGCCTTGACATATTCCATTTTTGCCAAATTGCTCGGTTATCAGCCCACCAAAACCTATTAATTTTCTCACCTTTTTTGTCAAAAACAAAAATGGCGTTAAAAGGAGTTTTGATTTTAAAGCCATTATTTTTATCCCACGCAATAAATTCCTGGAACGTCTGAACAAACAGACCAGATCTTTTATATTCAATAGCATCGGGATACGCTTGTCCTTTATTCTTAAGTGAAATATTGACAAAATTATTTGTCATCCAAGAAGACTGATCTAATAGATCGTTAATACCTCCTCCTTTATAGTTCGGATTTACATTCATGGCACTTCCCATACGAAAATCTTCACCAACTAAACTTTTAAGAGTTTCAGTATCACCGCTTATCCAAGCTTGTCCAAATTTTTCGGCAAGATCAAGTGCAGGGTGTTTATCATAAACATTTCCATTGTTGTTTTTTTGAGCAATAATGGCTAAAGGAAATAAGATCAGGAGTAATATAAATTTTTTCATTTTAATGGTTTTATGGTTAATAATATTTTAAAATTAGAAAAAATAAGTTTAAAAGTAAAACTTACCCTTTTTACGGATAGAGATTGTTCAAGTTTAAAAAATTACTCATCTTAATTTACCCCAATAGAAAAGATAACGATACTTCCTAAAATTCCCTATATTTCTAAAAAAAAAGATGAGATGTATCCTGATTTTCGCTCTGTTATTCCCGCTTTTCAGCTTTTCACAAACACTTCCCAGCCGTTGGGATGAGCTTACATCCAGTGATTGGGAATTGGCCTTAGAGGAGTCTAATTACACCTGTATATTACCCATAGGTATCTTAGAAAAACACGGCCCTCATGGTCCTTTGGGATCCGATCTGATACGGGTTAGAGAATGGGCGAAACGAGCGACTAAAGAGGAATATGCGGTAGTTTTCCCGGATTATTTTTACGGTCAAATTAACGAGGCAAAGCACGAATACGGTACGTTTTCTTTGCCTAGTAAACTCGCTATGGAATTGTTGGAAGCTACCGTAGCTGAAATTGGAAGAAATGGATTTAAACGTATCATAATCATAAATGGACATGGGGGCAATCCCCAAATGATACGCTATTTCATTCAAAATCAATTGGAATCGAAACGAAACTATGCCGTTTATTTTTTTGAACCCGATACTCCTGCCGAAACAGCAGAAAAAATTAGGAAGATGCGTCAGTCAGATCCCGCTACGGATATGCACGGTGGAGAAAAAGAAACCTCTGTTTTATTGCATATCAAACCCGAAGTAGTCAAACAAGAACGTGCAACTCAAGAGTCTGGAGCTGATCAAAAACGGCATAAGCTACCGGCTAATTTATATGCTGCTATATGGTGGTATGCACGTTTTCCTAATCACTATGCCGGTCAAGGGGAGGTTGCAACAGCAGCTTTGGGAAAAGTAATCACGGATAATGTTATTCGGTCTTTAGTGGCAGCTATTAAAGCAGTTAAAGCAGATGAAACCACACTCAAACTTCAAGAGGCTTATTTTAATGAAATGAAAAAATAAAATCTGCGATTCGTTTATCAGTCCTGCAACTAAAAAAGTTCGTAATCAATAAGCTTACGGACTTGAAGAGCGGAGAAAAATATTACTTTACCTCACCTGGGTAAAACAGATAGCCTACATTGACAAAACAGGTTCTTATTATATTTATAGATGCTCGTGGTTGTCAATGTCACTTACTGATAGTTCAAGATCTTTTAACATTTTATCCCTAACGGGAACTTGAAACAGAGAATCGTATAGGATTATATCTAAGCCATTTGAAAATGCGTGAGATTTAATTTTTTCAAGATTTTTCTCGTTTATTTTTTCCTCAAAATTGTTAAATATTTCAAAACAGACTTTCTGAACGTCATAAGCGCTGGGTTTTGAGTAGATGCTTAAAGCGTCTTTAATTTCTTTACTCCATTCGGGCCAATTTGAATTGATAATTGATTCAATGTCAAAATCTTTATAGTACTTCAGACCCTTGTCTGTTAAGGTTATTGGACTCTGTCTTTTGGAAAAAGAAAATTCGGCAGCACTAAAAATCATATCAACTTTAGCTCCTATATCGGAGAGCTTAGCTATGATTTTATCAGTTTTTTTATCTACTTTCCACTAGTCTATATTTAGTAAAAAGTTGCCCGACTTTTACTGCTAGGGTTATAACAGTAACAATAATTGATATTGAGGTACCGACAACTATAAGAGGGTGTAAGTCTTTCATGATAGGGCTTTGGGATAACTAAAGTAAAAACTAAAATCTTTACTTTCCGTTTTGGAGTGTTAAAATTTGCTTCACTTTCCTTTTTTAAAACCCCGGTGACTTATTACTTAATATTCATTGTAACTTTCGACACTTTGTTAAATAAAAATAACTGGAAAATCAAAGTTAAATTTCATAGTTGTTTAGTATTAAAAACTAAATATTTAAATTTGTTTTAAATTATAGCACGATCTTAACTTTAAAAGTATGATTTTCAAAAAAAATAGAGCATTGCTTTTCTTGATAGTTTTTCAGTTAACAGCTTTTTCAAGCTATGCTCAAGATGGTACCATTTATACTTTACAGACTCCTGACGAACCCAACGCTATTCCATTAAATACAGGAGGAGTAGATGATCAGCCTGCACCAGAAACTTGGTTTCGTCAATGGGGTGATCCAATGGCACGAAATATTTCAACGGCTACACTAACTCCATTCTTGCCCCAAAGGGATAAAGCAAATGGTACAGCAGTAATTGTTGCTCCGGGGGGTGGTTTTCGTTGGCTTTCTATGGGAAATGAGGGCTGGGAGGTTGCTGAAGCCCTTGCTAAACAAGGGATAGCCGCATTTGTATTAAAATATCGTTTGTATCCTACTGCTCCATCCTTGGATGATTTTAAAGCATGGATGAATCGTCCTCGTCAAGCCCCACCAAAACCAACTGATCATTCAAAAGTTGATTCACCATCTATCCCAATTCAGCGAGACCTCTCTAATCAGCTTGAAGACGCCGAAGCAGCATATGCTATGATAGTAGATAATTCTGAAAAATGGGGTGTTGATATTAAGAGAATTGGTATGATTGGTTTTTCTGCTGGTGCAGGACTGACCTTGCATGCAACTCTTAATTCTGAAAGTATGAAATTAGCTTTTATAGGACCGATTTATGGAGGAATGGGACCTGTAGAAGTACCCAATAATGCACCTCCTATGTTTAATGTAATTGCTACCGATGACTTTTTATTTAATTCCCAATTTGGGATAATTGAATCGTGGTATAAAGCAGGGCGCCCAGTAGAATTTCACTTATACCAAAACGGTGGTCATGGATTTGGACTTGGAAACCCAGATAGGACAAGTAATAGGTGGTTTGAAGCATTCATGCATTGGTTAACTGTAAATCAGTTTCTTGTTTCCAAATCTTTATAGATTTAGAACATTTTAAAAAGTTACAACGAAATATTTTAGTACTATGAAATTGATTAATATTCAATTTATGTTATTACAAATAAAATTTTCTAAAGGCAAATAGCTACATTTCTAATAAATAAAAAAATGAAAAAATTTCTACTATTTTTTTTAATTGTTTCAATTTGGAGTTGTAAGAATAATAATTCTTCTAAAACTCAGATCTCCCCTCTCATTAAAGATTTATACAGTGCCGATCCTTCAGCACATGTTTTTGACGGAAATCTTTATGTATATCCATCCCATGATCTTGATGCAGGGGTTCCAGAAGATGATTTAGGGAGCCATTTTGATATGAGAGATTATCACGTTTATAAGATAAGTAAATCCTTTGAAGTTACAGATTTGGGAGAAATCCTAAATGTCGATCAAATTCCATGGGCTGAAAAACAACTATGGGCACCAGATGCAGCTACGAAAAATGGTACTTATTACTTTTATTTTCCTGCTAAAGACAGCACAGGTGTTTTTAGAATTGGAGTAGCGACTGCTCCCTCTCCTGAAGGTCCATTTATTGCTGAGCCAAAACCAATTCCTGGGGCAATCAGTATAGACCCCTCCGTATTTGTTGATGATAACGATAATGCATATATGTATTTTGGAGGTATATGGGGAGGGCAGTTACAACGTTGGGAATCGGGAACCTATGTTTCTGAAGATATCTACCCCACAGAAAACCAAACTGCAATTATGCCAAAAATAGCTAAAATGACTGAAGACATGTTAGCCTTTGCGGAGCCCCCTCAAGATATTTTGCTATTAGATAAAGAAGGTAATCCTTTAAAAGCAGGTGATAATGAACGTCGCTTTTTTGAAGCAGCATGGGTTCACAAATTTAACGATACCTATTATTTTTCTTATTCTACTGGTGATACACATAACATTGCATATGCAACTGGAACTTCTCCTATGGGTCCATTTACTTATCAAGGGGTTCTTTTAAAACCAGTATTGGGTTGGACAAATCACCATTCAATTGTCGAATTTAATGGGCAGTGGTATTTGTTTTTTCATGACAGTGAACTATCTGGAGGTAAAACTCATTTGCGAAATGTAAAAGTTACCCCTCTTGAGCACTTACCAGATGGAAGCATTAAAACTATTGAAGCACTCGTTACAGTCTCACCTACTAAAAATTAATCCCCATCACGTATCCACACAAACCCCAAACAAAAAATCCCTAAAACATTGATTTCAAATGTGATAGGGATTCACAGTATATATAAAGGGTGAAAAAGTACAATCATTAGTAACATTGTTATGAGACTATTTGATAATTGGATATAAATGATTTGATTAGTATTTAAAAAAAAAATTAATTAAGTATTTTTACTACTCATACAATAACTAAACTCTTAATAATTTCTTATAAGTCATTTTAAGTCAATCATTTAAATTAGAATGATTTTATATTTGATAAACAGAGATAATGAGACTGCTTAAAGTTTTTTCACTTTTTTTATTTTTG
>Ga0255757_10002929_pt1 | contig 15865 bp, 20 predicted proteins | sample 071ome_27_FD_179957 | JGI IMG/M metagenome (GOLD analysis project Ga0255757, IMG submission 179957) | Coastal salt marsh microbial communities from the Groves Creek Marsh, Skidaway Island, Georgia - 071409AT metaG (version 2) | ecosystem: Environmental > Aquatic > Marine > Intertidal zone >...
TGGCCTTTCTCAACGCTTGGCTGGCCTGAAGACACTGAACGCTTAAAACAGTTCTATCCAACCAATGTGTTGGTAACCGGCTTTGACATCATCTTCTTCTGGGTTGCTCGGATGATCATGATGGGCCTTAAGTTCATGGATGGTCAGGTACCGTTCCATGAAGTCTATGTCCACGGCTTAGTGCGTGATTCACTCGGCCATAAGATGTCGAAGTCGAAAGGTAACGTGCTTGATCCAATCGATTTGATTGACGGCATCTCTCTCGATGATCTACTTGCTAAACGCACAAGCGGCATGATGCAACCTCAGCTTGCGAAGAAGATAGAAAAACAAACTAAGAAAGAATTCCCAGATGGTATTCCAAGCTTTGGTACCGATGCCTTGCGCTTTACTTTTGCTGCACTCGCTGCAACTGGTCGCGACATCAAGTTCGACATGGGTCGTATTGAAGGCTACAGAAACTTCTGTAACAAACTGTGGAATGCAGCACGCTATGTATTGATGAATACCGAAGGCCAAGACTGTGGTCAAAACGGTGGCGATGTTGAATTCTCAGTGGCTGATCGTTGGATTCAATCACGCATGCAACAAGCGATTAGCGAAACCACTCATTCGATTGAAGGCTATCGTTTCGACCAAGCAGCTAATGCAGTCTATGAGTTCATCTGGAACAACTATTGTGACTGGTACTTAGAACTTTCCAAGCCAGTATTGAATAGCGATAACGCTTCAGAAGCGGCTAAGCGCGGTACACGTCAAACCTTGGTGCGTGTGCTCGAAGCATCATTGCGACTAACCCACCCGATCATGCCTTACATCACCGAAGAGATATGGCAGCGCGTGGCACCACTTGCCGGCACGCACGATGGCTCTGACAACAACACCATCATGACGCAGCTCTACCCCGTGGCTGATGATAGCCTCGTCGATTCTGCTGCTGTCACTGAGATGGAATGGGTCACGCAAGCGATCTTAGGCGTGCGTCGTATTAAAGGTGAGATGAATATCGCACCGGGCAAGCCCGTACCTGTATTGCTAGGCAACACCAATGACTCAGATCGAAAGAACGCTGAGCAACATGAAATCTATCTGAACTCACTGGCTAAAGTAGAATCAATTGAAATTCTAGCCGCGGGTGAAGACGGCCCTGAATCAGCAACCGCCTTAGTCGATGAGATGAAGCTACTGATTCCATTAGCCGGATTGATTGATAAGGATGCCGAGCTTGCGCGCCTCGAGAAAGAGATGGACAAGTTACAAGCCGACATCAAACGCACTGAAAAGAAACTGACTAATCCTGCTTTTGTGAAAAAAGCTCCGGAAGCGGTTGTAAATAAAGAGCGTGACAAACTCAACGATGCTAAGTCAGCATTACATAACCTATCAACACAGGCTGATCGCATTCGCGCACTGTGAGGATTGTTATGAAACCCTTTTTTGGCAACCCATAGCTGAACATAGCTTGCATATTTTTTTGCTCGAGACTAAAGGCTTAATCTTATACTCATGCTACTCCTAAGAAAGTAGAAAAAAAGAGCCTCTCAGTAAAATCGCGATCGATGCAACAACAATAAATAATAGAATGAAGTACTGCATTTATTTAATGCTAGACAAGTAAGGAGCCATCAAGAACCGGTACGACATCACCTCCAACAAAAACTTGGGCATTTACACCATTCTTTTGTCCTTTGACTAAAATCATTGAAGGGCGGTTTAAATTACGCCCTTGCTCAATTCTTACTTGCAAATTATCTTTAAATTGTTTTGCATTTCGCATCAAATAATTGCCAAATAACGCGGCACCATTTCCAGTCGCTGAATCTTCCCGAACCCCGTGAGATTCGAAAAAAAATCTAACGCTAAAATCACTATCTTTTGACACAGCACACCTGGTGAAAAAGTAAACTAGGTTTGGCAATTCGTTCGACTTTAGCCATTGAAAACCGACCATAGACATTTCTATAGAAGATAAAAAATTGCCATTTTTTATCGGAATCATCAAAACAGAAATACCTGCTGATATTTTTTGAATAGGCAGATCAGTATCTAAATACTCTAGTGGAATATTCAAACCTTTCGAAATATCAAACAAACTATATTTATCGTCCAGACAAACCTTTGGTGACTCAAACCAAACAGTGTTTCTATCAAATGATATTGGTATTAGATGTTTATTTAGCTTAAGAACTAAATTATCAATTTTTGATTTTTCAACGTACTCTTTGATAGTCCAAGCAGCGCCTAAAAGCGGATGGCCAGCAAAATCAATTTCGTGTGATGGAGTAAAAATACGAATGGGATAGCTACCATCTGAATTTTTGTTCGGCGATATAAAAACCGTCTCTGAAAAATTCATCTCATTGGCAATGCTGAGCATACGCTCAGGCGATAAATCAGCTTTTAAAATTACAACAGCTAATTGATTGCCAGTGAGTTCAGCAACGGCAAATACGTCAACAATATATATTTTTAAGCTCAATTACATTCACTTAAACTTAGGAATACCTACAAATATGAATCAAATTTAAAAGCTAATAAAATATTAATCTTTTGATCTCATATGCTGCCCAATAAGCGAAAGAAGCTTCAAGCTCTCTTGCGTACCTGGGCTACTAATCAATTTGATAGCACTTGTCAGCCCACCGGATGCAGGAGACATTTTTTTGGAATCTTTTGCCGCCTGCGGTAGCGCTTGAGATAATTTAATAAGCAATCGCTGGACATCCGGAGAGTCAATTGCCCGCATTAGCTGCATTAAACCCTCATTTCTCGTTACTCTATCTAAGAGAATTAGTCCTTCGCTAAGGGTGCCAGAAACACGAGTCACAATATCGTCAGTCAACGCATTCCTAGCTGCTCCAACAACATTTATTAGCTCTTCTAGCTCTTCGTAATATGCGATATTTTGAGTTGTATCTTGATCTTGATTAATCATAGTAGTGCCCTAAATTAAACCTCGAACACTGGTCCAATACATTTGGTTATAGGACATCTTTAAAGCATGCATAGCTTTTGATTGAGGCTTTAGAACTGGCGCATCTTTATAGTTAAATGATGCATAAGTTGCAGAATCATGACCTGTCTCAATAAAGCAATAGACCTTGCCATCATATTCTTTAACTGGAACCCCTATCTTAATAATCGAAGCAATATTCTCAGAAATAACTTCGGCTTCGAAATGTGCTACTGATCCAGTTTTACTTATAGGTAAGCTAGCCGTATCGCCAACGATCCATACGTTACTTGACCCTTCCATCATTAAAGTATTCCGATTAGTTGGAATCCACCCGTCATCACCCAATCCATTTTCTTCTATCTCTTCCATCCCACTATGAGGTGGAATTGATACTAAGATATCGAACTTAGATTCAGTACCCTCAATACTTCTTACGACTTTATTTTCAATGTCTACCTCTTCAACATTAAATAATGTCTCAATCTCTATATCCATATCATCAAACTGGGGCTTAGCCCATTTTGCAACATTCTCTATAGTATGCATTCGACCAATTGGATAATGGTATTTTATATTTGTTTTATCCCTAATACCTCGAGATTGAAGGTATTCGTGCAAACTAAACGTAAATTCAACTGGCGCTATAGGGCATTTATGAGGAACACCAACTACAATTGAAATATCCCCACCCTCAAAGTCTCTAAGTTTATGAAATAACTTAAGTGCTGATTCCTCTGTATAGAAGGTATCCGCCCCTTCCTTTAAGCCCGGAACTTGTTCAGGAACAATTCGAGACCCGGTTGCAATTACTAAATAGTCATAGTCATACCTTTTGCCACTTTCAGTAATAACATGATTATCATCGGTATTAAATTGCTTAACGGGATCGACATGGAATTCAATCGAGGCTTGCAAAAGACTTGCTTCGTCTCGATATAATTCGTCAGGCGTCATTTGACCAAATGCAACATACAACAAGCCAGGTTGATACATATGTCTATCCGAGGCTGAAAGTAATGTTATGCCTACTTTTTCATCCAGAATTTCCTTAGATAAACGACGAGCAAGATTATTGGCAATAATTGTCCCGCCAGTCCCACCACCAACGATCAGAATCTTCATCGATAGCTCCTTAGATTAATATTTTAAAATAAAGGTTACTACTTGATTTTTTTGATTTTCAGATGCCAAACATCATCAATTTTTTCGGTACCCAACATTTCATGGCCAACTTTATCAACCCATTCTGGTACGTCATTAGCAGAGCCCTCATCGGTTGACAAAAGCTCTAACACATCACCAACTTCTGATTTTTTCATGTGTGTTATCAACTCCATGAGTGGGCCAGGGCAGAATGTATCTTTTGCATCAATAATTTTTTCAGCCATCATATTTCCTCGTTAATATTGATTTATACCCAAGAAACTAAAAGGTATAAATTTGAGCTCCCTCAGCATCACTTAAAAATTTAGTTAAGCCAGTTGGAGGACCAAGTTCCTCATCAAGATCTTCACTAGATAGATTCATAATATCCATTGCCATTGAACACGGCAGTATTGAAGCATCTCCCAAATCAACAGAATGTCCAAATAGCTGCTTGAATGGAGGCACACCTTTCTTCTTTAATAACTCACCAACCTCACCTTCGACAGGCGGCAATTCAGTGTTACTTTTTACAAAGAACTTCATTGCGTTCATGGACAAAAAAATGGACACCTCTTTTCCAGTAGCTACCGATACAGAAGCGATCATTGCCGCCATTTGCAATTTCTCGAGAGTGCCCGTAACGCAAACAATACATACTTTATTAGTCATTTTTAATCTTCATTAAATACAAAAAAAGAAGAACTCAAGCTTTTTTCCATGCGAATTTTTTTATGAAAATTACGCATATACCATCTAAAACATAGCCAACAGATCCGATAACCAAGATCATGGCCATAAGATTTTCATAAAGCATACTTTCTCTGGCGTCTTGAATAGCAAAGCCAAATCCAGAGGTGACACCTAAAAACTCTGCCGGTATTAAAACAATCCAAGCAACTCCAAGAGCTAATCTAATACCGGTGATAACATCAAATGCGATGGCTGGTAAGATAATTCGTGTCAACATATGCAACTTACTAGCGCCTAAGTTTCTAGCTACTTTGAACCAATTGGGATCGACCTTTTCCAAACCTGCTGCAGTAGCAAAGATTATCGGCCATACAGATGCTATTGCTATCAAAAAAATAATCGCATCATCCCATTGTAAAAAAACAATTACCGCAATCGGCTCCCATGAAAGGGGGCTTACCATCCTAAAAAATTGAAATGGGACATTAAATAATTTCTTAAACCATGCTACTCGTCCCATAACAATTCCAACAGGAACGCCTATCAGAATGGATAATAGCAGTCCCATGCCAAGCCTATATCCACTGGTAATCATGCCCTCAGGTATTGTTCCATCGGACCATAGATCAGGAATAGCTAAAAGAGCTGCCTCTAGGCCAAAATCCAAAAAGAGATCGTTATCAGGATCAAGCGTTATGAGGAATACACTCAACCACCAAAGCGAGAAGAGGATTAAAATCCCGATTAGGAATTTACTAACCCCACTACAGTATCTTGTACCAATTGAATAAAAATCAATCGAAGAAAATTTTCTATCAAGCATAGGAATTGCAGACATTAGAATTCCCCACCCTTATGCCAACTAAACTTCTTAATCAAGATAACTAACAAAGAATCAAGTGCGTAACCTATTACACCAATTGTCACAACCATTGCGGTCAAGTGATTATAAGAGAGTGTTTCTCTAGCATCTTCAATCGCATAACCTAATCCAGAAGTTACTCCCAAGTACTCAGCAGGAACTAATACAATCCATGCGACACCAAGTGCCAACCTAACACCACCTAAAATATCAAATGTTATGGCCGGAATTATAATCCTTGTCACCATTTGAGTAGATGAAGCGCCTAAATTTTTAGCGACCTTAAACCACGCAGGATCAACTTTCGCTAAACCAGCAGCAGTTGAAAAAATGATTGGCCACACCGAAGCCATAGCGATCAGAAAGATTATCGATGCATCCCATTCAGAGAAGACAAACACCGCTAGTGGCATCCACGCTAATGGACTTACCATTCTTAACAACTGAAATGGAGAATTACTTAATTCTCTAAATAGTTTGAGTTGTCCAACCATGATACCGATTGGAAGACCGATAAGGATGGCTATACCAAGACCGCTGAATAATCTATATGAGCTAACTAAAGCTGCTGATTGTATTTTTCCCTCTTCAATGAGAATGGGGAATGCTTCTAATGTTGGAATTAAGCCAAAGGTCGAAAAGCTTTTTGTGGCTGGGTTTTCAGATATAAAATATCCAAAAACTCCCCACAGCAATAGAATGATCCCCAACCCGCCAAGGGGCCAAAGTAATTTGGAAACGGCTGGGTTTTTAAAAAACCCAGCCAACATCGTCCCAAAGGGTTGAGATGAGTCAGACATCATGCCTTAACGATCTCTTCTCTCACAAATGGATCACCAGATTGTGGGACACTCAGATCATTCTTCCAATCAGGGTATTTATTCAATGCAGCTTTAACATAATCATATTGCATCAAATCATTAGCAACAAACTCACCCGTCAATTTATCGAGGAAGGAATTATCACCGGTAACGACCGTTCTCTTTAATTCATCAACGATAAGATCGGTCGCGGACCTATAAGGCCAAGCTTGGAAATTGATTCTACTTTGCCCCCAGTCAAGGTTTTGGATAGCATGCGGATTTTTGTAATACGCTGGGTCGTAAAAATCCATAGCTCGCTCAACGACTTTGGCAGGCATAGGGTAATATTTCTTGCCATTTTTAGACAGCATATGCGCCATCTCTTTTCGGTTATCGCCAAGAAATAGTTGCGCACGGATTATAGCGTTGTGAACTCCCTGAGCCCAAGCAGCGCGATCCGGATCCATCGCATCATCTTCGTGCATAGCAACCACGCAGCAGGGGTGCCCCTTCCAAATGTCTCCTGTGAATCGTAGAATTTCACCTTGAGCTTTCATCTCACCCATAGCGCAGAATGGTTCCGCAACACAATAGCCATCTATCTGCTTAGACGCTAAAGCAGGCGGCATATCAGGTGGATTCAACACTAGGAAGTTACACTCGTTATCTGCAATTTTAGCGTTTTGAGGACGTATGACTGGTGTTATACCGTGTTCTTTCAAATACAACTGAGAGACTATATTGTGCATTGAATACCAGAATGGCATTGCAAATTGCTTACCGCCCATATCCTTGGGAGATTTGATACCACTGTCTTTATGCACGACCATCGCTGAACCATTAGTATGGTCCCAAGCAGTAACCTTGACCGGGTAGTTGTTGTTATATCTCATCCAGATGGGAATAGGCGCCAACAAGTGAGTTAGATTGAAACGATGGGATGCAAATGCCTCTACCAATGGCGCCCAACCACGAATCAATGTTGGCCTTGCAGAATCAATACCTTCGTCTTTGAAAAAACCCATTTCATGCGCCACCAGAAGAGCAGCAGCATCAGTAATTGGTATGTATCCAATCTTAACCACTGGATCAAATGGTTGTTTCTTCCCTTCGGCAATTGCGCTAGATAATGGTGCTAGTCCACCACCCAAAGCGGCTGTTAATGCAGCACCAACTTGTAAGACACTTCTTCGACTTATACCAGTACCTAGAAATTTACTAAAGCGTGAATCGTAATCCAGTTTTAAATTTGGATCATTAATACCATCACCATGTTTTTTGTAATCAAGTGGCTTGCCAACCACCTTATCTTTTACGATTTTTGTCTTTTTAGACATTTGGCTCTCCTTTGGTTAACAATCACTTATTATTGTTGTTATGAGTGATAATTCAGGCAACTGCCTGATTCTTTTTAGCCGCTGCGGTAGCAGTTTCGAATGCTGACATCAATTCACCTCGAAGATTTTGAACATTAGAATCATGTCTCTCACGTGGATCAGGTAAATCAACACTCATATCATGAGCTATGTCGCCAGGCGAACCCGCCATAATGACTGCTCTATCAGCCATTATGATTGCCTCGTCTATGTCATGGGTCACGATAACTAAATTAATACCAATTCTTTTAGCAATAGAACGGACATCTCTCTGTAACGATGCGCGGGTGAACGCATCCAAAGCTGAAAAAGGTTCGTCTAAAAGCAAAACCTCCGGCTCCATGACGAGCGAGCGAGCTAACGCTACACGCTGTTGCTGACCGCCAGACAAATCTTGAACATTGCTATCCGCAAAATCATTTAATTCGACAAGATCAATAACCTCATCCACACGTTTTGCAATTTCTGACTTGGAGGTATTTCCAAAACTCAACCCAACTCCAGCTATTTCTCTAACGGTCATCCATGGGAACAAATGCGGAGCTTGAAACATCATTACCCAACGCGGAGATGGCTTATCAATATTCTCACCATTAAATAAAACATTACCGCCAGTAGCCCTCATACAGCCCGACAAAATATGCAATAGTGTTGATTTACCGCAACCAGAGCGTCCAATAATTGCTAACGCTTCTCCCGGTGGAGAAACCAAATTTATGTTGTTAAACGTTAACGGGCTTTTATTTGTGTACCTGTGCGTTAACTCTTTGAGTTCAATGTTAGTACCACGTGCCATTAGATATCCAACTTTTAACTTTTTTCGAACAAAAATGTTGTATTGGATTCATCAGGAGAATCTTCATCCAACAAACGCTCTTTAATGGAAGCCATACACGACTTAAGTTCATTTTCATCAAAATGGCCGCGTTGAATCATAGAGTGCGCTAAAGATAACAATTGATTTTCTGGATATGGAACATCCTTATACAAGGAAGCAGATAACTCATCCTCCTCATTTCTCCTATCCAGTGCTGCCAAAGAGTAATCATTGGCATCAATTTCATTGTGATCTCTGTAGCAAGAATCTCCAGCCAATAAATCGCAGGTAGTTTCAAGAGTCACCTTCCAAGGTGGCTCTGGATTTTCAACACCATACTGGGCAGAAAGGTCCTTCCAAGAACGACCTTTTGCCTTTATCTCATCAAGTAAGGATACTGAGTCAAAATTTGCTTTGACATCAACAAAGTTTTTAGTGTTTACCATTACTATGACCCGGCTTAGTGATCATGGGGCACAGGCTTTAACGCCTTGCGAACAGGGCGAGTCGCATTGGATGTCACACCTGGCTTAGGTACCGCAACTCCGATCAAACAATCTCGAGTTACGATTTCAGCTAATTGATCTTCAGTCCAGCCCTCGGTTCCCTCGGGCCTAGTTGGCATAACAATATAACGTGTCTTTTGATTTGAATCGGCAACACGAACTTCAACATCGTCGTCCAGCTGCAACCCAAATTCAGAAAGTACAGAACGCGGCCAACGAACTAAACGTCTACGGTAATTTGGTGTTCTGTACCACTCAGGTGATTGACCCAAGATTGGACGCGGGTAACAAGAACAAAGTGTACAAACAACGACATGCTTTAGCTTAGGCGTATCAGCTAACACACGAAGATTACAGTAGTCACTCGGAGTACCAAATTTAGTTGGCATACCTTCAATCCAATCAACGCCAACAGCTTTACTCGCCTCTACACCATCCTCAATACAGAGTTTCTTATAATCTTCATCCAACCAAGCTTTGGCTACCAATCTTGCTGCTGGTAGCGGACCCAAGGTATGTATATATTCTGTCCAAGAGCGATGGTCTTCTGCAGAAAACAGGCCCTTTTCAATAGCTAATTCTCTAACAGCAATTTCTAGAATTTCAAAATCACTTACTTCTTCAACCATCGGTGCCGCTTTGTGACTATGTCCATGATCTTTATCAGACATAAATACCCCCTTCAATTTTTTTAAATTTTATATTAAGCCTTCTCTAACCATCTCTCAGAAACTTCTGTTTCCAGAGTGTCAGCCTCATATGTGTTGTTATATTCAGGCCACAAATCACTTTGTTTAAAGACAATGCTGTAAAACCATTCAACATCATCTGTATTGTCCCAAGCCTCGTTCTCAGCTGGCGGACTCTCATAAACTAAACGCACCACCGTAGCTTCGGCACCTCTTGTGTAGACCATGGTGCGGGTATAAAAAAGATCGGGCAGATCTTTGACACGAACCCTGTCGCCAACTTTAAATTTTGGCTCACCCGCCTTTCCTGCAAAACACTGTGGATCACCGATTCCAGTCGCCATTTTGGCATGGTGGGTTCTATCGTAATTTGGTTTACTCATAGCGTTTTTTCACCTCAGCAATTTTGTCACTTAATTCAATATTGGTAACAAACTGCTTATCTACCAGAATCAATGCTGCAGATAACAACCATCTTCCATAATATGGCAGTCCGAGATAGGCTGTTTGCCCAACATCTACATTTTGGCGACGACGCCTCTCTTCAGCGGTCCAGACACCACGCCACGCTAGGCACTCGCAAGTAGCAAAAGTATTTAACTCCCAAATTTCTTCTTCTTTTTCTTCGTAACGTATTGGAATGTCGTACTCACCCCCAACATCATGGCAAGAACGCGTGTAAGCCCGCCAAAGGGTATGATCAATCATATCGGGGGATGGCGCATGAGTCTCGTTATGTAATGCTGGCTGAACCTGCCCCATCATAGCGAGGTGAGTATGCACCTCATTTCTAGTAGACGATGTCATCAATTCCTCTCCTATCAGTCTAAGATTCAGCCCTAATCAAACTGACTGAACACAAGTAGATAAATTTAAATACTGCCACCAATAAATTAAGGTCCAATTCCTAGCCTATTAGCATATATCTCATAGTTAGAAATTCTCTTACTTATATTGCTTCAAGCTCGTTCAATAAACCAACATTAAAATCCGATATCGTTTATAAGAAGAAGCTATGCAAAGAAACACTTCTAAACTTATTCATGCTCAGGGATAAAATCAACTTGGTTCAGATCAAGACTTTAAAATAAGGAATTTCTTGCGCGGAATTAACTTACTTTAATTTGAGATAAAGCCTACACAACATTTATAAAGAATAAAAAAATGCCCCGACTAGCGGGGCAAATAATGAAGTTATCTAAAGCCCTTGTTAACCCAAGACTCTTGAGTTAATAAGTTTAGACTCACCAACAATAGACTCATGGTTTTTAATAGCGCCTAATAGAAGTAAATCCAATAATGGCTCCACAACCACGACAACTGAATAGCTTGCAGCAAATGCCATAACAGCGGTAAGCGTTTCTGCGCCGAAACCGCTTCCATAAACAGACCAAAATGCAACCCAGGAAACAATGCCAGCCTGATAAATGGCTGAGAACTTTAATGATTGCTTGTAGGAAATATCTTTGTACGCAACATCTTCTGCGATAATTTTTTTCGCTAACACGTTTAACGCAAAAAGAGGAACAAGTAAGGTTGTAAGGTTCATGCCTAATTGAGGCAGATCGGTTGGAGCAAAGAATATACCCTGTAGCAACAAACCAAAAGTTAGGCCGATTGCCGCAGCACTTGCACCAAACAACAAGAACAGAGTGGAGCCCAAAATAAAATGAACCTCAGAAACGCCAACAGGATAATGCGGCAGAACCTGAAAGAAGCAAAAAACCAGAACTGAAGCCATTAATCCCCTGACTAAAATTGACAAGGCATTCTCACGTTTGAAGCTATCTAAAATCAGCTTAAATGAATACGTGGCAGCGCCACCAGCTGTAATGGCTCCAAGCATAAGCTTCGCTCCATTTACAACACCAGGTTCAATATGCATATATCCTCCTGTGCACGTGTGCAACTGAAATAAAATTATTTTTTAAAATACGAAACACAACCTACACACTTTAAGGAATGTGAGTATTTCGTTTAAAAAATATGACCCAAACCTAATTTGAATACAAAGATTAAAACCCAATACTTGTTATAGGAACTTGGCTATAAATACAGAAAATGAATGAAATAACGGATTAAACAGAGTAGAAATTCTCAGCAAATTCACGAAATTCCCTACAAGCCGGGCTTGTTCTAACGCTTTGGCCGCAAACCAGACTGATTGAATGGTGAGGGAGCTCAGGAAGCAAAGGGATTGAGGTTAAGAAGTCTTTATTTTTTACAATGGTTACCGGAAGGATAGATGCCAAACTTCCGTGAGTGAGAAATTCAATTATTGCACTGAGAGAGGAAGTTTCAATTTTGACATTTGGATTTATCCCGTGGTTTAAGCAATATTGGTCTATCTGTTTCCTGAGCGCATAATTCGAATTTAGTAATACTAAAGGGGTTTCTTCAAGAAAGTGTTTGCTCAATGAAGTTGAATCTTCCGAAAAATACTCACTACTAAAGACAACACCTAATTTCTCAACTAATAAGGTGCTACAGTGCGCAATGCTGGAACAAACATCATTATTAAGCGTATTACTAAACGCAACGCCAATATCAATCACACCTTCGATTAAAGAATCTTTAATCTCACTTTGAGGCATTTCTTCAACGCTGATTGAAATACCTGGGTATTTCTTTATGAAAGCGGCAATAAGAGGAGTGGTTAAATAATCGGTGATAGGAGTCATGCCCAGTCTTATGTAACCCCTACTTAAATCCTTAAGCTCCTGTACAGACCTAGTTGCAGATTCGAGTTCTTTTAATGCCCTTTGAGTGTGAGAAACATACATCTCACCGGAGGGCGTTAGCTTAACGTTTCTTCCCGACCTATCTAGTAGTTTCACCCCAAGACCATCTTCAAGCTGCTTAATTTGTTGTGATAGTGAAGGTTGAGAAATGTACAAGGCCTCTGCTGCTCGAGTAAAACTTTGGTACTCCGCAACTGCAAGAAGGTAAGTAAGAGAACGAGGGAGCAAGCTGACTTTTGGCATTGAATTAAGCCTATTAGATTTATTGGTTTTTAATCTTTGCAAAATATCAAATATTATTTCAACTTAATAGAGAGAGAGAAAAGGTTAATTCTTATTAAGAATATAACTATGTTATTTAAAACTAATTATTTGTTTAAAATTGTTTAACATATTTTCACAAAACATCACTATGAAAGACCCACACAGGTTTATAAACACCCTTGACGTTGATGCACATAAAGCAATTATTGATCGTTTAGAAAGTCGCGCTAAAGATAAAGTTTTTTCTGACTTATTAGATAATTATTTGTTAGAGCTGAACCCATCAATGTCCGACAACATTCTTGAAATAGGATGTGGAACTGGGGTGGTGCTTAGAAGATTATTAGCTCTTTTCAGTGAGGTATTGAGTGTTAAGGGTTTTGATCAATGCCCTTCACTAATTCAATCTGGATTAAATCAAGCCGCGCAAGAAGGCGTTGCGTCTAAAATAGATCTAAGTATAGGTGACGCCCACAAAATTGAATCTGAGGACTGTGCCTTTGATATTGTTATTGCGCATACGGTTATCAGTCACGTGACCGACCCAGCAAAGGTACTAAAAGAAATAGCCAGGGTATTGAGCAAATCTGGTACTGCAATTATTTTTGATGGTGATTATGCATCCCTTTCCTACGCTTTTCCGGATCATGAATTTGGCAGCAAAGTTGACAAAGCGCTTGTAAATCACACATTCAACAACCCTAAAGTCATGCGCGATTTGCCTAGATTACTTGAAAATTGTAACCTGACACTTCATAAGGCTTGGGCTAATACAGTTTCCGAAGTTGGAAAAGCGAGCTACTTTAAGTCATTTGCTGATACATACATTGGTAACGTAGAAAAAAGCGGGGATTTACCTTCAAGTGCCTTAGAAATTTGGCGGAATGAACAAGAAAAAGCTAGTAGAAGCAATACTTTCTTTGCATCTTGTAACTACTATACTTATTTTTTAAAGCGAGCAAAAATTTAATCAGCTATCGCGGCATTTTAAAAATACCTTCCCATGATTGATTAAGTATTCTCAATATTTAACACTGGAGTGCAGCTTGCCTTTAAATGACTGGATTATCCAGAATGAATCGACCATTAGGTTGTTGTTCTTTACGACCGTCTTTCTCGCCATATTTACTTGGGAAATCTTTAGCCCAAGACGGTTGCTTCTTTTGTCAAAGTCTCACAGGTGGTTTAACAACATTAGTTTAATGATGATAAACACCATCGCTTTAAGGTTTACTTTTCCATTCTTGGCTGTAGGTTTAGCGATATGGGTGGAGACACAGAGTCAAGGTATTCTTAATAAAACAGAATTCCCTTTATGGTTAAAAATTATCTTTGGCGTACTGATTCTAGACTTACTAATCTACTTCCAGCATCGAGTATTCCACTCAATCCCAATCCTTTGGCAGCTACATAAAGTTCATCATGCAGATTTAGATTTTGACGTCACAACGGGGGTAAGATTTCATACGTTAGAAATACTCTTATCAATGCTCATAAAAATGGCAGCTATTTATCTGCTCGGCCCGCCCGCTATTGCCGTACTAATTTTTGAAATCTTATTAAGCTCAACATCAATATTTAACCACGGAAATATATATATACCGCCTCACATCGACAAAATAATAAGGTATGCCATTGTCACGCCAGACATGCATCGCATCCATCACTCCAGTATTGAAGTTGAAACTAATTCAAACTTTGGTTTTTGCACATCAGTATGGGATAGGCTTTTTAAAACCTACACACCCAGCCCTCAGCAGGGGCAAGTCAACATGAATATAGGCATCTTAGAAACTCAACTAGGACATGAAACCAATAATTTGGTAAAAATGTTGTTAATGCCATTTCGCAAGAACAGCACTACGTTGAAAAAAAATGAAATTGGCAATAACACCAAATCGAAATGAGTAACCTGAAAGACTTTCAAAGCAAACTTTTAATGGTCACCATATTGGTGCGTAGAATATAGTCTCGCACTACTTTAGTGCGCATTGACCTTAAAAAAATCTACCCCCTTACCTTTATACTTCGCTATTTGAAAGCATTCCAAATAGCAACAGCCACTCTTTTCCTTCAATTCAAAAGACACCTAACCCTAAGCTTATCTTCCATTCTAAATAATTGTATGCCTATAGATTTTCAAACCAAGCTGGCATGTAGCTTGCTTATTTTGTTATTACTTTTATTTGAAAAGGATCTAATTTGAAATGAATAAAACTGAGATGAAAAAAATAATTCTTGATGCGAAAAAAGCTAAAGATATTAGTTGGGAACAGCTTTCTAAGCTTGTTTGTCTATCACCTGTTTTTGTTGTCTCCGCATGTATGGGTATGAACCATCTTGAAAAAGATAATGCCGATAAATTAGCTTTTGCATTAGGCTTAGACGCATCTATATCTAATGCACTACAAGAGTTCCCTAATAAGAAATGGGATCAAATTGTGCCTACGGATCCGGTTTTATATAGGTTTTACGAAATGACTGGAGTGTACGGCGAGACCATGAAAGAACTGATTCACGAGAAATTTGGCGATGGAATTATGTCTGCGATCGATTTCTCAATGGAAATTGATAAAGAAGAAAATCCAGCTGGAGATAGGGTAGTAATCACTCTTAATGGTAAGTTTTTACCTTATAAATCTTGGTAGCCATTGTTATTAACACTGCATTATGCAATCTGAGTAGAGTGTCAACAACTTAATTAGCGCATTACAATCACGCGTACGGCATCGAGTCGTACGCGGGTATCACGCAAATGAATTCCTAGCAATTCACGACGTGCACTAATCTGCTCGACCTCATCGGCACGCACGTTGGGATTCACTTCCGCCAAACTCAAAAGACGATTCAACTCCGTGCTGAGCTCTTTCTCCATATGCTCAACCGCATCAGTCACAATTGACTGACTCGCTTGCTCAGCAAACTCTTCAGCATGTTTAAACAACACACGAATCTTATCGGCTGACGATTTGATAATGGTTTCTGCGAGCTTTTTATTCGATGAGATATCCAAGC
>Ga0255757_10002947_pt1 | contig 15822 bp, 15 predicted proteins | sample 071ome_27_FD_179957 | JGI IMG/M metagenome (GOLD analysis project Ga0255757, IMG submission 179957) | Coastal salt marsh microbial communities from the Groves Creek Marsh, Skidaway Island, Georgia - 071409AT metaG (version 2) | ecosystem: Environmental > Aquatic > Marine > Intertidal zone >...
GCTGCTGATAGGCTGGTTAACGGGCAGTATTCAAGGCGTCATGGACGGTTTGCCCGAGTGGCTCAATTTTCTGCGCTGGATTATGTGGGTGCTCGGAGTGCTGATGATGGCACTCGTTTTTGGCGTGAGCTTCACCACATTGACCCTGCTGATTGGGGCGCCCTTTTATGTCGTGCTCACCCGCCAGGCAATGATGCTAGTCAGTGTTGAACCGTTTCCTTCTGGAAACACTAGCTTCACAGCCATCGTCCAAGAAACGGTCAGCGCTGTGCTTCGAGAGCTCAGCAAGATCAGGCGATTTATACCTTGGGTGCTTCTGGCATTGGTCGTTAGCGTTATCCCCGTCATCAATGTACTGGCGCCGATCGTATGGCTCGTAGTGAATAGCTGGATTTTTGCATTCCAGTTTGTCGATTACCCTATTGATGCGAGACAGCGACCGATCACCGAGACCCGAGAATGGCTCGCTGAACACCGAGCGGCAGCGTTTGGTGTGGGCGCAGGCGTTGCCTTATGCGCAAGTGTGCCGTTTTTGAATGTTGTGGCGTTTCCCGCTGCGATTATCGGCGCATGCCAGTTAGTAGAGTCCAGTCGTTCGGGCTAACCATCGTTACACCCCACCAGCGGTCGCCGAATATTCAGGGCCTCTGCCGAAAAGCTCACTTCCGGCAACCGTTGTTTCAACCAGTTGCTACAAGAGGAAATCTTTATATCTCTTAGTCGCTGAGCCTTCGGTCATAGCGCTTGGATAGCGGCACGCCCAAAGCAAGCGCATCGTGATTGGGCCGAGGGTTTGTGAAGCTAGGGGGTTGAATATGCGTTGACCTTCCTACGCTTGTGCGTCGCGAGGAAAGTCATGGGCAAGTAGAGGCAGATCCGGTGACGAACTGCAAATTAGTCCCTCGGTTCATCGGTTCCGGTACAGGCAGCGTTAACAGCGGGTAAGCCTGCTTAGCGACCTGACTGATAGTCATCCCTGCAGGCGACGATGGTCTGAATAAACAGCTGGACAAGAGGTGTCTCGACGGCCTCAGCTTTGCAGAGGCAAGCGCTTCGCCAGCTCGCGGCAGGGAAGCCCGGGACTTCCGCTAGCAACCCCGCTTTGATTTCTGGCTCAAATACTGCTCTTGGGCCGCCAAGGATATAGTCCGAGGCGAGCGCCACGCGTTTTAGCAGCGCATAATTTTCTGAGACGAGCCGTGGCCGAGGCCTGGATTCGTCCGCGTCTGACTCGACCGCGCCTTGAAGGGGAGGGGAAGCATATGGGTAGCCTAGAAAATCTAGGTCCTCGACTTGCAAAATTGGATGGTCGGGGCGAGCAACGTTGATAGTGGGTTCCTGGATGAGGTCCACCGCGACGAGCCCTTTCTCTTTGATGTCTTGCCTGTCGGCGGCAAATGGCCCCGCGACTACATCTAGCTCACCTGCTTCGAGTCTAGCCATCAAGACATCAGCATGCTCGGTGAGCACAGAGAACCTCACGTTCCCAGTTTGTTTCCGCAGTTCAATGAGCGTCTGGGGTATAAGCACTTGCTCAATAATCGGCCCCACACCGATGCGCAATTCTCCTGCATCCCGATCGACCAGCCGACGCACCTGCCGTTCCACGCTGGACACTTTTGCCTTGATAGCGGCGCTCTGCTCAATGAGGTAGTTGGCGATCGGGGTCGGCGTTAACCCTCGCGCACTGCGATGGAAAAGCGAGGTGCCTAGTTGCTGCTCAAGCCGCGCCAATCGCTTACTCAATGTGGGTTGCGAGATGTGCAATGACTCGGCGGCTTGGGTGATGCTGCCGGTTTGGCAGATCGATTCCACCATGTGAAGATCGGAAACGTCGAGCATGCGGGACCTTAGTTGAGATATTCAAAAAATTTACAATAGATCGAAAAACGATTCATTTTATTTGTAGCTCATACCAGTCTAGGATCACGGTCAGGTCATTTCGTAAGGGGGTAGGTATGGGCGATCAGCCGATGATCGAAGTCTGGGGTGCTGGGACGATGCGGACGCTGCGCCCACTATGGGTGTTAGAGGAGTTGGGGCTTGCCTATCACCTAGCGCCCATAGGCCCGAGGACTGGCGAAACTCAAACGCTGGAATACACCGAGCTAAACCCCAAACAAAAGATCCCCTTCCTGAAAGATGGGTCGGTCAAATTATCTGAAAGTGTGGCGATTAGTCGATACCTCATCGAGCGCTATGGGCATGAGGAAAGTCTCTCGATTCCCGCGACTGTCGCGGCAAGGGCCAAAGAAGATGAGTGGGTCTGCTATGTCTACGGTGAGCTTGATGAGACAAGCCTGTATGTCATGCGCCGGCACCGGGATCTGCATGCCATTTACGGGGCTTCCGAAAATGCGGTGGATTCAGCAAAGACCTACGCCGAAAAGCATCTTGCGGTCGTTGATGGGTTTGTTGCAGACAATGAATTCCTACTCGAGAACCGGTTTGGACTTGCCGACATCCTTTTGGTGTCGTGTCTTGATTGGGCAAAAGCGTATGGGTTTGATTTATCGCCCAACCTCAAGCGCTATCGGGACCGACTCATTGCTAGACCTGCGTACCAGCGAGCGCATGCGAGAAACTATGGCAATTAATAAAACAGAAGTGCTGGGAGTGTGGGCATTTAAAAGGAGGCGACGATGGGTGCGTTAAGCGGTATCAAGGTGGTGGATTTAACGAGCATGGTATCGGGGCCGGTGGCGGCGACGATATTGGCTGATCAAGGGGCTGAAGTCGTCAAAGTTGAGCCGCTCCATGGCGAGCAGATGCGCTACCTTGGCCCTTCCGATCAAGGGACGCCGCCCACTTTTTTCTCCTGTAATCGTGGCAAACAATCCATTGCCGTAGACCTGAAATCAGAAGCAGGCCGAATGATTCTGTGGCGGTTGATTGAGGGGGCTGATGTGTTGATCCAGAACTTCAGGCCCGGCGCGATGGCTCGTATGGGCTTTAGCGACGAGGACATTCGGTCGAAGAACCCGCGCATTGTTTATGTGTCCATTAGTGGGTTTGGTGAAGCAGGGCCCTATGCCGATCAGCGGGTTTATGATCCTGTGATTCAAGCGCTCTCTGGCGCGACAGACATTCAGGCGGATCGGCTGACCGGGAAGCCCACCATGTTTCGCGTCATCATTGCGGACAAAGTCGCATCACTCACGGTGTCTCAGGCGATTTCAAGTGCGCTCTATCACCGGGAGCGAACCGGGGAGGGGCAAGACATCAAGTTATCAATGCTCGATGCCATGTTGTCTTTCTTCTGGCCCGAAGCCATGGCAGGGCTCACCTACGCGGATAACGAATGGGACCCGTCATCCAAAGGGGCGGCGATGGATCTCGTGTTCGAAGCGAATGACGGCTACATCACGGCTGGCGCGATTTCGGATAAAGAGTGGGTCGGGATGTGCCAATCGCTCGATCGAGAGGATCTGATTGACGATGAGCGGTTTGCTACAGCACGCGGGCGTGGGCTGAACGGGGATGAGCGAAAACGCATCACCGGTGAGGAAATTGCGAAGTGGCCGCGCAAAGAAATCTTGGCCCGAATGCGGGAAAACGGAGTACCCAGTGCGCCCCTATTGAAGCGCTCTGAATTGCTCGCTAACGATCAGATTCAAGCCGGCGGGTCGGTTGTTCGTCGCGAGTATGCGGCGTTTGGCGAAGTGCGTCAGGCGGCGCCAGCGGCAAGGTTTAGCGCGAGTCCGAGCGAAATCGCGGGGCCAGCGCCACTCCTGGGTGAGCATTCTGTCGACATACTGCAAGCACTGGGCTACTCAGAAGAAGAATGCAGTCAACTAGTCGAGCAAAACATTATCAGAGCGTGAGCGTCGGGCTCGCGATTAAAGGAGATTAATCATGAAACCAGTCTGCTTAATTATGGGAGCTGGCGCCGGGATTGGCGGCACCGTCGGTAAAAAATTTGCAAGTGAGGGTTACCACGCAGTGCTCTTGCGGAGGAGTGATGAAGCCGGTCTTGAGACCCTAGTCTCAGATATTAAGGCAGCCGGCGGTGAGGCAAGCGGGTTTTTGCTCAACGCCGTGGACGAAGGGGCCATTGAAAAGCGAATCCGGCAGGTCGAGGAGGAGATCGGTCCGATAGAGGTGGTGCTGTTTAACCTTGGTGCGCAGATTGGTAATCGCTCACTCGAGGAAGTGACCTACAAGCAGTTTGAGCTGGGCTGGCGGATGGCAACCTTTGGATTATTCCGCATGGCCAAGGAACTGTTCCCGAGAATGGAAGCGAGAGGCGGTGGAACCTTTCTCGTGACATCGGCAACGGCGGCTGTTCGAGGCAATGCCGGGCAGCATTCCCACGCGGCAGCCATGGGTGGCAGACGGATGCTGTGTCAGTCCCTTAATGCTGAATACGCGGAAAAAGGGATTCATGTGGTGCACATTCTAGTGGACGGGGCAGTCGATGCGCCGGACACGCTGGGGAAAATGCTGGGTGAAGAGGCTTTTCAAAAGTTGCGTGAAACCCGAGGGATGGATCATGATGGCCTGATGTTGCCGGAGAAAATGGCAGAGACTTATTATCATCTGGCCATGCAGCACCGCTCGGCATGGACGCACGAATTGGATCTTCGCTCGTTCTCTGACCTGGCTTGGTTTAACCATCGCTAGCAAGGTCTAGCCCTTCAAGAGGAGTCGCTAACATGGGTCAAGAAGCGAAATATTCGATTTGCAGTATCTGCGATATCGGTTGTCAGCTGCGCACTGAGACGATCAATGGTGAAGTGAAGCGGGTCATCGCTCACGATAATCCCATGCTGGCGAAAAATATTTGCTTGAAGGGTGTCGCCGCACCGAGTATCCATAACCATCCCGACCGCCTGAAAACGCCGCTGAAGCGAGTGGGCGAGCGCGGTGAAGATCGGTGGGAGGAGATCTCCTATGAGCAGGCAATGGATGAAATCGCCGAAAAGCTAAAGTCCATCGTTGCGCAATATGGGCCGGAGAGTTTTGCTGTGTCGACCTCGGGCTGGAACACCCAGGTCACCTACGGTGCGGACCGCCGGTTCATGAACTTGCTTGGCTCACCGAATTGGACGAGCGGGGTATCCCTTTGCGCTGGCAACACGGCGGCGGTCAACAAGCTGACCTATGGTTGGTTCCCCATGGGTGACTTTGGCAACACCAACTGCATCGTGCTCTTTGGCCACAACCCGAAAAAGCATTCTTGGACGCCTATCTATAACCAGGTGGAGGCCGCCCGCGCGCGGGGGGCAAAAGTGATTGTCCTTGACCCTCGGGTATCTGAGCAGGCAGCGGTGGCTGATCTGCATTTGCGGCTTCGGGCGGGTACCGATGCCGCGATGTGCCTCGGTTGGTTAAAAGTGATCTTCGATGAAGAGCTCTACGATAAGGACTTCGTGCGCGACTGGTGCATTGGCTTTGATGAGCTAAAAGCACGGGTCGACGAATATCCGCTTGAACGCGTGGAAGAGATCACAGGAGTCGATCGTGAATTAATCGCAGAAGCTGCTCGCACCTATGCAAATGCGGACGGCGCCATCATCCCTTGGACGCCCATCACCGATATGCAAATTTCATCGACCTCAGCGATTCGTTTGCATTCCATCCTGCGGGCTGTGACGGGCAATCTCGATGTGGTTGGTGGTGAGACCTTGGGGGGGTTCAATGCAGCCTATGTGCCCGAGAGCGAAATTGCGCTTCACGAGGAATTATCTTCTGAGCAAAAAGCCAAGCAGTTAGGGTTTGATGACCATCCGGTTTACACCTACCGAGTCGCTGAGATGCTGAAGGCGCCCACGGAGAAGGTGTGGGGTTACCCCTACGCAGACATTGTGATGGGTTGCCACATGGCCAATCCGTCTAACCTGTTCCGTGCGATGGCCACCGAGCAGCCATACCCAGTGAAAGCCTTTTTCGTGCTGGGCAATAACGCGCTCATGAGTTACCCCAATCAGCACCAAGTACTAAAAGGCATGATGAACCAAGAGCTGATCGTTGCACACGAGATTTTTATGACGCCGACGGCGATGCTTGCTGATTATGTATTGCCAGGCGACGTGTTCAGCGAGCGCAATCACATCGCGGATGGTTGGAGCTGGACAACGCGTCTTTCACTGTCGCAAAAGTCAGTTGAGCCGGCAGAAGGAATTAGTAGTAGCTATGAGTTTTGGAAAGATTTAGCGAAGCGATTCGATTTTGGTAATCGCTTTCCATGGGAAACCATCGAGGACGTATTGGACTATCGGTTGTCGCGATCAGGTCGGACTTTCGCTGACTTTGAAGCATCCGGTTTTATGGAAATGCAGACACCGGAATTTCGGAAATATCGGAAAACAGGATTTGCAACGCCGTCAGGGAAAGTGGAGCTGGCGTCTTCGGTACTCCGCGATCTTGGCTTTGACCCAGTGCCGTATTACCGCGAAGGTCCTGCGCTGACCAAAGAATACCCGTATGCCGTGTTCTCTGGCGTTCGAGAGGATCCGTTCTTTCAAACGGGGCAGCGGAATATCCCGGAATTGCGCAAACGTTGTCCGCTGCCCAGCATCTTTATTCACCCAACCGATGCCGTCGCCGAGGGGCTTGAAAGTGGGGATTGGGTTGAGCTGCAAACCGCCTATGGCAAGGTCACGGCGGAACTCTCTGTGCAAGACAGTATGAAGGAGGGGCACCTGCGAGTACCCCATGGCTGGTGGTATCCAGAGCTTCGAGGCAAGGCGGAACTGGGTGGCGCGTTCATCTCAAGTGATGCGGTCTTGTGCTCTGATGACGATGAATTCTTGGATCACGAGCAGGGCATCCCGCACTTCAAGGGCTATCCTGGCCGCCTGGTGAAGGTTGAAAAGCCTCTCGAACTCGAGGCTTCATGACCAAACGAACGGCGCACCAGCATCGCATGATGGAGTTGAAGGCGAGAGTTATGGCTGTTGTGGCAAATAGACTTTTCACTTTCAAGCAGACGGGTCTCGATGGCCTGATCAAGCGCAGCTTTTTGCCCAAGACCGAACAAAACAAAAGCCGGAGAGGTCATAAGCAAATTTGAGTTGCTCGCTTTTAAACGAAGGCGCGATTCCTCGAGCAGTGCTCGAGCTTATTCCCCAAGCAGATTATCTATCTATTTGAAGCCGCTGGAGCGCAGACGAATTGGCTCGGCGATATAAGGCCCTTTTTCCTTGATTGCTGTGGATCTATTTGTCTGGAAGATCAGCCCACTCTTTGAGCATTGCTGGGAAGTTTTCTTAGCGCGGACTTGGGCCATTTAATCAGTCGGTCCAGCGGTAAGTCGCGATGCTCTTGGCTGGGATACGGGCGCTGAAATGCTGATCTGAAAATTCCACATTAAATGTCTGATGCTTGCTGGTTGAATTGGCAACGATGAGCACATAAGTCCCGTCGGGGTTCAGAAAGGCGACATTGGTCACGGTCTGGATGGATCCATAATTAGAGTGAATTCGGACGGCGCCAGGGCGAACGAATCTCGAAAACTGTCCCATTAGCCAGAACTCTGGTGTGTTGTAATACTCTGAGGAACTACCGTCTTCTTGGATGAGCATCGTAGGCGCCACTTTCCCCACTTGGTTGTAGGGGCCTTGGTTAGCCTCAGCGGGATTTCGCGTGATCATCGTGACCCAAGCGTTATAGGTTGTGGCTCCGTTCCGTAAATGCTGAATAACCGTTTCAAATCCGCGTCGGTTGTCGTCTCCATTGAGACCCCAGACCGAGCCCTCGGTAAACATGACGGGGATGTCCGGGTGCAGTGATTGGAGGGCCGCCATCTGTTTGCTCAATCCACCATAGTGGTGGAAAGCGATTCCATCCAATATGTGCGATTGGTCATTAGTTTTTAGATCACTGATGAGCAATTCCGCCTCGTTCCAATGATCGAAGTTATGGTCGAGCGCCCATAGCTTGACGTCTAGAGGCTCACCGTACTCACCACCTACACTGCGGAAATTGTTGTGAACTTCGATCAGCAAGTCTCGCTCTAGCTCCCAAGAGATAACCATCCCCGGATAGTCGGCAGGCTCAAATAGACGTTCGTTTTGGAGGGTAATCGCGTAAATGGGAATTCCTTCGGCCGCGTAAGCCTCGACGAATTGGCGAAGATAAGCAGCGTAATCGTCCAACATACTTCGTTTGATCGGACCACCTTGGACCATCGACTTTTTTGCACGCATCCAATCAGGCGGGCTCCATGGCGAGGCAAATATTTTGATCGGATTTTTTGTCGCTTCGCCGACCTCTATTGCCATTTTCAGTGTGTCGATGATGCCAAGGCTGAGAGGACGGTCGATGCTAAAGGGAGCGTCTGGAGTATCTTTTAAGCTGAACCAACCTCTTTCGTAGAGCGGTGGAGGACTGGCTTTCGTTCCATCAGAAAAATCGGATGTACCGATCTCGATGCGAAAAAGGTTCATGCCAATGCCTCCATCAGGCGAGATCAGTGATTCCAATAATGCTCGTTGCTGCGATCGAGTTTTGTTCTTTCGGATCGCGTAGATCGAGGTGTGTTCGAGTGATGACCCAATGCCCAACATCGTTTGGTAGGTGATGGATGGGTCGATCAACACCGTTTCTGTCGCCGTTCCCATGCTTTTCCGGCTTCTCCATTTTAGAGGAGCCTGCTTGGTTAAGCGGTAGCCGATATCAGTCTCAGGCCAGGGGTCGGTGTACCACTTGTCGCTCATGGGATGGAGTTCAGATGATATCCAGCTCTCGATCGTGCTGCCGGAGGGGAGAGCAGATGGAGCATTGACATTGTCTTTAGCGGGGTCTTTTGAGTTGGCAGCCGCGAGTGCGAAGGATTGCAAAAAGAGGAGTTGTGCGAAAAAAGTGATAGCAATGAGCAGGGGAGAGCGCCAGTTCAGGGGGACGGTTTCAAATGGGAGTGAGAGTGGGAAATCGGGGCGGTACACTTCGGCAACTCTTTGCTTCGCTGGTCTTGACGTTAATCGACCATTAAAAGTTTAAGATGTGGCGTTCTTGATGCAACAGAAAATCGATGGATGAGCTGGCGAGGCGGTTAGCGAAGCTCAAGGGAGTTCGTACAATGAGTAATCGTTATTTAGTGCTGGTGTTAACCGAGCCTACAGAGGGTAATGAAGCTCGTTTTAATGAGTATTACGAGCACACCCACCTGGATGAAGTGATTGAGTCCACGGGCTGGAAATCGGCTCAACGGTTCAAGCTTGCAAGCGAAGTGGGCGAGGCCTGTCCACTGCCGTACTTGGCGGCATACGAAGCAGAGGGTGAGTCTGCCCAGGCCGTGATTGACCGTCTCAACGAAACACGGTCACAGCGTGAGCAAAGTGATGCGCTCAATAAAAAGACCGGCCGAGTTTGGGTGTTTGAGGAGATCGGTCCTCGCCACGAAGAGTGAGCGTCGTTGGCGTTAGCGATTGCTCAATTCATCTGAGCCGGCGAGTCGCTATCCCAGGAAAGGTTAAGGGCCCGGTTGACTGCGAGGTCACGTGGCCTTGAGACTTGCTCTGACGCCGGTAGTCGAAACGATCCCTAATGCAAGTGTTACCTTCGGAGGCCCCTAATTCGGTCTCATTCACATTCCACCAAGGTCACAGCCGCGACGCTCCAAAATGGGCCGCAATTCCCGAAAAGCGGCTGGCGTTAGACTAAGCGGTATCCGAGGGTAAAGATGATGAATGATGTGGTACTGCATGCCTGCCGAGAAAAGATTGCCAAGTTTCGATTTGAATGCCCGAGTATCAAGATAGCGGCCTTGCAGCTCTGCAGGATGATGCGGCGCCCAGGATAGGTAGTATCGTAAATGAACGCCGGCAATGATTTTTGGTATCCACCAAATGAGCGCCGCCTCGATGGCATGACCGCTCCAAGCCAGGGTGAACATGATCGCGAGATAAATGAGCTGATAGACCAATTGATGGATCACTAGTTTCGACTCGCCAATCCGCTCAAGGCACTGCCCATAGGCGGCGCCTTCCTCAGAGCCCGGCTGGAGATTTCTGATGTGCTGGGCAAGGAACGCCCAACCATCTTTCGCATGAATCTTGTAGTCAGGGTCGAGCTCGGGATCGTTGCAGTGACGGTGATGCTCCATGTGGGTCGCTCGAAGCACGTGGTAGGACGACACGATGGGCAGTGGCGAGACGTGGCCTAGCAGTTCGTTTAGCCAGTGGAGCTTAGTGCCTTTGCGCCCAATGATGCCGTGCTGGGCCTCATGGGAAGGCAGGTAAGCCAGCATCAGGTTGAGCGTCGCAATTGGGAAAGCGAGCCAAAGCGGCATCAAACCCGTCAGCACTAGCGGGAACAGCGAGAAGAAAATGAGACAATTGCCGATACCCCATACCACGGCGCCCCAAGGCACGATCCGCATGTATTTATCGGCAATTTGGCGCTCTAGAATATCAAGCTCCTCATCAGTGAGCGCATCGAGATCACGATTGGCTACTTGATCCATATCCAGCTCCCTTTGAAGTGCACGATGAGCGCGAAGGCTAAGGCGATGACTGCTCCAGCAGCCCATGCTGTAGGGCCCGATGCGATTAATTCGGCAGCAATAAGCGTTTGGGTCGCGAGTGGCCAAAGAAAGCCCATGGCCCAGGCCCAGGGCGACAACAAGAATTTAAGGATGGTTTCCATTAGCTGATCCTTCCACGGTTGCTACATTCGGTTGCAATACTCAGCAGGGCCCCAGCGAAAACTGAAGTCTGCTCTAAAGCCTGCGAATGCAACAGTGCATTTGGGTTGTTAGCGAGCACTATTAGATTCTACCTCGCATGAACACGAAAAATAATGAATAAGTTGGGATCTCGCTCTAAATTAGCGAATGGGAAATGCGGCGGAGCCATCGCGTTATCGCGGCAATCCTACCAGGCAATCCCTAGTCTTTTTGTAGCGAGTTGTAGCGAGCCTTCGGCTTTAGACCCATAGACCTTGGTTTCTCAAACAAAATCTGATGATCAACAGATCGAGCATCGACTCGTCGATGGTTGTGGAAAGATGATTGTGTGTGCCACGAGATTCTTGGGTGCGTTGTATCAGTGCAAAGAACATGAACCTTGAGTCAGGGTAGCAATCTCTAAACGCAATTATTGTGAGCGGCTGGACGCATCCCGATCTTCAGTCCTGTGGGCATCGCCTCACTGTGTCTCGTGTGGACGCGTGGTGAGACTTAAGGCAATCCCAAATAGCCCATATTTCTCAGCTCAAGGCCGAATCTAAGACTGTTTTGCTTTGGCTATGGCCTCTGCGACCATCTTATGCTCGGTGCCATCGAGTCGCGCTTTAAGGCCTCGCGCCATCTCATCAATCACTCGTGCCGCATATTCGTTAGTCTGGATGCGTTGCCAGTAATCCAACACGGCGGTTCCTTCTTTGATAGGGCTCGGCACGTCTAACCTCGGTACGGTGTTCTCGCACATAAAAAGAGCGGGAACCAGCGTGCAATCTGCCCTTGAAAGCTTCGCACTCGCAGCGAACCCTTCGGAACTAATGTGCGCGTCAAGGGCCTTCATTCCTCGCTTTACTTGGCCCATGAGTAAGTCGACAACGCCTTGATTGCGCGTGTCTTTTTGAACCTGGCCCAGTGCTAGAAAGATGTTGTTCATTAAATAGATGTCGGCAAGACGAGATATAACGCGCACGTTAGCTCGTTCAAGCGGCGTGCTGCCAACCATGGCGCGGTCAGGAAAAGTGTCGTCCAAATATTCGGCGATCACCTCAGACTCAGGAATGATGGTTCCCCCAGCTTCTAGAATAGGGATCCTGCCGATGGGGGAGACCTCTTTCAATTGGCCTGAAAAGAACTGAGCGATAGGGAGATCAAACTCAACTTCGCTTTCGATGCCCATCGCGTAAATTTGCATTCGGATTTTGGCTGAGTAAGGGCTTAGGTCTCCGGTATAGAGTTTCATACTGTGGCTTTTTCAGTGAACGTTTCCACAATGTAGCAGAATAGCGGCGAAAGTATGGTTAGGTGATGCCTTGTTAGGCGACGCTCGCCATAGCCTACGGGGGGACTTCCCCTTAAACTGATTGAACGATTGAAAGTAATGGTCTCTCAAATCCAGCTCTTTAAAAGATGGCTTTCCAGCGACAGCTCTTTGAGAAAGCTTTTTGACAGAGAGCCTCTTTGAAGAGGGCTTTTTAAAGAAAGGTGTTTAAAGAAAGGTGTTTAAAGAAAAATGTTGAAAGAAAGATGTGCTGAATGAGGAACTCCCTCCTAAACATTCTAGGGTCGGTGACTAGGCTTTCAGTCCTCGGGTTACTGATGGCTTTAAGTCAGGGTGGCTACGCGGCCGATTACGCGGATGAGTGGGGTCCTGGAGTGGGTACATCCTCGCCGATACTGGATGCGCCGGACCACGCAGGCACAATCCAGCGCCTGTCGACCCTTGCTGGAGAGAACGGGCTCCTACTCATCTTTAATCGTTCAGTCGATTGGTGACCCTACTGCATTGGTCAGTTCGTTGAACTGAATGGTCTTCTAAACGAATTCGAATCGCTCGGGGTCGCTGTTGCTGGCATGACATACGACAATGCCTCGGTAATGTCTGCTTTCGTTGACGAGCAGTCAATTGGTTTCCCTATGCTGCGCGATATCGATGGCAAGCACGTCGACGCCTGGGGCATTCGGAATGAAGACTACGGCCCCGGCACGTTTGGCTATGGTGTTCCGCATCCCGGCGTCGCCTGGATTTCCGCAGACGGCGTTGTTCTCGCCAAGTGGGCGCTTCTCGGATACAAAGATCGAGCGGACTGGAAGGCAGTGTTAGATGAATTAGCGGTGGCAATTGGCGCAAAAAGCGAGACGCGCTAGCTCGCGGGTTGCAACGATAACTTGCTCTGACTTAACTGCAGCCATCGATGTAAACGAATCACTTTCCAAATCGGCAACCATTTGCGCCACGCGGGCCCTGTGGATAGCGATTCGATTAAGTTAGGCGGGAGCCTAGACTCGAATGGCGCAATGCCGAAACGGTCCCTTATCTCATTAATTGGCTGGTCAAAATGCTGTTCCCATTCGATGGCCATCATCGGCGGCGTAGCTCGACCATGCTGCCAAGCCTCGGCAATCACCTGAAAGAATGCTCGAAAACCGGCTGGGTTGTTGCGGTGAGCGATTTGTCCTGCGGTTGCAAGAAACATTGCCGAGTAATTGTGTCCAAATTGGGCGAGTTGGAATGACGATATCGCAACTTCGTGGATGGAATCCGTGGTGTAGCCTGCGACCAAATGCCACACATCGTGCATCTGCAGAATCCTAGTGTTCAGATATTGCAGTGCTGGTGGTAGCGCGCCGAGCATGATGGCGTTTCGGTCTAGCACCTCAGGGTCAAATCCGTTCGCAGAGAGCAGCCGATAGAGCTCGTGGCCAAGGCTGCCTGCAGGGCATTCGGATAGCGCTTGAAGATCGAGCAGCCCAGGGACGGTTTTTTCGGCGGCATCATCAGCGCCAGGGTTCTCTTTGGCACATTGCTCTGCCAGGGGACCGAACGATTCGTCGACAGCGCCCCCGAGCGCCGCAATGGCTTGAGTAATGGTGAGGGCATCGTAGCCTCCACTTGGGCCCTCTACCGCCTCCCAAAACTTAGACCAAAAGTCAGCGGAGATAGGTGCCTCAGCCCAGTCATCGGAGAATGACGCTCTCACCTCGGCATCGGGGCTGAGCCAGGTTTGTGCGATGAGGTCATAGACCGCTTGGGTCGCGCTCGGGCAAGAAAAGGCGGCCCAAGTCATCGCCCCGAGCATGCGTTCTCGTCCTTCGGCTTTGTTCGCTCGCGCTGCAAGCACTGCATCTCTCAATTTTATGGGGTCCGGCTTTGCCGCGAGATCCTCAAACTGTTTTTTCCAATCTGCCATGGCAATAAGCATAACGCGGAATCAAAGCGTCTTAAAATTGACGGCTGAGCTTCAAAAGAGCATCGCCACAAAACGAGCAATTGTTTTGAGGAGCGAGAGGCTTCAAATGATATTGGTAGAGGGAGAACAATAAGTTAGCCCTATTATCAGACAGCGTGTGACGGAACCCCGCTCTGAAACTGCAGGAGTGGAAACATCGACAATCGAATGTTCGAAATAGGTGTGAATAAAATCAGGTCAAGTCAATTTGCAACGCGTAGGAATATTCAATCGAGGTACTCCTCCTGGCTTGGTTGCGAGGCCCTCTTTTTTGGCCCAGAGTAATGGCATGAAACTGCTCAGCTACCTTATCTTCATTCCGCTACAAATCGTGATGGTCCCTTTTGCGATTGTGGGGTTGGTATTGACGGCCTATAAGCAAATTTTAGTGAGCAAGCGGCTTGGTGTTTCGCAGACCGCCATTGAAATCATTAATGGTCGGTGGACGATGCATATCTTTGGCTTGCGTCGAGATGATGAAACTGCGGCGTTGATGGGGGTATTGCCCAACACCTCAAAGCTTGGATTGTGGCTCGTCCTCTTTCCCTTGTGGGTGCAATCAAAAATTGCAGGGGAGTGCGTGCTGTACCCCCGGGTTCCGAAGGCAGGGGACGAGACGATCGCAGACCTGGTGCCGTCCCGTACCCAATACTTTGATGCCATCTTATCCCGCAGATTGGCCGATGCAGAGCAGTTCGTGTTGCTCGGGGGAGGCTACGATACCCGAAGCGTGGGCGTGCTATCGAGCGAGATAGGCGCTGTGTTTGAGGTCGACCAGTCCACTGTTCAACGTCATAAGCGCGCTCAACTTACTGCAGCTAAGGTGGATGCCAGCCGAGTCACATTCCTTGAAGTGGATTTCAACGCGGATGATCTCTTCGAGTCGCTGACAAACGCGGGCTTTAATCCAGACCTTAAAACGGTGTTCTTGTGGGAGGGTGTTACGCTCTATTTGTCGTCCGAACAAGTGAGCGCCACGCTGGCTGTAATCAAAGAAAACGCAGCGACCGGCAGTTCGATCGTCGCTGACTTTTATGGGGAGCGTTTGGTTAACACCTTAGGGAAGACAAAAGCGACCGAAAAAACGCTGGAGATGACGGGGGAAACGCTTGAGTTTGGGTTGCCCTTTGCGTCTGATTGGGAGGCTGTGCTGAGTGATTACGTTGCCAAGCAATCGATCACTTTGGCATCCGCGCACTTTTTGGGCGAGAACAACCCAGCAGGACCTTATGCCGTGGTGGCAGAACTCACTTTCTAGTGCCCGGGGGCTGTGTGCAGTGTCAAGTGGGGCGGCAATTCGCTCGGGAGGCCGAGCTGCCGCCCAAAGAGCCTATGGTTTAGGGGTGAGTTTGAGTAGGCGACCCTTGCTGCTGCCTCGCTCATCTTCAAGTACCCAGAGCGCGCCCTTCGGGCCTTCAAGTACGCTGCGAATGCGAGTGCCCATGTCGTAGCGCTCCACCTCTGACGCTGAATCGCCGTCAACGGCGATTCGCACGATCGCTTTTGACCCTAGTCCTGAGGCAAGTGCGTTGCCTGCCCAGGCCTTGAACTGCTTGCCCTCGATGAAAGAGAGGTGACCTGGAGAGATGGCGGGTACCCAGCTGACAGCGGGCGCCGCAAATTCGGGCCGCGTGTCGTGGTCGGGGATCGGGCGCCGATCGTAGTGATCACCATTGGAGACTTCCGGGTAGCCATAATTCTCCCCTTTAACGATTCGATTAAGCTCGTCGCCGTGAAGGGGACCCATTTCGATCACCCAGAGCTGACCGTCTTTATCAGTATCGATGCCCAGCGGGTTGCGATGCCCGAGAGACCATACCTCGCCGTAAATGCCAATGCGATCGACGAGCGGGTCACCCGCTCGATAATCGACGAAGGGGTTGTCACTTGGAATGGAACCATCATCATTGAGACGGACGACTTTGCCGAGATTGGACTGCATGTCCTGGGCAGGTGTGAATTTTTGTCGGT
>Ga0255757_10002953_pt1 | contig 15810 bp, 9 predicted proteins | sample 071ome_27_FD_179957 | JGI IMG/M metagenome (GOLD analysis project Ga0255757, IMG submission 179957) | Coastal salt marsh microbial communities from the Groves Creek Marsh, Skidaway Island, Georgia - 071409AT metaG (version 2) | ecosystem: Environmental > Aquatic > Marine > Intertidal zone > Salt...
AGATCTCGCTCGACGCGACGCGACGTGTTCAACGTCGACGACGGAAAGCTCGAGAACTCGAAAAAAACGAACATGCAAACATTCAACGCGCGTCTGTGCGTCGTGGCCTTGGCGCTCGGTGCCGTCGTCTCGGCGGTTGGGTCTGACGCCGCGACACCTGACCCCCCCGCGTTTGATTCAATCACCTTGAAGGCCGCGGTGGATGCCTGTCTCGATACGTCGAATGGCAAAGACGCCTCGGGTTTGGACTGTTTCCTTAAAGGCGATGGGACGACTGTGTGCTCGTCAGCCGGATCTGACTGCTACTTCATCTCGGACTGGGACGTGAGCGACGTGACGGACATGTCTTCTTTGTTCTCCTACGCCAATTCTTTCAACCAAGACATCGGTAACTGGAACGTTGCGAAGGTGGAAGATATGGAATACATGTTCTCCTACGCCGCATCTTTCAACCAAGACATTGGTAACTGGAACGTTGCGAGCGTGACAGATATGCACAGGATGTTCTACTACGCTTTATCTTTCAACCCAGACATCGGTAACTGGAACGTTGCGAAGGTGGAAGATATGGACAACATGTTCTACTACGCCAATTCTTTCAACCAAGACATCGGTAACTGGAACGTTGCGAGCGTGACAGATATGGAATACATGTTCTACTACGCCAATTCTTTCAACCAAGACATCGGTAACTGGAACGTTGCGAGCGTGACAGATATGGAATACATGTTCTACTACGCCAATTCTTTCAACCAAGACATCGGTAACTGGGACGTTGCGAGCGTGACAGATATGGACGGCATGTTCTACTCCGCCCATTCTTTCGGCCAAGACCTCAGCGGATGGAACACTGCCGCGTCGTTGTCCAGCACGGACATGTTTGCTGACTCTGGTACGTACTGTTTCAAACCCGACGATTTAACAACCGGCAGCGGACCCCCGTCTGATCGGACTCTATGTGCTCCATTCGAATCTCCGTTCACAGAAAATTCCATACTCAAGGGTCAGATCAACTATTGCTTGAGCTTGGACGCGACCGGGGCGTCGTGCGTCGATAAAAACGGAGTCTCGATACGGGACTGGGACGTAAGCACCGTGGCGGATATGGACGGCATGTTCAAACGTGCTTCCTCTTTCAACCAAGACATTGGTAACTGGAACGTTGCGAGCGTGACAGATATGGACGGCATGTTCTACGACGCTTCCTCTTTCAACCAAGACATCGGTAACTGGAACGTTGCGAAGGTGGAGAATATGTATGGCATGTTCAAACGCGCTTCCTCTTTCAACCAAGACATCGGTAACTGGAACGTTGCGAGCGCGAAGCAGATGGACAGCGTGTTCCACTCCGCCACGTCCTTCAACCGGCCCATCGGTAACTGGAACGTTGCGAGCGTGACAGATATGGACAACATGTTCAAACGCGCTTCCTCTTTCAACCAAGACATCGGTAACTGGAACGTTGCGAGCGCGAAGCAGATGGACAGCGTGTTCCACTCCGCCACGTCCTTCAACCAGCCCATCGGTAACTGGGACGTGAGCAACGTTTATTCGTTCGGGCTCACGTTCAAGGACGCCACATCTTTTAACCAGCCCATCGGTAATTGGGACATGTCCAGCGCCACTTACACGTCTGGCATGTTCGAAGGCGCCACGAGTTTCAATCAACCCATTGGTGACTGGGACGTGAGGAACCTGGAACAATGCGGAGCCATGTTCGAAGGCGCCACGAGTTTCAACCAACCCATCGGTAACTGGAACACCGCGAGCATGACTACAATGATTGCTATGTTCAAAGACGCTACGAGTTTTAACCAACCCATCGGTAACTGGGACGTGAGTAATGTGGAATCGATACCGTTAGTGTTTGCTGGGGCTTCCTCCTTCAACCAAGACATTGGTGATTGGGACGTGCGCAAAGTAAAGTGGATGGCAGGCATGTTCAAGGGTGCCAAGGCGTATGATCACGATGGAATCCTCAAGTGGAACACGGACTATATAACTGAATGGATTCGAACAACCACCAGCGGCTTCGACGATCTCGAGCAATACGTTTCAAACATGTTCATGGATGCCGACGCATGGCTCGCGAGTCATCAACGCGTCGCTTCTGGGGTATTCAACGCAGACCATGGCGACTTAGACTACGATATCGATTACACCTCCTGGAGTGACTATGGTAGCGCAGAACATCGCGATTGGGGCGTACCCGATTCGCAGCACGATTTGTCCACGTTCGGACCTCCGAGTTTTTGGGTTCGAATTTCTTCTCAAAATGCCTCCTCGTCGATCGGTGCATCCGGATCCGACGGTGCATCCGGATCTGACTTCCCAGAGTGGGGCATCGCCCTCGCTGGCGTCGCCCTGGCCATTTCCACCGTCACCTCCATCTTTTTCTTGATTCAAAAGCTCTGCTGCTCGGGACCCAAGTACTACCCGAGTTTGACGTACGCGATGCAACAACAACCGCAACCGCAACGCGTCGTCGTCGTCGCCAATCAAGTGTGAGGGCGAGCCGCTCCACTCTCCCTACCGTTTGACAAAGAGGGGGGAGCGAAACAATCAAACAGCAGCACAAAAAAGATCAAAAGTGCAGAAGAGACGGACAGCGCGTGGAAGGGGTGAACGAGCCCGACGGTCGGGCGCCCTTGTAGCGCTTCATGATGCCCTTTGAGTCTGAAAAGACACCGAAGAGCAGATTGAAGGATGATTATTACGTGATTTAATGATATATCTTCAAAGCACATACGAGACTTCATCAATCAGAGGTTGAATGAAGGTATGGTAAAGAGTGACTTCGGAACACACACAGAAGGCGTTTTCGGCACTTCGAGACGCGCGGGGCTTAGGTGTCGCGGGCGTCGGGGTCGCGTGTCGCGCGTGGTTAGGGGTGGGTCTCGTAGTCGTCGTCGCGATGTCGTTGTCCTTATTCACTGAACACGCAGGTTGATTGGTTGATTGGTTGGTGCGTTGGTTGGTTTCAGTCCTCGGCCATGTGTACGTACGCACCATGTGTACTCTCGAACACACGGAAGAGGCGCGTGTGGTCGCCATAACGCGTCGCTCCGGGACGGGGCGCGTTGCGCCGTACGCGATCGAGCCGCCGAGCGACTCTTCTTGTGTGCGCGGAGTTCGACGTCGCGACAGCTGCGCGAGGTCAGGTCCACGCATGGAAGAAGAGCGCGCTCGCTCGTGCGTCATCCGTCGCGTCGTCGTTCCCGAGGCGTGTCGCGCAGTCGTCTTCATCGTCGGTCGCTCTTCACGCAGCGCGCCGGTAGCGCCGGTAGCGCGCCGCGCGTGAGGATGGACGTGCGCTGTACCCGTGGCGCGCCTGGTTCGGTGTCGCGTCCGCGGCAGCAGGCGTCGAACGTCGTTCGGTTGGACCGTCCTTTGCACCGCTGAAAGCTTGATCTGCGTCGTTGTTACATGTGTTTTCATCACTCCACTAATGTCGTCGTGCCCGCACGCGCCTGCTGCTTCCACCTCCTTGCCCGTCTTCGGGCGGCTGACGCGCGTCGTTCTCTTGTCCATTCTCCGTGGTCGGTCGCGGCGTCTGCGGCTCGGCCTCGACTCCTGCAACGTGCGTCTCCTCCGGAGGTGGTGGCCGCATTGGCATCGCGTGCGCTGCTATAGCGTCCTGCGCCGCTGTTGCGGCGATCACTGCTGCGCCGGCAACGTCATTTCCAATATCGAGCTGCCCTCCGGGCGGAAGGCCTTGAGGAACTAACCGTTGGGCTCGCGTCGCGAGAAATTGACTAAACGCTGACATGGCAGAGTTCAAGTTGTCTCTGCCTGCTGCTCCTTCCATTGTCGGACGAACGAGCTGCGTGAACTCTGCCGCTTCTCGAGCAGCGGCGGCGGCTGCGGCGGCTTCGACACCGGCAGCGGCTTCGGCGGCTCTCGCGTGAGAAATTGCAGCGGGAGGCACCGCTCCGGCGAGAGCGGAGACGTGATTGTGTGGATTCGACGGCGCGTCCACCACTTGAGGAGGCGCGCTCGGTCGCGGCGTACGACGGAGTTCCGAGACAGCGGATAAAATCTCCCCCGCGAGATGCGGGCACGACGCGCTCATCGACTCGTAGCCTTCCGTGTTCATAACGTCGCTCAGATTGGCGGCGATGAAGAAGAGGCAGGCGCGCTTTAATGCGCTCGCATGATTGAGTTCGGCCAGCGCCAACGTGTTAGCAACCGTCTCAACATCGACGGACTCACACAAACGCGCCTCGCACATGGCACGAAGTCGACTCAGATCAAATCGATCCGCGGCGACGAGCAAATGTTGGGTCATCGGAACGTCGAGTTGCACATCGTTGGAGGCGTAACCCATCGTCGCTGCCGCCATACCGGCGGATGCCATACCAGCGTCCGACGCGCCCATCAGAGCTAGCGAGCCAACAGGCTGGTCATGTCCGCCCTCATCGATCACTCCCTCGGCTCCGTTTTCGTCGCCCGCCTTGTTGCTACGCGTGGGAAGCTCATCCGCATAGACAAAGTGCAATAAGAGACGGAAAACGTCGCGCTTGATATCCAAGAGCTTGCATACGCCCTCCTTTCCTTCCCGCATTGATGCCCCTGTTCGGAGCATGGCCGCAAAGACGCTCGATCGAGCCGATAGAATGAGACTGTGTGCGTTAAAGCGCTCCCCTTCAACCTCAAACGTGCAATCGAATTTGGACTTTGCGTCGTAAAGCAACCCAACGAGATTCTTACCAATGGTTGGATAGCTCGGAACGTTGACGGACGCAGCGGGCAAGAGTTTGGAGTTCTTGTTCAGAGCCCCGCCCGTGGTGACGACGAGCTCAATCTCATACCTGATTATCACCACGTCGTTGACCAAATAACCAGATCCTTGTTGTTCTAAGACGGATCGTCGAACAAACTTTCTATACCCGTGGCAATTCCTTGCAGTCGGATCTTGCCGAGCGCATGAAATCTTCACCGCGCCTTGCTCGCGCTGCCTGCCCTTGGTGATGTGCCGCCCGCTGCCGTTCTGATCAACAAGAGTGAACCGGTGAAACGCTCTCACGACGCGTCCCGTGCCCGACTGCACCACTCCTAAGGGCCGCGGCCCTTCACCTATCAGCGCGACAAAGAGGGCAGCGTACGGGTCGTCAGCCGCCGCATTCGCGGCGTTCCCGTCGCTCATCGACCGCTTGCCGTCGGGATAAAACAAAAGCACCCACTCGTGACCGCCAACCATGAATCGGTCGGACGCAATCGGTTCTCCGTCGCCTATTCCCTTCAAAAGTGAGTACCCCGAGATGACGTGCTCGTGGCGCCCAATTATCGTGCGCGTACACGTCTTCGACGTTGCCGTCGGCGCCGCGTTGGTCGGTGCGAGCGCCGCGTTCTCCGTTGCGTTCTCAATCGCGTTCGTCGTCGCCGTCGCTCCTGAGCGCATGCGTTCCCACGGAGGCGGTCGCATGATTGAGTTTCGTGCGAGTCGTCGTCGTGTGAAGGATCAGTTCGTTTAGTAAAGTTGAATCATATCAAGTCAAAATCTGAGGTCTTCATTAAAACAGTAAAACAAGTCTCAGGGTGCGGCTAACGTGCGCCGGCTAACGTCTACAACAAGACGCGTCGTCCCCGTACTTCCGTAAGTAAACATAAAAAAACAAAACCGTTATTTCGTTTCTGTCGTCGTCTGAGGTGACAGAAGCCCAAGAAAAAAGTAAAACGTAAAAAGTTGGACATTTTCCTCAACTCGAAGGGATAGTCGCAAACGTTGTGGTCACGGTGACGTGTGATGATTTTATACGTTTAACACGCACTCGTGAACGCCTTATTACTGCCTTGTCCTACGCACTGATTGCTCGGACGGGCGCAGACCCTGGATTGGTAGGCGCAGGTGCCGTCTGAGTGGCGGCCAACGTGGTTGCCACACTGCGTTTGCGTGTTGTAACACGTCTCATAACACGCACTGCCGCTCCACCACCAGTCAGATGCTATTGAGCATGAGTACGCATCCGTCGGTCTGACGAAAGCAGTCGACTCTGGGTCTTGAATCTTGTCGCAAGTGTCGTAGGTGTAGGCTGAGATGGTACTCGTGACGCCCGTCGGATCGACAACAGAAATGAGAGCCATCGCGGCACGGGCTTGATCCGTTTCCGACTCGGCAGCGATGAGATCATTGGCCGCCGATTCGACACTGCCTGCCGTTTGCGGGTCTTTAGCCACGTCTTTCATGTTCTTCTTGAGCGCCTTCGCGGCTCCCTTTAGTTTGGACATCTTGGTGGCCTTTGCCGCCGACGTCGCGGCGCTGCTGGTACCCAATGTTGCGGCGAATGCGACAATCTCGAGCGGACCAAGAATTTGATCAGTTGTCGCCGAAGCGCACGCGGCTGAGCTTGATGCAGCGCCCATACCGCAATGGACCCATTTCTTGCCCCCAACGACTGGTGCGTCGCCCCAGCACACTGGTCCGACGCCAGTGAATCCTCGTTTACAAGGCTTGTAGCATAAACCTGCGTCGTAGTCCCATCCAGGTGGGCACGTCGCCCATTCCATACCAGGAGAAATTTTTACGCCCTTCATGCAGCTCGGCGCGATGCCTCCCGCGTAACTAGAGCATGATGCCCCGCAGAGATTGCAACCAATCCAAACCGGGTTGGAAGACGGACACGGAGGGTAGCACAGGCCTAGGCAATCTTGCTTACCAATGCGCGAGCAGAGACTTCCACCGCACACAAGCTTGGTCTTGCGCACAGCCTGCACGACAGCTTTGACGACGCCTCCCAGCAATTTGCGCTGATGCGTCGGCTGATGAACCGATCCAGATTCTCCGAGATCTGCGGCGGCCCACCATTCTTGCCATTCGCAGCGCGCCTGACCCACGCCGCGGCCCCAGTTGGATTTATGACAGAGAAGCCCGTGATCATTCCATCCATGGTTGCAACGTTGGTGACAGTCATAGCCGAACCGGTACCAGTTGGACCCGAAATTATGGCATTTATCGTAGCATATGATACCGCCCGCAATCGTCTCCTTGTGGGAGGGACAGTGCGACGGCACGCGTCCGACGCCACGACCGTAAGAGTCCTTCCAGCAGTATTCGACGTTTATAGCGTTGGAGTTACTCACTTCAGTATTCACCCGGCTGACGCCGTCGACACCGTTTGCAAAATTTGTGCCCCTGCTGCCACCGAGTCGCGCCGCCGCTCTCGCCTGCAAGACGTGCTCGTGCTCCGTGACGACGGTTTCGTCCTGCTTAACCTCAGCCGCAAGCTTACCCGTGTACTCGGACGTGTTCACCCGTGGCGGATTGGTTGCGCCTTCGTCATACGCCGCTTGACCCATTGACTCCTTCTCCGCCTCGCAACGTTCGTTTTCGGCGTCTTTCTGTTGATTCAAAAGCATGTACGCTTGCAACCGCCGCAGCGTCGCGTTGAGCCCGCCTTCAACCTCAACCGCGTATCCTCCTCCCTCGAGCTCCTCCAAGCCCTCGTACGAGTCCACGTTCGCCTCGATTCCCATCGTCGGTTCGTCCCCCAACGCCGCAATTGCCGCGTGCAAATCCTCTGGAAGGTCAAACGGAGCAACGAAACCCGCCGACGGCGCACGTGGAATCCCGAGTTCGCTCGTCGGCATCATTCGTGTCGTCTCCGTTCTCAGCCCGCCGCCTCGATATCCGCGTCCGTCCCCGCCGAGCCATGCGAGTCCCGCGAGGACAGCAACGCTACCCATTGCCACCACCGTGCATCGAGTGCGAGCGTGTTTAACGCCATTAATAGTATTCACAGTCCTCGGCGCCGCGCCGTACGTCGTTTTTGTCGCTTCCATCGCGAACGAGAGAGATCAGCTTGAATCGAATCGTGTCTCCGCGTCTTCTGGCTCGCCGCCGTTCGAGCTTCCCAGGGCCCGAGTCGTCGAGCGACAACGTGTGACGATTTCGCGGCGAAATATCTTTACGGATCAGGCGAAATACGCGAAATATCTTACTGTGAATGGATGGCGAATCAGAACCCGTCGTATCGGCACTCTCACCCCAGGTACCAATATACACGGATGTACCGACACCAGGTACCAAGATACACGGCGTATCTTGAACCGCCGACAAGAAACGAGACGAAGGTGTGTCCCTCGTATCGAGTCCGGTTGTGTTTGTCGTTTTACTTGCGTCGATGACGTTAAGCGGCACAGTTCTTTGCGTGTTGGCGAGGAAGCGGCGAGAGGAGACGGACGAAGAAGAGTCGCATGTTTTTGGCGAACTTGCGCGGAAGATTTCACTTCACTTCACTTCACTTCCTCTTGTCGACGAAGGATTGAAGAATACGAAATCATCCCACGTGGTGAAAAGTACTTGTCCTATTGATGCTACACATGGCGGGCGCTCTCGCGAGTCGCCTCCAGTTGTTCTATCGGTATACCTATGCTTTTTTTTTGTTTGTCTATACGACGCGCGTTCCAGGTGCGTAGTTTCTCGGCTGATTGTAATCGACATAGTCTGTAGGAAGAGGTTGCCCAAACGGCGTCAGGAGCCGAGTGCCCGACTCCTCCGCGTGCGTGACGCCAATTTCTGGGAGGATGCGCGAATAACACAATCCCTCGGCCACTGGCTCGTTCGCGCACTTGATGCTCTTATCGTAGTGCGCGTTGGCAAACGGATGCGTCAAGTAACTGCTTTTGTAAGCGTCGATTGAAACCGTGGACAGCTCGACGCGCGCCGCGTACGCGTCAGGAAACGCCTCAGTCGCGCCCTCTTCGCTAAATGTTCCGGTCGCACGTGCGGCTGCAATTTTCGCCCGTGTTACCGCGTCGTAGATGGATAAGTCTTCCTCCGCTGTGGGCTGCGCTGTGACGACGACGGGTCTCGACACGCTAAAGGACGTCTCCTCAGTCGCCACCGGGGCCAAGTCGGCAATGTAGCTAGGGTGTAAAGCGTTTAGGTCGTCACCGATCGCCGTCGCACTTCTTCCTGCCTTTCGATCGTTTGCATCTATGACTGCCTTGACATCAACGCGTTCGAGTGACGCCAAGGCGAGAAACTCTGTCGAAATGTTTAATACTTCCTCCTCTAAGTCTCCGTACCACGGCGTCGCGCATTCACCGAGCAAAATGGCAAAAGCGCCTTGAATGTTCGTCTTTGAAATGGCCGTCCACGTGCTCTCGGCGTCAGAACCAGCGCCACAAATGGCTTGTTCCGCAAACGACAACCACAGTTCTTTTCTAGATGCCTCGTACGCTGCGCAGCTTTCCTGCTCTGCCTCGCAATACGAGTCTAAAAGTCGTTCGAGCAACCGCTCGAACGCGCCCACCGCCTGCAACCCATTGGACGCGATGATGGCGCGCTCGATGGCCACCGCGTACTCGTCCCCGCGTACTCCGACGCCGTTTAGAGCGACGACGAGTAAGAAGAAAAAGGAAACGAACGCGTGGCCGCGGCTCATCGTCTTCACTGCAACCAGACGCCGCGTCGTTGCCGACGCTGCGACACCGATCCGACGGCGCTCAACGTCGTTTAAATTGGCTCGATTTCGCGCGTTAACCCTCCCTGAAGACGGCCGGCGAGAGAGTCGCCTTCCCGGGAGTGAGGTTGAACGAAGTCCGTTCCAACGAACACGCGCTCGCTCGCTCGTCCTCCTTCCGCCCTTGCCTCCTCAGAGCGAGGAGAGGACTGGAGGAGACAGGCGGAGGGAGGAACAATCGCTGAGCGACGATGATGCGCGACGATCGAGACGACGACCAGTGTGAAGGAGATGTCGTCGCTCAGACAGAAGAGCTGGCGCGGTTTCTTTCGTCGTACGTCGACGCTGGTGGGTCTCTCGATGCGAACGAGGCGCCTGAAGAAATGAAACCGCTGCTGCAGTCGATGCAACAGGCGTTTGCGTCGCTATCGTCGAAAGCGGGTGATGCTGCGCAGGTGGCGCCGTCGGAAATGCTCGAGCTCATTCATCAGGCGGCTAAAGGGGCGCTGCGAGATCCCGCGCTCGAGGCTTCAACCTCTGAACGCTCGCGCGTGCGACTGCCGACGACGAGGTTGAGCGAAAAAGAGATTACGCTTCAGCCCGGGTTTGTAGTTAAGTCTAGAGACGCAAACGGAGAAAAAGTTTTCATCAATGTCTGTGGAAGCGATGAAATCGGCGTTCCAGCGGCGCACGACGATACGTGGCGCGAGGGTTTGATGCCTAAAGAGGTCATTCGCGCTCTTGAAGCAGGCGCGTCGAGTTCGTCGTCAATCGACAGCTGTTTGCGCTTTCCACTGAGCGCGGCTGACGCGCGCATAGACGTCGACAGCTCGGGTCAGTCGTGTGTGGTCTTCGACGTCGTCTTCAACTCGACCGTCATGCGGCACGCGATGGTTTTCAAAACGTTGAAACGGTTTCTCGCCGAGCTTTGTCTCAAGGTGGTCGCCGACAAGCATTATTCGTCCTCGAACGACTTGAGCGCCCAATACAAGTTGCCTGCTCGGGCGTTCATCGGTCGTTATCCGCCACCGCCGCATCGGATTCGAGCGACTGCGCCGTCCGTTGTGGAAGAGACGGAAATCGCCTCTGCCGCCGACGAGCCCTTGGACGTGGACGTGGAATATCACGGGCGACCGGTTGAGAGCGTGAGGATTCAACTGCGCGTGCCGAATGGAGTTGCGCGACCGCGAGAATCCGTCTGCGTGTGCGTCGCGCGAGAGGCAATCACGTTAGACGTGCCGAATAGAGATAGTCATAGAGTCGAGCTTCCGTTTCTCGTCGATGCGGAAACGGCGCGAGCGACACTACGTAGAGACAACGTCATCTGCATCACGGCGCGATACAAGGCGTACCGCGATGCGCTCTGCTAGTAGTACTTCGTAAACGCTTTTGTTTTATTACACTCGACGAATATCGTGGTAGATTTAGTTGGCGTCATCGTGACTGAGCAAGCGCGCCGGCGGTCTCAGTCTGCGTCGCTTGATTCTAAATGTGAAAATGACGGTTCATGAACCATGAAAACAAAAATCACCCCCTCCCGAACACACACCACGCATTCACTCTCAAAACCGATTCGTCGTGAACACGTCCGACGACGACGACGATGACGACCACGACGACGACGCGTGAGTTTGCGACGACGAACCAGGACCGAGACCGAGAGCGGAGGAAAACGACGGACGGGAAGATCCACGACCGCGGCGGGGCGAGGCAAAGGGTGAAGGAAGATGTCAAGCGAACGCGTGAGCTTGTTGGGCGGCGATATCGCCGTCGAGGGTGTTACGCGGAATCACTCGGAGCGAGAACATGAGCACGCGAGCGGCGTTGAGAGCGCGCGAAAGGCGTGGAAAACACACCGAAGACGGGTTTGGGGGGTCACCCTGGGAATGTTGGCGATCGTGTTCGGACTTTTGGCGCTCACGGCGAGTTCACCGGGTGCGCGAGGTGGCTTGGCGACGAGGGACTCGAGCGTCAACGACGCGTTTGACGTCGACGCGCTTGCGAGCAAGCTTGGTCTAAGCTCGGACAAGGGGAGCGTCGGGGAAACAAAAGAGGCGGCGAAATCGGCTAGAAACTCGCCTGGGCGTATTCCAGGATTGGCGGCGCATGTCGAGAGCAAGACGCACGCGACAAAGTTTAGGATGATCACGTTTTGCAACAAGTCGTACTGGATGTTCGCGCACGCGCTCCTGGAATCCATGAAGGCGGTGGCGCCGTCCATGGTTGACTTTTGGACCATCATCGTGCCGGATGAGGAGACCAAGGCGTACATCGAGAGCGAAACGCGAGCCTCTGGCAAGATCGTCGACGTCTTTGTCGATGAAGACTTGAAGACGCAGGTTGTCAAGTACAAGTCCGCCGGCAAGCTAGAGCTCAAGAATATGCTCTCGTGGAGAAGAGTGCACGCGATGCACACCCTCTTAGACAAGGATTTCACCACCATGTTCATCGAGCCGGATGCGGTGATGCAGAAGAATCCCCTTAAGGCGATTCACGACATGCTGACGTCTAACGACGTCGTCATGTCCGCCGATTACGGTTTAGGCTTGTCGGCACGCCCACACGCGAACTCCAAAGTTATGATAGCGAAACCTTCTGCTCAAGGCAAGAAACTCTTCGACGTGTGGCAACGCGCTGAAGCCTCCTACAGCGGTCCCAAGGCGGAGATTGGGTTCTTCATCTCACAAGTTTTGCCTCACTTGGACGTATTGACGGCGAAAATCAAAGTTCTCGATCAAACAGTGGTGGGCAACTATTTGACTCACCACGAAAAGGCTGGTCAGCTTATCATCACTGGAACGGGGTGCGATGATGTCAATTATAAGATCAACTTCATTTCGCAAGTGCTGCGTCACGCTCAACCTACGGATCAGGAGCTTGAAGCATTTGATTACGAAGGCATTGCGCAAGGCTGCGATCACGCGGGAAGAGAGAAGGTTTTCAAAATTTCCAACGAGTACGCGAAAAAAGTCTTGGCAAAGATGGGCAGAAAAAAGTCGTCCAAGAAGAGCCTCGAAAAGTAGACGCTCGCGGCTAAAATTGTAATAGTGAGTACAGAATTTTCAATTTCAACATTCGCGACGCGCTTGATTTCTCGCACGCGTTTGGATTTGGATATTCACGACCAAGGAATCACCTGACCAATATGACGGATGATAAAGTAGTGATGGTTACGGGGGGGGTGTACATGTCGTAGTTTATGCTTCGTTGTGTAGCGGCTCCTCGTCGTCATCCCACGGGAGACTTCTTCGGGCGGCCTTTTCTTCGATGAAAAGACGGGACGAGCAACGGCGTAACCGGCGAGTCAGCCGACTTCAAGTCCTTTACGCTATTTTTGCGTTTGAGTGACCCGGTGACGTTTGCCTTGGGTGGTGTGCTCTCCAAATTTGACGGAGAACTCCCGCCTTCAGGCGTTAGTGGTTCCTCCTCAGTCTTTACGCTACTCGGCGACGCAGCTGGTTGTCGCTGTTTGCTACTTTCGCTCACAGGTGACTTTTCCCTCTTTGGCGAAGACCTTCTATCTGTGCTCCCCTTTGAGTCTCCCTTGGACTTCGCCTGCGTGCTCTTCCTCGGAACGGGCTTTATCGTCTCCTCTGCAAAGCTCATATCGACGTCTCCACGCACAATCATATCTTCTTTTCCGTTCACCTTGCAAGAAATCGAACAGTACCGATTTGCGTCGCTCTGAAGTATCCGATGACAATAGCTACACTCGGAGTGCATCTGAATAGCCGAACCGCGCGAGCCCTTGTCATCTTTCCCACTCTTTGACGTTTTGTTGTCGTTTCCGCCGCCCGGTTTTCCACTTCTAGGGTGTGGTCTCTCGTTCAGGAACACCACGCGCGCGCTATTTATAATGTACGTTTGGATGCTCGAGACATCCATCAGTCTGCACACGTCTTGCACTCGAACAACGTTGTGATACGAGCTTCGACGAATCTACGACAAGGACGATAGCGACGACGACAATCATCACGCACGTTAGTCTCTTTACGCTCGACTCGCGTTCAAACGCGATGCCCAGCTCGCGTCACAACCGAAAGAGTAGAGCAAGCAGAAGAAGACATCACAGACTCGTCTTCTGATTTTTTGTTTTTGTGCGAGCGCTGTGCAAACTGGGACTATTTGCTCGGTCGATCGCTCGTCTAGTCAGACGACTGAAAATTTGGCGCGAAAGCCCTCGCGCATTGCTATCGGCAAGGGTCTCGACGCGCGCTCCCGCCGTTGACGACGGGCGCGACGCGATCGACGTGGACGCGATCGACGAGTACATTTTTTTTCGTCGCGTTCGACGCACCTGCACGGTGTCCGTCACCCTGTTCTCGGCGACGCAAACCGGACACAACGACTCGCATCGGTTCACGGAGAAGAGGTTGCGTTGCTCACCCTTCGCTCCGGTTGAATGGACGTCGCACGGCGCGAAGAAGTTTTCCGCTACCAAGGCACGAATCCAATTTAAATCGCTCGGAAGCGTCACCTGCGATCGTATAATCGAGCCGAGGTCAGCGATCGAAGCCCGGGCTCGCGCGAAGACGAAGGTGAAAGCTCACCGCGTTGACGGGGTGAGCTGTTCCAATTGAGACTAGGTCCACATCGCGAGAGGCACCTGGAGCTGACTCCTCGCGCGCGCGACGAAGGGTGCGACGACGAAGACGAAGAAGAAAACGACGCGATGGACGCACCCCATTAACGATTACCATGATTGCGCGCGCGAGATGTTCGCGACGCGCGCGACCGCAGCGGCGCGCTGTGACCGGTACCCGTGAATGGACGACGCATCGAGGCACGCCTCGCCCTCCGTGCGGACGCGAGACGGCGCAACACGGACCGGATGGTTTTTTTTATTTTTGTTATATTCGTGTTCCAGTGTTATTATATGTAAAGTGAGGGTTGGGACTTGAATCGACACTTTTTTGTATCTTTTACTTGAGCGTCTTGAAGGCGGCTTGCGCGACGACGTCTGCGCATTTTTGCACCTGTTCGCTCGTGACGATGAGCGGAGGAATGAGACGCAAGATGTCACCCTTACCCGCGGTAAGGGTGAGCAAACCCTGATCGCGGCACTCCTTGACGAGGGGCGCGCAAGCGGTGTCGAACTGGACTCCGACGAGCAAACCGGCGCCGCGAACCTCCTTGAGGTGGGGGTGCCCGGCGAGCTTCTCAGTGAGCAAAGCCTTGAGCTCCTCGCCGCGCGCTTTGACGTTGTCTAAAAACTCTGGATTACTCACGCGATCGAAGACTTCGTTGGCGACGGCGCAGACGAGAGGCCCGCCGGCGAATGTAGAGCCGTGATCTCCGGGCGCCATGACGTCGGCAACCTTTTGCTTCATGAGGACGGCGCCAATGGGCAAGCCGTTCGCCAAGGGCTTGGCGACGGACATCATGTCTGGTTCTGCGCCTTGGACGAGTTGATGACCCCAGAGACGACCAGTACGACCGAGTCCGCACTGGACTTCGTCGTACACGAGCAAGGCATCCGCGGCGTCGCAGAGCTTGCGCAGGCCGCGCAAAAATTCTGCGTCGGCTGGGTAAATACCACCTTCGCCTTGAACCGGCTCAACGAACACGGCGCACGTACGCCCCTTGACGATCAACTTGGCCGCCGCCGCTAAGTCACCGTACGGGGTAAACGTGTTGCCAGGAACGATGGGCATGAAGGGGGCGCGATATCCCTCTTTCCACGTCAGCGCGAGCGCTCCCATCGTACGGCCGTGGAAGCCATTCTCAAAGCTCACTGTTTCAAAGGCGGCATCCTCGGCGCTCTTTCCTTGTTCCACCGCGCGAGTCTTGGCGTACTTTCTCGCGAATTTGAGCGCGCCCTCGTTCGCCTCCGTACCCGAATTACAAAAGAAGACTCGGTCCGCAAAACAGGTTGACGTCAACTTTCTCGCCAACGTAGCGCCAGGTTCGGTGTGATAAAGGTTCGACGTGTGCGTGAGCTTGGCCGCCTGTTCCGCGATCACCTTGGTCACCCCATCGTCGGCGTGTCCAAGGCAGTTGACCGCGATCCCAGACGTGAAATCCAAAAACTCTCGCCCATCCGAGTCCCACATCAGCGCGCCCTTCCCGTGCGTCATCACCTCCGTCTCTCCTCGTCCGTACGTCTGAAGCACGCACTCGCGCTCGTTCTTGCGCACCTCGTCCCCATCGATCACCGCCCTCGCGATCGTCGCTTTACGCGCCGAAACCCACCGCGCGTCCGACGACGCGTCGCCGCTGGAATACCTCGTCCGCATCGCTTTCCCTCGCGAACGAGCCATCGCCGAGCGCGTCTTTCGCGGTGCCGCCGTCGTCGTCGTCGCCGCGCCGCACGTCATCGATCGCGCGTGCATCATCATTCGCGTCGTCGTCTACGTTTCCGTCGATCCCGACGCGCGCGCGAGGGGGAGACTGAGGCGTCGCGACG
>Ga0255757_10002961_pt1 | contig 15778 bp, 10 predicted proteins | sample 071ome_27_FD_179957 | JGI IMG/M metagenome (GOLD analysis project Ga0255757, IMG submission 179957) | Coastal salt marsh microbial communities from the Groves Creek Marsh, Skidaway Island, Georgia - 071409AT metaG (version 2) | ecosystem: Environmental > Aquatic > Marine > Intertidal zone >...
GTGCGGTGTTCGTGACGAGAAAAGTGGTGGATGACATCGTCGTGCCGTTCGTCGAGTCGAGAGCGAGGAGCGTAGCGTTGAGTGTAGACGAAGAGAATGGGTACGCGAAAACGTTGAAGTGGAAGAAAGGAGAAGGAAAGGGCGGAGAAAACAAAGATGAAGGAGGAGGAGGTGGGATAATTTCAGCGCTCGTCCATGGTTTAGACGTGGTTCTTTTTAAAGGTATATTTACGAAGCACTCATTTGCGCTGGATGAACTCTCGTCGGATCTCGTGGACGTTGCTCGAGGTGTTTTATGGCCGACGGTTTCGAAGACGTGCATTGAGATGTGGAATTTAGGATCGAAGCAAGCGCTCCTTACCGACGACGACGTGGATAGCGTCGTCGCGCTCGAAAAGCGGGTTGCTGGTTTAGGTTTACTCAACAGTTATGGTCTCGGCAACGCATTGGATACCGTCGCTGGACCTTTAGAAATAGCGGCCATGCAAGGCGAAATAGAAAGTCGATTAGATTTCAGAGTGAACAGCTTAGCGAGTGCGAGAGACGCGGGCAAAGTTCCCGCAATTTCCGACGAACTGTTGCGAACGAAAGCGAAAGAAGAAGAATACGTAGAAGATGGTACGACGACGACGAAACACTGCGAAGAGTTTTTTGAATTGCACTGTTTCGAGCACCCGGCGTCGCGAACCATCACGAACTCCGCCGTGCAACTTTTGAACGTGACAAAGTCTGCGTTTCACTCGATTCTCTCGTCGTCGTCGTCTGAAGATAAGGAAAACACGACAAAGGATGCCAACACGCCCGCGGGACGCAAACGGCATGCGATTGCGGCGATTAAAACCGCGTGCGATTGTCTCGAAGCATTCAGGTGTGCGCGCATGAGCGCGCGAGACGAGTCGATTTTCAAACAATCGCTCTTTGAATCGCTCGTGTTTTATAACGATTGCGGCTTTATCGCCGACCAGTTCATCGCGCAAAGTTTAGATGCCGCAAAAGCTTTAGAAAAAATAGTCAGAAAAGATAGCATTGGCGACAACGACGATGAAAAAACTCAACAACATCGACCGGCAATTTTGTGGGCCGTGGAGGCACTGAGAGACGCAGGCGACGCCGTATTTGAGCGAGCAGAACGCAACGCCTCGCACGCTTTGGAGGACTCTTTAGACGCATTCACCGACGAAACGCAAAGTGTTCGAGGCGCACGCGCATCTGCGATGAAGAAGGCTATACAGATATCGCGCGATGTGCTTAAAAAGTTCTGCTCCGCCGCGAGTCAAACGTTACAAAGAACAAACGCGAAGCGCATCGTGGGAAAGTTTTGTGAGTTGTACGCCTCGCGCATCGTCTCCGCGATCAAAGAAATGCAAGATATTTCCGCGGACGATGCGGACGCGCTTACAGATGCGCTCGAAGATGCCTTCACCCCTTTACAACTGGGCGCATCGTCGGTGGAAGACGATTTCCTTTACGACGCGCTTGAACAGTGGCAGAAAGGGGCGATATATGTAAAATTATTGAAGACAAAGTTGAAGGAAATTACGGACATGTACGCCAGAGGAGAGTTGAAAATTTTGAGCGAGAAGGAAGTGCTAGCATTCATTTCCGCGTGCTTTGCAGACACGCCTCTTCGGGAGGAGTGCTTCGAGCGCATCGAGAATATGAAGTACACTTGACAAGTAATATAAAATGTTGAACATGCGGCATACGTATTATTGAATGTTTATTAAATATACTGGGTAGTTATATTTATCTCCCCACGGCTTTGTAATGGACACTGCTCGCGTTGCAAATAGCCGCGAAATCATCGCCATTCAAACTCGCGCCTCCCACCAAGAACCCGTCGATATCGCTCAGTTTCGCTAAATCCGCGCAGTTGGTAGCGTTCACCGAGCCGCCGTATTGAATTCTCGTCGCCTTCGCGACGTCTTCGCTGACATTCTCCGCTAACCAGTTGCGAATTTTAGAGTGCACCTCTTGCACTTGCTCCGGCGTGGCGACTTTCCCGGTGCCAATCGCCCAAATCGGTTCGTACGCGATGACTACGGACGATCCCCAACTCGAGTGCTCTCGGTCATCGATTTCTTTCGCGACTGCTTTCAACTGCTTAAAAATTACATCGAAGGTCGTCCCGTTTTCTCTCTCTTCCAAAGTCTCGCCGACGCAAACGACGACGCTCAACCCGTGATATCTCGCGTGCGCCACTTTCTTACCGACGATTTCATCCGTATCGCCCAAAAGCGTTCTTCGTTCGCTGTGTCCGAGCAACACGAACGGCACTTCCAAATCTTCCAACATCTCCGCGGAAATTTCTCCGGTAAACGCCCCAGTCGTCGAGTCGTAGTGATGCTCTGGATCCACTAAATCTGCCTCTACCCAGCTGTTTTGCGCGCACACGTTAAATCTCTCGTCCAAGTTTTCCTTCACGTACGGCAAGTGCAAAAACGTCGGACAGCAATAAATATCGCAGTTCTTCTCGATGTTCGGGACGTTTTTATTCAACGTTTCCACCAAAGCTTTCACGCTTTCGCGAGTGCCGTTGCACTTCCAGTTCCCACCGACGATGAATCGTCCGGTTCCTTCCGAGACCACCTGCAGTTGACCTCTTCTTCCGTTATTAATGTTGTCGTTCGCTCCCGCGCGGCGAGAAGCAAAAAAAGCAATCGGATTGGATTTTCTCGCGCTCAGAGAAGAAGAAGAAGAAGAAGAAATTCTCGACGACGTTATCGTCGTCGTCGTCGCTGCCGATGACGCCATCATCATCGATCGATAAAAATCGTAAAAGTGGAGAAAAGTGGAGAGTGGATAGTGGAAGAAAGAAGAAAAAAAAAGATGGATAAACTGCTTGATCGATGATGGTTTTTTTTTCGCACGGGAGCGAGAGACTTGACCGAAAAGAGAGAGAGCGCGAGCAGCTCGGAGCAGACAGAGAAGGAAGAGAGAGAGTGGGAGAGAGAGAGAGAGAGATCTTTTTTCGTTCAAAAAAAGTTCATCACTCTATCTACTCGTCGTGTGTGCGTCGTCGCTTTTTTTGGGTGCGAACAACCAAAAAAACGAAAGAAGGCAGACGTGTCTTCTTTAGGTCGTTGTGCTCCCGGACCAAAAAAAACAAAAAAAAAGAAAAAAGCAATCAGATATAATCTCCCTCAAAATTCTCCATTTCCACATATACTGTTCTCGCAAACGCGTCCGCCGTAGAAGAGAAAGAATAAAGAAGGATGATTGCAAACGCGCTGCGAAGAGAAGCGCGGAAAGCGTTGACGAATGCCGCGAGAAACAACGGCGGGCATTCGATGGTGCGTCTTTTTTTTTTCTCTCCCCCCTATTTCTTTTTTTTGTATTTCTTGGCACTCGCGATGACGACATTTTTTTTCTCTCTCTCTCTTCCCCGGAAGAGCGCGCGCTCTTTTATCGATCGATCGATGGATGCTGACCCGAAGAACGATGTTACTCTCTCTGTCTCTCTCTCTCTTTCATTAATGCGTGTTTTTACACGATAACAGAGAGCGGCGATTACTGCAACCGGCGCGACCGCGAGCTATTATTCCACCAACGCGGACGCGTACGCGAAGCTCAAACCGGGCATCACGTGGCCGAAAGCCTGTAACGACGATTTGAAAACCGTGGACCCGGAAATTTTTGACATCATCGAGAGAGAAAAAGAGAGACAATGGAAAGGTTTGGAGTTGATTCCGTCGGAAAATTTCACGTCGGCTTCAATTTTAGAAGCGCTCGGTTCGGTGATGACCAACAAGTATTCGGAAGGGTATCCAGGGGCGAGATATTACGGCGGGAACGAGTGGATCGACAAGGCGGAGAGTTTGTGCCAAAAGAGAGCGTTGGAGGCGTTTCATTTGGACCCGGAGGAGTGGGGAGTGAACGTCCAATCTTTGTCTGGCTCTCCGGCGAACTTTCAAGTGTACACGGCGTTGTTGAACCCCGGGGACAGAATCATGGGCTTGGACTTGCCGCACGGTGGCCACTTGTCGCACGGTTTCCAAACCGACGCCAAGAAGATTTCCGCCACGTCTATTTACTTCAACTCGATGCCGTACAGATTGGACGAATCTACGGGTTTGATCGATTACGATAAGTTGGACGAGTTGGCGGGAGCATTCAGACCGAAAATTATCATCGCTGGTGCGTCCGCGTACTCGAGAAAGATTGATTACGCGAGAATGCGAAAGACTTGCGATGACGTCAAGGCGTTGATGTTGGCGGATATGGCGCACATCTCCGGTTTGGTCGCCGCGAAGTTGATCCCATCGCCGTTTGAATACGCCGACGTGGTCACGACGACGACGCACAAATCTTTGAGAGGTCCGAGAGGGGCGATGATCTTTTACCGCAAAGGGAAGAAGGGTGTGAACAAGAAGACGGGCAAAGATATCATGTACGATTACGAGGAGAAGATCAACTTTTCCGTTTTTCCGGGATTGCAAGGCGGTCCGCACAACCACACCATTTCTGGTTTGGCCGTCGCATTGAAGCAAGCGCAAACGGAAGAATTCATCAAATACCAACAGCAAGTGATGAAGAACATGGTTGCGATGGTTGACAGATTGAAAGAACACGGCGTGAAGATCGTTTCGGAAGGCACGGACAACCACTTGGTGTTGTGCGACTTGAGACCGTTTGGCGTGGACGGCAGCCGCGTGGAGAGAGTGTTGGAGTTGGCGCACATCGCGTGTAACAAGAACACTGTTCCTGGTGATAAATCTGCGTTAGTTCCGGGTGGTTTGCGTTTAGGTACCCCGGCGTTGACGACGAGAGGTTTCACCGAGGAAGACTTTGTCAAGGTTGCGGATTACATCAAGAAAGGCATCGATATTACGGTTGAAATTAGTAAAGAAGTTGAAGGGAAGAAGTTTTCGGACTTCAAGAAGGTTTTGGACGCCAAAGAGTTCCCGGCGATTGCCGCTTTGAAGAAGGAAGTCGAAGCTTTGGCCGAAGAGTTCCCGACCATCGGCTTCGATAAGGCTGAAGGTAAGTACACGAAGTAAGTAAGAATGCACTTGATGGAGAGGTTGTCTTTGTCGTCGTCGTCGCGCGAACTACGTATTACTACTGCGAGAGTTTTTAAAAACAAAATGTTGTCAAAAATACATATACATTAATCGGGATTTAAGCAAGTTCGTTTGGTGTACTTTTTCGATTAAATCTGTACGAGTTGTTGTTTTCTTGGTATGTGTATCGGTTTGTTTTCTTTCTTCTTTCTTTCGTTATGCGTTCTTTCGATTATCTCGAGTAGTCGTTCCGTTCGACTCCTTTTCGTTAATTCTCTTCTTTTATGCTCAACTTTTTTCTCTGGTTTCTTATTAAATGTATTGCGAGACCCATCTAAAACCTTCTCCGTAACCCATCCTTCTCACCACCGAACACATAAACACCTCAATTGGTCGCATATTCGACGCCTCTAAGTTCACTTTCCCCTTCCCAGTCGTGTAATTCGACAAACCCAAGCAATGTCTCAACTCCTCTTCGCTCGCCGCGTGCGGCACGTCGATTTTATTTCCTAATATCAAAAACGGTACTCTCGCCAACGAGTCGTCGCCTAACAAGTGATCGAGCTCTTTCTTCGACTCGATAAATCTCTCCTTATCCACCGCATCGACTAAAAATACGATCGCGTCCACTTTCGCGTAATAATCCTTCCACACTCTCCTCGCGACTTCGTGCCCGCCAAGATCGAACGCCTTAAATCTGATTTGTCCAATCGACAACTCCTCGGAAGTTGGGTATTGCGTCGGTTGGTGCTGCGCTAATCGTTCGTCTTTGAGCATGTGCATCAGGGTCGTTTTCCCGGCGTTGTCTAAGCCCTGTTGTTGTTTTTATCGATGAGATATTTTCCGAGCGTCAGAGTAAAACGTTTCGTGTGTATATTCGCGCGCGCGCGCGTGACGTTTCATTCAAAAACGTGCGTCTCAAGTCTCTCTCTCTCTCCGATCGAACAACACATCGCGCGCGTTACGGTTTTGCGACTCCCCGACGAATGGATTGTCAATCAAAAAAAAAGCAGAGCGATGAAACTCTCCCTCTCTGTCTCGCCGATGACTCGAGAGCGCATCGCCCCACCACGCGCACCGTCTTCGACAGAGAGACAGAGAGAGACAGAGAGAGAGGAAACGATTGGAAAAAATAAAAGAGAGAGAGCGAGAGAGAGATCTCGCTCGCGTGCGATGTATAAAAATATAGCGTCTAAAAAAGGCGCACCAGAAACAAGATCTTCGCGTCTTTCTTCCACAAACCCAAGGTGGAGAGAATGTCGTAGAACCAATCGAACGGCCACATGATCGCGCGTGTCGTGTCGTGTGGTGGGTTTTTGCGTTTTGCGCGCGCGCGTACGATTTTTGTGGCGCTTTGATTTTTTGTAGTCTCGTCGCGGGGAAATTTCTTCGTCTCTTTGTGTTTAGGGTTTTGGTACGATTTTGGGAAGAGCAAAAAAGCAGAAAAGTAAACTCTTCAGTTACAAAATGCGAGCGGTAACACCCCCCGGGAGTCTACTTCTTCTCGCGAGTCGATGCCACGACTGCCACCACCACCGTGACCACCGACGACGACGACGATTGGGAAACAAAACGAACGCAGTCGCAGGTTTTGGAAAAGGTAAAAGAACGAGAGGAAGAAGAGGTGCTCCGCGCGCGGCTTTGAGCAAAAGAGGAGGAGGAGAAGAAGAAGAAGAATGTTTAACGAGAAAAAAAGATACGGAAAAAAACGACGACGACGACGACGAGAGAAGAAGCGTAACGAGAAGAAGAAGAAGAATAAAGTGCGTGATCGTGCCTGGATTTTTGCGAGGGTTCGAAAGCTACGACGAAATGCGAGAGAACGTGGAGATAGCGGTGAGGGAGCGATTTTATGGCGGCGTTGATGGTGATGATGACTGCGAGATTGAAGTTTGCGTGGCGAAAGTGGAGAAAGCTTTTTGGATTCCGGTTACGTTTCGAGGCGAAAGTTTGAGAAAGATTTTAGACGCGATCGAAGACGCCGTCCTCTGCTCCGCGGGAGGAGACGAGGACGACGAGAAAATTATTCTGATTGGCCACAGCGCGGGTGGATGGATCGCTCGACTGTTTCTAGGCGGGAAATCGATAAAGTACGACGGGAAACTGTACGACGGTTATCGACGGGCGAAAAACGTGGTGGCTTTGGTTACGCTCGGCACGCCACACAATAGCGCAGAGGCGTATCCGTTTGGACGAGTGAAAGAGAAACGAACGAGGTGCGATGATAACAATGACGACGACGAGACGAGTTTACAGGAAACGCGACGATTGTACCCGAACTGCTTCCTAAAAGCTAATGGAATGAAGTACGTCACCGTTCAAGGAACCGGGTTTCGAGGGAGACCGTTCAAGTTCACCGACTTCATTCCATCCTCTTCGACCACCACGGACTGGAAAACATTACTCGGAGAAATCAAGCACGGCATTTCGTACAAGACAGATTGCTTGGATCCTAGCTCCGACGGCGACTCCGTCACTTGCGAGTCCTCGGGTCATGGTTTAGGCTCGGAAGCGGTGCAAGTTTCCATCGAAGGCGTGAAGCACGAGAAGGATGATATTTATCCGTGGTACGGGAGTTTAGATGTCGTTCGGACGTGGATGCGAGCCGTGCTCGAGATGCTCTAGTGTATTAATATGTTAGTAACTTAGCGCAAATAGCGTAGCGTTTATAGTTTCATACAAACAAAAATTCACACGCACTTCATAACAAACACTCTCTTGTCTCTCCATCTTCTCGCGCGACGTTCGCGTCAAAAAAACAAGGCAGATGAGCACGCCTCCGCGAGTGCGCGTGGAAGTCGCCTCTTCGTCGTCATCGAAGAAGAAGAAGAAGAAGAAAAAGCTCGTCCTCGACGTGCCGTCGTCGTGTAAAACTGTCAAAGACTTCATCGAAAAGAAGTTAGTTTCATTAGTTTCCCGAAGACGGGGAAGGAATGTCGAGAAGAAGAGCGAGAAGATTCGATTATCCTTGGAAGGAGGATACGAGTTGCTCGAATCTAGTCCCATGAACATTTTGAGAGACGACGAGCGGGTTTTGGTGCGGTACGGCGAGGAGAGCGACGGCAGCAGCAGCGAGGAGGAGGAAGATGAAGAGGAGGCGATTTTAGATACCAAGACAACTGTAAAAAAAAGGAGCCGAAGCGCGGAACGGAAAGCCAACAAGAGAAGAATCAAAAGAGAAGAGAAGAGAGAAAGTTTACTAGGAAGAGGAGGAATAGCGCAGAAAAAGCGAATAGCAGAACTCGCCGATAGCAAAGGGAGCGATAGTAGAAGCGGCGGCGGTAGTAGCAGCACTAGCAGCAGCGACGAGAGAGAACGAGATAGGAGAGTGAAAGCGATAACCGACGGGGACGGTTTTCCGGACGAGAGGAGAAGATTTGGAGAGAAAGAAGAAGAAGAAGAAGAAGAAGAAGAAGAAGAAGAAGAAGAACCGGAACGGTATGCGATTAGAGCGTTTGAAAAGTCGAGAGCGCAGAAGAGGTTTGGGAAGAACGACGCGTTGGTCGATTGGCCGAAGAACGATAAGGAGTGGCAAAAGATGAAGAGGATGAAACCTGAAGACTACGTCGCGCATAAAGAGAAGCTTGAAGAGCAATTTAGCATTGAGGAGAACGAAAAGTTAGCCGAGGATGACCCGCTCGCCGCGTGGATGCATATTTTTAGGTGCGACGAGGACGTGGACGATATGCTCGCGAAGGAAGAGTTGGAGGAGAAGAAAGCGAAGCTTTTAGGTGAGGAGAGGAAGACGATGCAAAGAGCGAAACGAGTGAAGGACATATCAAATGTTCTTCGCTCGGATATTTTAGCGTACAAAACGTTGACGATTAATGAAACCGACGGCACTCCTGAAGTGTCTACTTGGCTGAGAGGTTCTGTCCAATACGTGGACGTGAAGAATAAAACAATCAAACTTCGTCCGAATCCCGAGGATCGCGCGATTTCTGCCGGACGATTGTGGTTTTCGAAACAGTTACCGGCGCCACCACCTTACCAGTCAAACGGGCTTTTAGAGCTTCCCTTTGACGAATTTGCTGAAATTGCGTGCATTGGTGGACGTTCGATCTGGAACCAGTTAGACGTGACGGCTGAGTTCAGAGACGTGCCGAAAGAGTTGAGAAATGGCGCGGGGGCAATACCACCGTCCGCGCTAGGCGTTCCGCGCGGACACGCACCTAAAGAAACTCAAGAACTCGCAGAGAGGGAAAATAAACAACAGCAATTAGAATGGTGCACGAACGATAAGTGCGCTGGAAAAGAATGGCACTTGAAACGAGACTGTCTCGAAGGCTTATCCGCGGAAGAGTTAGAAGCGAGAGGAATGATTATACTCCGCGACGAGGAAAACACCGCAAACGGCGGATTCCGCTATTTCGTCCGTCCGGAGAACGCGTTCGGTAAAATTCTTAAAGACCATCAAGCTCGGTACCTCTACGAGACGATCGAAAGCGACCCTCGCGCGGAGATGGAAGTGGGCCAAGAAGCCGAAGATACCATCAAACGATTAAACGTGTTGGATGAAACCATTGGACCAATGCGACCGTTATCGCACTTACCTCCAGATTGGCGCGTCAATCCGCATGCACAAGCGCCTTTGCCAACATGGGCGAAAGGTGAAGCCGTACCGTTAGCCTCCGATGCGATCGTTCCCGCGTCCGAAGTCGAAGAAGAAGACGAAGGAGAAAAGAAGAAGAGAAAGACGCCATCCGCACCGCCGAGTAGTCGAAGCAAGCAGAACAACAACGACAACAAGAAAAAGAAGAGGAAATTCTCCAACAAAAGTAGCGGTTTAGGCGTCGCGCTGTCTTTATTCAGAGACACCGGCGACTTGTAATAATATAATAAATAATACACCTATCTGTGCGCGCGAAAGAACAGGAAGAAGAAAAACAGGAAACCTCGTTTTTTTTTGCTTCATTCTGCAAGAGGGCTGCTTGGAACGGTGTGCGCACCTAAAAGAGAGAGAGAGAGAGAGAGAGAGAAGACGACGACGACGAGATGGGCTCGTCTTCGCGCCATCGCGCTCGTCGGTTCGTTCCCAAGCACGACGTCCAAGAGGTCATCGAGAATCTCTCCCACAAAAACTCGCCTCCGATGAAATCAACCTCGTCGTCGTCTCTCGGTAACATCAACAACAACAACGAGAAGACGACGACGGTAAACGCGATCGAAGCGTTCCAAAAGCAACGACAGCGAGAACAAGAGGAGGAAGAAAAGCTTCGAGCTGCCACGCTCGCGGAAGAGATGCCGCGAAGCTCAACGGATGCGAGCAGCACGTCGTCCTCGGAAGCCTTCGGGAAAGATATCGAGGCGGCGTGTGCCAGTCGAATCGAGGCGGAGGAAAGAAAAGCGCTCGCGCCGCTGGAAGCGGGAAAAGGCACCACGTCTGAAGAAGACGCAAATTTACAGAAGATTAAAGAAACGAAACGCAGAAGCGAGAGGTGTTACGGATGCTCCAGTTGCGAATATTACTGCTCGCTGAAAGAGTGCGAGTTCTGCGCGAGCATGTTGGTGTTCGCGTCGTCGCGCGGAGATAGGGGTAGGACCAAAAGACGAGCAACGACAGAAAAGACGAACGGTAAACATCATCGATCGAGTCAACATTACACGTGTTGCGACATCGACCGATTGCGAAAACAAGCGAGAGAAAGAGAAGGAGAAGAGGACGAGAAAGTCTGGTTAGTCGCGCACGGGAACGTGTACGAAGCGTCTGCGTTTGTGCGGTTTCATCCCGCCGGGAGAGCGGTGATGATGAAAGGCGCGGGGAGAGACAACTCAGAGGACTTTGACATGCACTCGAAGAGAGCGAGGGAGGTTTGGAGAGAGCTGCGGGTTGGGGAGTTGGTCCAGTGTCCAGAGAAAGGATTTGGATGTTATCAACCAAAACCCGGTTTTTCGGTGGAGCAGTGTACGATTATGTAGTACTTAGCAGTAAGGTAGGAAGTATAGTTTTTAGATTTTAGAAGACGCTTTAGACAGAGCGGCGCTTATTATTAGTCTTGTAATTTTGCGGAAGTGCGTAGAAATACGACTCGTGAATCAATAACGATAGTGTACAGTATTACTCTTTTTTTTTTCTCCTATGAGATGACTTTTGACATAAATCGCTATGTGTTCTCTTCGCTATTCCAGCGCAGTTGTTGCTATATATTTAGTAGTGATACATTGCTTTCTCTCCATTTTCTTTTACTCACTCCATGCCGACGATTTTCATCTTCTCGACTAAGGATCGCCCAAACGACGCTTGCACGGAGTTCATCGCGCGAGGATTTTCTGCCACAAACTCTCTCAATTTGTTCGTATCCCACACCATGACTTTCGCTCCTTCTTTTTGAACGACGACGGTACCGAAAGCGGCGCCGTGACTCAACGCCATCTCGCCGACAAACTTGCCTCTGCGCAAGATATTCTTACCGGCACTTGACGACGAGGATGCGGTCTTCGTCGTCGTGGCTGCCGTTTTCTCTCGCACGCTCGCCGCAACTGGCATCGCCACATCGTCTAACGTCAACATAGCTGACCCGTCTACAATCGCGTAAATGTTTTTATTCACTTTTCCTTTCACCGCAATCACCTCGCCTTCTTTCAACTCTTTCCACTCGCCCAGTTTTACCAACTCTTTAAAATCACTCGGGTGAATCTGATGCGTCCGGTATGTCTTTGTCGTTTTCTTCGGCGCCGCCGATACTACTTTCTCGCCGCGACTATCTTTCGTCTCTTCCACTTCCGACGACGACATCGTCACAACTTCTTTCTCTTTAACTTTAAAAAAAGCATCGTATACCTCCCTCTCCTCGCTGCTCAAGTCTTTTAAAGATTTTTCGCTGTACTCGTTCAACATCTTTGCTATCCAAATCATGTTCACCCCGACAAACAACACGTTCCATCGAATCGGCAACCACAACGGTTTCTCTCTGAAAAACTGGAAACATATTTGCGCGGTAAAACTCGCCGTGGCTAAACATCGCAACAAGAACGGATCGTCGACAACGTAGGACCATCCGAGCAAGACAAACGCCGAGTGACCGCACAGTTCCGTGAGCGTCATGCCGTTTCGACTGGACGAGGACGTGCACCGCAAGAACGGTATCGTCTTTTGGAAAAACTTCGTCTCGTTTAGCTTCAAATTCGCGATGGAACAAATTTTCGGGAGCAATCGGAATTCTTCTCCGCGCCGTTCTCCGGCGACTGCCGTCGCGTCCGAAGCGAACCTCCTTCTGCCGTTTTGCTGCTGCTGCTGCTGCTGCTGCTGCCGCAGGTTTTCTGAAATCTTTCGACCTCTGAGCTTTTCCTCTTCTCTCCTCACTCGCGCGAGCGCTCCTTCCTCCGTCCGCATCACCGACGAGCGATGCCGTCCTCCTCCACCACCACCACCCGCGCTGCTGCTTTGAAGTCTTCGAAAGCGCGAAGAAGAAGAAGAAAGAGAAGAAGATTTCTGGGTCGTCGTCGTAACGACATCCGAAAAAAAAACGAACCGGCGAGACGAAAAAGAAGAAGATGAAGAAGAAGATGCGAAATCAAACGCTCGCTTCCGTCCTTCCCTCGCCGCCGCTGAAAAAAACATCGTCTCTCTGTCTCTCTCTGTCTCTCTCTCTGTCTCTCTCTGTCTCGCAAAGAGAAAGGAGAAAGGAGAAAGAGACGAGAGATTAATAATAATAAACGATGTGTATATATAAAACGTGTCCGGCTTTTCGAGAGAGAAAAATTAGTATCGAAACGTCGTGTCTCGTTTCGACGCGTAACATCGTAACTACTTTTTTCTGTCGTAGGGTTTAAGGTTTCAATTTTTTTAGAGCCAAGGAGAGGGGAATCCACACACAAACTCTCTCCCACACAAAAAAAAGAAGAAAACTTCTTCCCCAGAGAGAGAGAGAGAGACAGACAGAGACAGAAGGGATGACGACTTCTTCCGTTCTCCTTCGCTGTTCTTCGAGCGGTGGTGGTGGTGGTGGTAGTTTCTCCCCTACTTTCTGTCAGAGAGTGGTGGTTTCGAAACAGCGACGACAGCAACGACAGCAACAACAAATTTCACCGTCGGCGGGTGGGGACAATTATCGCCATCATCAGAGCGAGAGGAGGAGGAGCGAGAAGAAGCGTGTAGTAGCGTGCGCTTTTACTAGGAACAGTGATGACAATAACATCGACGATAACGTTCGAGCGTCGTCGTCGTCTTCAGTATCAGTAGCGAGCAGCAGCACGAGCACGAGCACGAGCGGTGCAATCGTCAGGAGCAGGAGGAGGAGAAGCCAAACGCATCGTCAGAGGAAGAAGAAGACAACGCATCGCAGCGCTGCGTCGGCGTCAAACTTTCGATTTTCCAATTCCTTCGACCCGTCGTCGTCGTCGTATACCAACTACAGCTTCGAGAAGAACGAGAACGGTCCAGACAACAGATCTTCGTCATCGCCCAGTTCTCCGAATAATAAACCGCAGTTGACGCAATCGGAGCTGTGGTGGCGATGCGCGAAGCTGCCGATGTATTCGGTGGCGGTAATTCCAGTCGTGGTGGCCGCCGCATCGGCGAGTTATCTTAACCTGATTGACCCAAAAATTGCTGGAGCGAGCGCGATGAACTTGACGTTACGATTACTCTTGGGCGCGTGTTCGGTGATCGCGTGGTTGAATATATCGAACGACGCGTGGGATTATCAAACTGGAGTGGATAGTGGGAACAGGAAACCGGAATCGATTGTGAATTTATTGAACGGGGACGCGAAGGCGGCGCACGTAACGAGCGCGTTTTTTTTAATCGCCGGGGTGGTGACTTTGTTGCCGCTGTTCGCGAACGCGCCGCTCGTGGCGCCGAGTGCGTTGTTGTTAGCGATTGGGTGTGGGTACGCGTATCAAGCGCCGCCTTTGCGGTTATCATACAAAGGGCTAGGAGAGCCGTTGTGCTTTACCGCGTTTGGCCCTTTGGCGACGAGCGCGTTTTTCGCCGTGTTTGCTGGCGCAAACTTGCCGAGTTTTTTGAACGTGCCGCCGTTGTTGTGGGTCAACGCGTGGATGGTTGGCGTGACGACGAGCATGATTTTATTCGCCAGTCATTTACACCAAAGAGAAGGGGATGAGATTAGCGGTAAGATGTCGCCTTGCGTTCGATTCGGGGTGGATTTTTGCGTCAGCTCGATTCAACACGTCGTTTCCGCCTATTACGCCTTGATTGCGACGTTCGTCTCGTGCGGATGGTTACCCTCCGTCGCCGGAGCGATGATTTTCATCACCTACCCGTTAGCGCGAGCGATGCAAAACTACGCGTTGGATAACATGGAGAACGAAAAGATGCTGTTCAAGACGAAATATTTCGCGGTGAGATGGCACGTGGCTCACGGCGTAGCGTTAGCCTTCGGGTTGTGGTTGAGCAGAAGGTTAGCGGTGCCGTTTTAAAAAAAAGCGAGAAACAGCAGCAGCAGCAGCAGCAGCAGCAGAAATGCTCCTATTTATATACATATAGTAATAAGTAATAATCCAAAAGCCGAGAGAGAGAGAGAGAGATGCGAGAGAAGAAGAAAGAGAGAGAAGTGGCGAATGTAAAACTATTGTCAAATCATGAGAGAGAGTTTGAGAGAGTGCGTGTGTGTGTCAGAGAGAGAGGAAGAGAGAGAGAGAGAGAGAATTTAATAATGAGAATAACAAGTGTAAATCTGAGAGCGAGTTTATAGAGAAATCATACATACGCGCGCGCGCGTGCCCGCGCAAACACACGCTTCCCGTAGTGATACACGCCATCTGTGTGAGTGATTTTTTGCCCTTTCGCGGGCAGATTTTTTTCCCGAGAGTAACTGTCAATACAGATCACTCCTCATTACCGCGCGCTTCTTTCTTTCACGCGCATTTTAAAATCAAACGCGAGAAGAGTAAAAGAGAGAGAGAGAGAGAGAGAGAGATCGCACCGGAATTCTCTCTCGTCATGGGGTGCTGTTTCTCGACCGAGCAGCGGCATCGAGATGGCAACGACACCCAGGATCAACAGCAGCGACATTCTCAACGAAGGAATTCGTCGTCCTCTCGTCAACGCAACGCGAGACGAGAAATGGACGGACGGTTTCGTCAGCATCAACACCGAGGACACCGAACGACGATGTCTTCGGAATACGTGTTTGGAGTGAAGAATCCGTTCGCGAAGTTTGTGGGGAAAGAAGAAGACGGAGAGGAAGACTACCCCCCCGCTGGTGGTGGTGGTGGTGATGACGGAGAGACGAGAGAAGAAGAGGAGCTTTCGATGGAGCGAGCGAGCTCGGCGAACACGATCGGTGGAGACGACGAGATAGAGACAGGATCGGACGTAACCGTCTCGAACGGGGAACAGGTGAGACTGTTGAAGAAAGAGAGGAAGCTGAGCGACGATCGGGAGGGCAAGAAGGCAGAATCTTTGTCCGCGGCGTTCATGCGGAGAAGCTTTGGCGTCGGCGCGAGCGGGAGCGTGAATCACAACAACAACAACAAAAATAACAACGAAAAGAAGAAGAATAAACATCGAAGGACGGAATCAGAACCCCCAATGAATGTGATTGGACGCGGTAATAATAATAGTTTCAATAGCAGCGGGAAGGAGCAGCCGAGCGGTGGAAGAACTTCTCGGATAGCCAGGCTGGTATCGACAACCGCGGACGATAGTTATAAAGCCTTTGAAGACGACGGAGAAGACGAGCAACAGGCGCAAATAGAAGAACAGAAGAACAACATTGTCCGGCGAAGTGCAACGATAGCGACCAGTACCAGTACCGCTAAGGCGAGGCACTTCAGGAGTCTTTCCGTGTCGGCGGCGAAATTTGAAAGAG
>Ga0255757_10002972_pt1 | contig 15744 bp, 24 predicted proteins | sample 071ome_27_FD_179957 | JGI IMG/M metagenome (GOLD analysis project Ga0255757, IMG submission 179957) | Coastal salt marsh microbial communities from the Groves Creek Marsh, Skidaway Island, Georgia - 071409AT metaG (version 2) | ecosystem: Environmental > Aquatic > Marine > Intertidal zone >...
TTATACCATACCAGCAGGATACATTGGATACCTATATCACGGAACTATGACTGTACAGGCTAACGCAGATGCTACAGGCTTTATGTTTATCCGTAGGAATGCCGTAGGAAAAACCTTCCGTGTTGGACATACTTTTGAAGTTGGTGGCGGATCACAATATGATTACGAGTTTGCCTTTCCACCACCAATACCAGAGAAAAGCGATATTGATGTAAGAGCTACAGTTAGAAGTAACAATGCTAGAGTCACAGCCGCTTTTGATATCTTGCTTGTTGAGAACGATCCAGAAGCACCAATAACAGACTTACTATAAAAGATTAACCCCGAGCTAGTTTCCTAACTCGGGGCTGCTTGTAAAATTACTTATTATTTCAGGGCTATGCCCTAAATGTACTTGCTATTATTATATTATTTAGCTGGCTTACCGTTTACAAAATTGTAAAACTTTTCAGCCGCTTCTAGTACAGCATCAGTACCTGGTACCTCAGGTAATGTAACTTTCATAACAACTTCATCATTTTCTTTATTAACTGAAGTTTCGTATGCACCCCACTTAGCATGGTAGTCTTGCCATACATTGTTTTGTGCCATTTCTAGCACTTTGGTACGGATTTCATATCCATTTTTGTTGGTTGTGATTTTTGGCATTGCCGCCTTAAACATTTCCGCAACTTCTTGGGTTTGCTTATAAATGGCTTCGCCATATTTTGTTTCTACGCTCATAATATTCTCCTTGTGTGTATGTGTGTAGTGTTACTAATGTAACGTATTATTTAGTATTTGTCAATCTTTTTTTCGCCATTTTAGACGCCTTAGACCAAATGTGCTAGTTTAACTTTGGTTTTCCATGGTCTTAAATAATACACTGACCAATTGGTTAGTAAAAAAAGGAAAGGAGTTCCAACATGGAAATCTTAAACAAAGTAAAGTCTTGGGCCGCAGCTCTAGCAGAAGTAGGTGTATCACTTATTGCTCTAGGCATTGTGCTTGAAGTGCTTTTCAACGGACAGAACATCCCGTTCTGGCCAAACATCAGCGTAGTAGGCAATATTACTGGAATGATAACCGCGTTATCTGCACAGGGTCTTGTTGGACTAGTAGCTGTTTGGGTGTTATATCATATCTACAATCGCAAGTAAGAAAACAACATAACACCCTCATAGGTGGCAGAGTAATCCGTTTGGATTCTCTGTCACTTTTATTTAACCGCCATTAAAATAATCCTAGAGATTTGCTGTTGCCCGCAATAATCATTATACATGTAATTATGTGCAAGGCTATCCAAAAGGTTCGAGCCCATAAAGCTCGCTTTACATCTTTTTGGGTTATAGGCAAGAACTCTGGTTTGTCGTCGTCAGTAAGACCAATTGGCATACCAACAGTTCTTGCCCACCATTTTAACCAGCGCCGCTGGCCGCTCACTTAAAGAGCTCCGGCGTAGTGCAATCCGTTTAGGGTTAAGAACCCTGCTAGGAAAGCCATCATACCTAAAAAGACAAAGGTTGTTTTAACTAGGTCTTTCCAACTATACATTTTCTTTGTCCTTTCTTAGCATTAGGGTTTTTGCTTCTTCGTGGCGTCCCATGTTAGCAAGTTCGCGAGCGGCTCTTGCTCTACCAGCTGATTCGCCTAGTGCGATAACACCGTTAAAAAATGCAACAAGTGCTTTTCTTAGTACAGTGCAAACTTTACATGTGATGTTATAAAAACTTGTGTGAGTTATTGCAGTCATTACATCCACCCCTTTAGAGCTGCCTTGGATACCATTTCTTCATAATGCTTTTCAGCAATGTAATGAATGTCGCAACGTGAAAGCCCCATATCGTTTAGTTCACGATCGCCAAGTCTTGATAGTTCTTTTACAGTTTGATTTGCAAGGTGTCTTGCTTTAAGTTTTGCGTTTGTTCTTTTGAACCACTCCGCAACTGAGTGTAGGCCAATTGTTTTGGCCGTCATTATTAGTGCAGTCATCTGCATTCTCCTTTTGTGTATATGTGTATGTGTAATTGTAGGTATTACAACCCCGGTCTCTCCCGGCGCTACCTCTTGTATGGCATGGGATATGCCCTTCATTTTTTCTGAGCTGAAGACGCTCTAGGAATGAAATAGTGCAGTCATACTGTCCTATTCCTAACTATTTATCATAGTATAATGCAGTGCAACATAAAAATCAACTGTTTTTTTAGCAAGACTGTGTTGCTATTTTTGCATGGGTACGCCAACTTTAGGTTGACACACAAATAAGCAGGTGCTAATATAAATAGAATTGCCGAGCAACGTCGAGCTCGGTCTTAATAGTGAGCGACGGGGTAAAGCCGTCAAGCGAGGAGATAAAAAATGGACGCATTCACTCTATGGAGCCTGCTTGGGTTCCTGCTTGCCGCATATGCGGTTATAGCAAACGATTCAGTACAAACTCTCGGTACTTGGATTGCATCAAACAATGAGAGATTCAACTATAAAATACTTTGGGCCGCCGCTAGTGCGGTTTTATTATGGGCATTGTGGTATGGCTACTTTGTCTATGGTGACATTTCATACGGACGGTTAAATCGTATACCGTTTGTAGAAGTGCAATGGTATCACGCAATGGCACCACTTATACTTGTTATACTTACAAGGGTAGGTGTGCCTGTATCAACATCGTTCCTAGTGCTTAGTGCTTTCGCAAGTACCTTTGTATTAGAAAAGATGTTGATGAAGTCAATTATGGGCTACGGCATTGCGGCACTGTTTGCTTATGGAGTATGGTACTTTGTTAGCAAATGGTTAGACGAAGCAAAGCCTGTACGGGAAGAACACAAAGGCTATTGGCGTATAGCACAATGGGTAGCAACCGCAGGCCTATGGTGGACTTGGTTGAGCCACGATATGGCAAACATCGCAGTGTTCCTTCCAAGAGAACTTAGCATAGACTTGATGCTGTTTATTTCAGTAGTATTTGTCGCAGGCTTGTTCTTTATGTTTAGAGAGAACGGTGGTAAGATACAAAAAATTGTTCTTGAAAAACACAACACTCGTTATGTAAGAAGTGCTACACTGATTGACTTGTTCTATTGGCTAACACTTTATTTCTTCAAAGAACTAAACGACATTCCAATGAGTACAACTTGGGTGTTTGTAGGTTTACTTGCAGGACGCGAACTTGCTATTGCACAGTTCTCAGGCAAGAAGAAAACTAAAAGTGTGTTTCCGCTAGTAGCAAAAGACTTTGGTAAGATGATGGTAGGCTTAGGTGCATCAGTAGCACTGGTCCTAGCAATACATTGGATCATTGTTCCTAACGGTTACGGACTATAGCTCGGAAAGGCAGGGAACGACGACCCTGCCTAACTACATATTAATATGATAAAAGATTGGGACATAAAAGATATCTGCAGAACAGTAGGCAGGATAACTTGGGCTGCAACTGATCCGAGGATGGACGGCTTTAATACCTGGGGATGCAAAAGAGAACTGTACGAACTGCTTTTCTTTGTGCAACAGGAACTGGACAAGTGTTCAACCTACGGCGACACAGAAGAAGAATATCTAAAGAAACACGATCAAGAAATGATGTTGAGAGCATTAGGTAAAAAATGAAACTAGGAATAGCAGGTTACGGCTTTGTAGGTAAAGCCCAAGAACTTATCTTTAAAGACTATCACGATATTATTGTTAGTGATCCTGACAAAGGACACTACGGTGACTTGCGTCATGCTGATGCTGTGATTGTTTGTGTTAGCACTCCGTCAAGAGCAGACGGCTCATGTGAAATGAAAAATGTGTTTAATGTTATTGATAGTGTAGGAGATGTTCCTATTCTAATTAAAAGCACAATCTCAGTAGAAGGTTGGCGTATGCTTGCAGACCTAGGACGCGACTTAACGTTTTCTCCAGAGTTTTTACGAGCGGCACACTGGCAAAAAGATGCATTAGAAAACAAAGAACATTACTTCGGTGGAGACAGTTGCAACTTTTGGAGTGACTTTTTCTTACGTGCTTTAGGTCCTATAAACATTCGTATTGAAAACCCTGAAGACCTAGTAGCCGCAAAGGTATTACGTAACAGTTTCCTCGCACTCAAAGTAAGCTTCTTTAACCAGGTATACGATTATGCACATGCACATGGGCTAGACTATGAAGCAGTAGCAAACGTTATCAGTGCAGACGAGCGTATTGGGGGTAGTCACACAGGTGTTACAAATGCGCGAGGCTACGGTGGACATTGTTTTCCTAAAGACGTTCGTGCAGTTATAAAATCAGGGCAAGCCTATAATGCTAGACTTACCCTGTTAGAAGAAGCTGACGCTTACAATAGCACTATTCGTCGTTCCACTTCTCAAGATTAGCAATATAGTTTACCATGCTGTGATCTGAAAAGTTGTCTATAGAACCTTTTTTGATCCCCATCCACATACCACGCCAGCGATCTTTTACACGCTGCCATGCTGTCATCTTACGAACGTTACCGTAAGCATTCATATAATGTTCTGTGCCATGATGTACATAACCCATAGCTGCTAGTGGAACCCGTGTAACAATATCGTTATTATTGACCCAACGATGATGTTCTACGTTTAAACTTTTACAATAAGCTCTCCATCCTACTCTTGGAGAACCAAAAGTATAGAGTTCAATAGGATCGCTAAGATCGACGTTGTGTTTACAACGACTTGCCATTATAGTAGCCATAGCTGCTCCTAAACTGTGTCCACAAAACCAAAGTGTTTTGTTTATATTTGCTTTGCGAAGAATATCTTCTTCGACCATTGGCCAAAGTTCGTCTACTTCTGCTTTAAAACCTCTGTGGACCCTGCTAACAGTTTCAGCCATTACAGGCATTGCTTTGAGATCTGCTTTAATATCGTTAAACTCGCTTGGCTGTGTTCCTCTACAAGCAATGACGATATCATCTTTGTTCATAAAACGATATGCCTGTGCACCATCCCTATTATAAAATTCTGTTGTTGTAAATCCTAATTTTTTTGCTTGACTTTTCGCATCTTTTTCGTTACAATACGCAATCGAAGCTAATTTTGCAAATAATAAGGATTTTTGTTTGAAATTCATATCTGATATAGACATTTTCACCCTCCCTCAAGTGTGCTACTCATATTTATTCTAACGCTAAATACATTACGGAGTAGGATAATGAAAAAACGTACTAGAAGTATTTTGCAAGAACTTAATAGTTTAAACCTAAATAGAGATCCTGACAGAATGATACAATCTTCTGCTGATAATATAATCGAAAGTGCAATTAATCTACTAAACAGAATCCAGGCAACTTACGACGATACTACAGCAAGTGAGTTAGAAAGACGTTTTTTAAACAGTATCAAGAGCGGCGACCCTCGTAAATTTAAACGAGGCATGACCAAAGTTATAGAGAGTAAGAATAATGACAAGTAAATTCTTTGAAAGCGGATCAATGCCAGGTGTTGGCCCTATTCATATTGATGAAATTAAACCAACTCTAGAAAAATTAGAACAAAGTTTAGGCATGGATCTACAAAACTGGACATTAGGTAGTGTAGGCAAAAAAGAGTTTTCGGGCGATATTGATATTGCTGTTCAAATAAACACCCCAGAAGAATTTAAAGAACTAGAACGTAAAGTAGCAGCATCTCCGATAGTTATAGATCAACAGCCAAAAGGCGGGTTGTTATTAACAACTACTATGATTGTAAACTATGATCCTAAAAAACAAAGTACTGATCCTGCACATGGTCCGAGAACAGGTAAGGTGCAAGTAGACTTTATGCCAGGCGGAGATCCTAATTGGTTAAAAACTTATTATCATTCTCCAAGCAGAGAAGAATCAAAGTACAAAGGTGTGTTTAGAAATATTCTTATTTCTACTATTGCAGCAATGTATGGTAGAGAAAAATCTGAAGAAACAATAGACGACGGACGCCCTGTTTCTGTGACAAGATGGAAGTGGGGTAATAACGGATTGCTTCGTGTAGAAAGAAAACCTAAACCTAAAGCAAACGGCGAAGGCTATACAAAAGCAAATATCGATACTGTTATAGGTGATCCAATTACAGACGGAGACGAAGTTGCAAAAGCACTAGGACTAGACAGTGTGAAAGATCTAAACAGCTACGAAAGTCTAAAACTTGCAATGGAGAAAAACTATCCTGAAGAACTTACTCAAAGGATATTAGATAGCTTTGCACAAAATGCGCAGGTCCAAGACATAGGCGTTCCTCCCGAACTTAGAAGTCAAGCAGACAACGAACTAGCAAGAATTAAAGACTTGGCAGGGATAAAATGAGATTTGAAGAATTCAGAACAAATGAAAGCTTATTTTATCTAAAAAGTCTATGCGAGTCACTAGCTTTATCTGAAGAGTTACGCAAACACAATGCTGGAGAATATCCAGAAGAGGAAAAAGAACAAGTTTCCCAAGTACAACACATCCTTAGTGTACTGGGATATGATGTAGGCCCAACAGGAGTAGACGGTAAGTATGGATCTAACACTGCAAGGGCTGTTGCTGCCTTCAAAAGTGATTATAATATTCCAGGTGGTGGTGATGTATTTGGAGAACCTAGTTTACAAGCTATTGAAAAATTAGGAAGAGGAGAGCTGCAACCTGCTAGACCGTTTAGAGGCAGTAGTAACTCATCATCAAATAGACCTAGAGGTGGAAGACAAGATAGTCCATCAAGCGAGTTTACAAGACCAACTAGTTCCGGTGCGTTGTTTACCCTGGACGGTAGCCAAAGCCGTATGACGTCTAGAGATGCAGAAGCTAACATGGATGCAACTCTAGCAGGACCTTATAGAGAAATGGTTAGACTGTTTGGTAGAGAAGTAGGGATAAATGATGCCATTGCCAGGGCAGGTACAAGTAGAGAAACAAACACACCAGGAAGCCAGCACTTCCACGGAAGGGCTTTAGATCTAAATATTAGTGGTATGCGTGACAACGATAAACTAAGATTGGTACAGGCAGCAAGACGTGCTGGCTTTAGTGGATTTGGTTTTGGATCTAATGTGCTTCATGTTGACACAGGACCAAATAGGTATTGGGACTATGACATAAGCACATTTGGCGGTGTAAGTGTTGCATCTCTAGGAGCACAAGTTACAGGACTAGCATAATGCGTTATAGAGAAATAAAGTTAGTAGAATCAAAAATACAGTTAAATGAAGCAGAAGCTCGCATACAGCATGCTGAAGATATTGTTTTCTGGGAAGGATCTAAAGGTGCTGTTAGAGCATTGGATAGTTTATTAAATTTAGAGAAAGGTCAACACACAAATGTCACTATTAAATGGGACGGATCTCCCGCAATCATTTTTGGCCGCGATGAAAATGGAGAGTTTATACTCACAGACAAATCAGGATTTGGAGCCAAAGGATATGACGGAAAAGCAAAGTCAGCAAAAGATGTGGCGGCAATGTTTATGGCCCGGCCCGGCGCACAAAATGATCCAGAAGGTTATAGACAACTAGCAGGTAATATGGCTGACATTTTTGACGAATATGAAAAAGCAGTGCCATCTGATTTAATAGGATTTTTTAAAGGCGATTTGTTATATTTTAATACACCTGAAAAACAAAATGGTAACTACATTTTTACACCAAACATTGTTACATATACAGTTGCTGAAAACAGTGATTTAGGACAAAGGATTGCTAGATCTAAAACAGGAATAGTCATACATAGATATATAGATCCAACAACAGGACAAGAAACAGAAATTGCGCCTGCGATACGAGATAAGTTCCAAGGCGAAGAAGTTTTGATATTCCCTTCAGTAACAGTACAGCAGCCAGCAGAAATAGATGATGAAAATATTAACAATCTAAAGGCGCTTGTTGCTCAGAACGCACAAGCAATCGATGCACTTCTTAATGTTGCAAGACTTACAGAATTAAAAATTAAAGATTTTAGTCAAGTTTTATACACCTATACAAATCACAAAGTAGATGGCGATCTTTCAACCTTAGGCGACGATTTTGAAAATTGGCTAAGTACGAGTAAATTAAGTGATCCCAAAAAGAAAAGAATTTTTGAATGGATTAGGGAAAACAATCAAGGCTTTATTGCATTATGGACAATAGTAAAAGGCATACAACAAATTAAAGATGATGTAATCAATCAATTTGATAGTCATAATACAGATGTTAAGGCTTCAATAGGGCCACATGGTCCTGTAACTTCAGATGCCCACGGTGAAGGTGGTGAAGGTTATGTAATGGCTCACCCACAAGGTGACATAAAACTTGTACCTCGTAAATATTTTACCAGGGCAAATAGATCAGTACAACGATAAGGAATACTACAATGAAAATGAATGACATTGTTAAAGAAGCATCATTTAGAGACTTTGGTTTAGGTAACTTAGGATCAGAATTAGACAGAGATGATGATGAAGGTCAAGGCTTTAAGCAAGCATCTATGTTTGATCAACTAGGAAAAGTTTTGGATAGTCAAGGCAATCCAAAGCCTGTTAATACTGTGGTTACAGATGACGGGAAAGAACATAAAGTAACAGCAGACCAAGCTAGAATGCTCAGAATGTTTGCTACTACTGACAAAGTGAAACCAATAGTTCGCACACAATTTATTAAGGATATTCAAACATCAAATGGTTTGGTTGATTTCTTAGACATTAAAGATTATCACGAAATGCCAAAAATGTTTATGCAGAAGTACTTAGGATAATGATGGAATTTTTGCAGGACCTACAAGAAGCTAGGATGACCCGAGATGCAAATAATAGAAAGTCTTTGACTTTTACAGATTGTTGCGAACGATTATACCTAACACTTCTAATATTAGAAGCGTTAAGATTGTCTCCTGCATATAAAAATATCGTACAAAAATATACTTCTAAAACAACTCAATATTCTAACTACAATAAATTTAAAGTCGATGCTACAGATTTATATAATTTTATATATTATGTAACAGGCGATGACCAAGCAATAGATAAATTAAAAGACCCGGCTGCTGCTAGAAGACTGAGACAGTATGTACACCTGCCAACAATGCAACTTAATGGATATTTACATAAAATATCAACAGGAAGTGATACAACTAGCGGTAGTGAAATAGTTATTAAGGTAGAATCTGCGTTAAAAATAACAAATAGCGACTATAAAATAATTAGACGCAACATACTTAATTTTAGTAAACTAAACAATGTGCAGCGTGGGCAAACAATAACAAAACTTTTGTACGCTGCAAGAGCTAAACTAAGATCAAGTGATATAATAGAACACTTGGAAAAGTTTGCACAACAAGGCGATTTTGAAAATAGTAATGTTGTAGACACAGAACCTAACATCAGTGTTCCAGATATAGTTGTTGATGATGCAACAATAAACAATTACAAATATTTGGTTGGTACAAGTAAATTAATGATGGCAAAGCAGTTTATTAATTTTGCTAAAAAAGGAACAGCGGTTTCTAGTACAATGGTGGCTGCATATTTGCCTGTAATCAAAATGGTTACAGAGATTGTACAAGCAGGCCCGGGGTACATTCAACAACTAAAAGTTCTCCATCAGAGAGCCAAAAAACACCTAAAAGACTAGTTTTTTCTGTAAAATGGTAAATAATAATGTAACAAAACGCTTGAGCGGCGTTTTGCCATTAGAGAAACAGGAGAAAGAAAATGGCAGTAACATATGACGTAACACCAGCGAACGGTGGAGCAAACGCAGTAGGAACACTAGAAACTACAGCACAACTACAGGGATACCTAATCACAGTACGTTCAACATCAAACGGCGACAACACAGCAGTTGATCTACGTGCAAACGACGGTGCATCAGGTTCACTATATGACCTAATCCTACGTGAACTAAGCCCAATGCTTGCTCACGCAACTAACGATGGTAACGGCACAATGTCAGTTATCATGGACGGTCATCACAACACAGCAGCTTCAATTGCAGCTCGCATCGAAGCACTTGACGGTGTTGGAACAGACACAGCAGTTGCAGCAGCATCAAGCTTCGCAGTTGCTTAATATTTCCTAACTACCTTAGGATTGGGGCTCACATTTATGTGGGCCCTTTTTTTATGACCGATAAGTAAAATATGCGTATAAAACTCAAAACTCTTGTTGATATTACAGAAACTAATGCTAGAAGACAAGACGACAAAAAACTTTATAGTCAACAGGCAAACTACAATACTGTTCTGCAAACTATAGGACTTCGTGTCAACCTATCACCTGTTTATTGTAAAGTTTGTGTGGGAGAAATAGACACGTTAGGCTTTGGTAAATCATATACAGGTAAACAGCGTTATTGGGATTTTTGTTTTGAAGTAGATTACGAAGGTGCAATTAATCAAGAAATGCTAAAAAATGATTTTGATTTAATTCCTATCATTACAGATCTAGATGAAACAGCCAGTAACAACAACAGAGTATTTAGAACTTCTTGTAAAAATGACACAAACATAGTGTTTAATTTCTTAGAAGACTGATAAATAAATGCATACAATAGGCAAACATAATAACACATACTAAGGCCAACTACGAGTTTACTTACGGAGAATTTATTATGGCAGATTTGCCTACCACATCATTAGAAAAAGAAAGTTTAGAAGCACACGTTGATCTGTGTGCTCTTCGTTATCAGCAACTGGATGAAAGATTACAAAAAGTAGAACACACAGTTACTGAAATTCGTAAAGACATTCAGAGTGGTAATTCTTCAATGATAAAAGTAATAGTAGGTGCAGCCGGAACCATTGTTGCTGGCCTACTATCTACTATTGTTGTACTTTTAATATCTTTCAATTAAAATCTGCATAAATAACTTTATGTTATTAAGAGAGTTGACTATATCCCTAGACGAAAAACAGGTTTGGGCCAGAAAAGGTACGAAACTGGTAAGAAAATATCGTTGTACTTCAGGCCGAAGAAAGGGCAGAGTTGTTGCCAAAACATCTCAATGCTTCGAACCAGTTGATTTGAAAAAGAGAGCAACTTTTAAAAGAACAAAAGCAAGATTAGGATCACGTATAGTTAGAAAGGCAAGAAAAACTAAACGAGTAAATCCTGCATCAAAGTTGTTGAAAAGGCTAAACAGATAATGCTAGTAGTAGAGATTTTTGAAGCAACTCGAGCATGGGGTAAAAGCAAAAGCGGGCCTACATATAAGTATAGATGTACTACAGGTCCGAGAAAAGGACAACTTAGAGCAAGTGCGGCGGCTTGTATGGCACCTATCAACATTAAGAAAAGCCAACAGTTTAAAGCAACCAAAAGGGCTAAAGGACAAACTATAAAAATTAAAACAAGTAGGACTAAAAGGACTAACCCTGTTTCAAAAAGAGTAGCAAGAATGAATGCTGGCACCAGAAGGAAAAAGATATGAAAATATTAGATATAGTAAACGAAGCAATCCCTACAGCACCTGGCGCACCCGGTACTAATGTAGCTGGCGCACCATCTACTCCGCAAACACAAGCTAACACTGCAACAAACCAAGCAGCAGATCAACAGGGTCAGGCAATGGATCCTATGAAACAAAACCAACAAAAAATTGCACAAAAGAAGCAGTTACAAATACAACTAAAGCAAGCACAAGACGCTGAAAAAGCAGCTAAAGAAAACGTAAAAGCTATACAAGCACAGATTGCAAGCATCAGATGAAAATAAACGATCTTATTGCAGATTTTTCTATATACATGACTAACGAGGAAAAGTTTCTTTATGACTCGTTAGACACCCCTGTAGCAATAAGTAGTCTTAACGAAAGAGAACAAGTCATTATTAACAACTTGATACGAAAAAGTCTGGTAAGTAAGATACGTCATAAAAATAGTTTTGTGGTTGCAAAAAATGATAAATGAAAAAATCCTTAAAGATTTAAACGAAATAATCGAATCTAATATAGATCCGACTATGTTTCCTTACCAAAAGGGAAACAGCATCCGTATAGGTAAAACTGTTATTAGAAAAAATAAAAATGGTTATGTGATATATGATATCACCAAAGAAGGCAGTTTTTTATACGAAACATTTTGTAAAAGAGCTGCTATTGCTCTTGCCAAAGCTTACAATAAAAATAGAGACATAGAAAAATTTGTCTTACCTTTGGACAAAGAAATAGAAAAACAGTATATAGATTCGATTTTTTATAAACACACAATATCAACAACAAAAGACGAATTTAAAAAAGAAGCCATAGAGATTAGATATCAAATTGCAAAAGATAGGACCTATGCTGCTATCAAGCGTCTAGATTGTTTTATATTTTCATAATTGGCATAAATAACTATAACAAAATCTATTAGGAAGAGTAGACATGATTATAAGAGAAATTAACAGACCGATTACTTCAGCTTCTTTGAACGAGACGCTCGCAAAGAAGTACGGTACTCGTATTGATACAGATAAATTTACTTTAGAGCAACTACAAGATGCTCGTAATAAAATTAGAACAAAACTTAGTGATATTGAAACAAACGAAAGCTATGGCGGCTTACACAAAAACCAAACCTATAGCAAGAACAAACTCTTCCTTGATGTTCTCAATGCAGCTATTAGCGAACGTTCAGATGTAGAAGAAGCAGCAAAACCAGACTATATTGATATCGATGGTGACGGAGACAAAAAAGAGCCTATGAAAAAAGCTCTTAAAGATAAAAAGAAAAAGCCAGTTGGTGAAGATCAAGTAGACGAGTTTATGGGTGTAGATAGTGAAGACGAAGTTGACCTAAACTTACAGAAAGCAATTCAGAAAAGGTTTGGTACAAAGCCAGTAGGTGATATACGAGGTCGTACATATGGTGACGGTAATGTTGAGATAGATGATCCAGCAGTGCAGATGATGCTTGATGCAGGAATTTTAACTTTAAATCCAGAGGCTGAAAAGGCATACAACGCTATTTCTCCTGAAAAACGTGCAGAAATTAGGAGAAGAATTGATAGGTTCCAAGCCGATAAAGCACAACAAACAGACAATCCTAATGCACAACAAACAGACAATCCTAATGCACAAAAAGCACCAGGATCATTATTTGATTTATTAGGTGATTCTATTATACGTGAAGGCGAAGAAGATAAAGCAGAACTAGTAATGGCTTCTAAAGATATGGTTGACAGACTTACTGGTTGGATGGAAGACACAGCAGAAATGCAGTCAGAGTCCATGCTAGAACTTGCTGACGCTATCCGCGATGAAATGGGACAACAACAAGCAGACGCTTTTGTTAACACTGTTAAGCCTGCACTAGAACAACTTTACGCCGCAATGGAAGGTACACGCACTAGTTTAACGACAGGCGTTGGTATGTTAACTGGCGAAGGCGAAGCACCTGCTCCGGACATGGGTGCAGCAGATGCAGAAGCAGAAGCAGCACAAGGTGTAGAACTAGATACAGCTGACATGGAGCCAACAGTTGACCAAGACGAATTTGGAGCAGCAGCGGCAGCAGCTGGTGGCACAGATGAAGCAGGTCGTGCAAGACGCGAGTCACGCATGTACAAAAAGAAAGCAATGCTAGAGCAGTCACGCAGATTAGGAGTTCTTTTGTCAAAAAAAAAGTGACAGAGGATGAAACTGCCCAGCCTAGTAAATTAGTACAAGTACTTAGAACAATAATCGGTGATGCTGATCAAAAAGGCGTCACCGTTTTTTTACATTTTGATAAACCTAAAGCAGATGCAATACGCCAAGGATCAAAAAATTTAGATCTAAATAAACTTATGCAGAATGTTGGCGCAGAAACATTTGATTACAATTCCTTCAAAGCAGCATATGATACTGATCCAAGAGTAAAAGCAATGGTGTCTAATTTTAGTCAGGAAGGTATAGAACCAAAAACTGCTAAACAAGAAAAGTCTGATGTGCCTCAAGCAGATAGTCAAACAGGCGGCGATACTGTGGATCAAATGGCTAAACGTGCTACAGATGTTGGTGCAAAACTTTAATTTTCAATTGACAAATACTACTATTGACTATATAATAAATTAAATTATATAGGAAAATGTTTTGACTTTAATAATAAAGAAATACGACTACCAATCAATATCTAGAAAACAAGTAAACGGTAAACGTTTATATGAAACACCTGACGGTAATGCTGTTGCAAGCGTAACAACAATACTTGACGCTACCAAAGATAAAACACACTTGGTACAATGGCGGAAACGAGTAGGGGAAGCAAAGGCACAAGAGATTGTAACTGAAGCCGCAGGTGTGGGTACTAGGATGCATAAGTATCTCGAAGATTACATCGACACAGGAGAATGGCCACAGCCTGGAAGCAATCCATATGCTCAACAAGCACATATGATGGCAGAACAAATAAAAACTCAAGCACTAACAGATGTAGATGAAATATGGGGGTCAGAAGTAAACTTATACATGCCTAACATGTATGCAGGTACAACTGACTTAGTTGGACAGTACAGAGGTAAACCCTCTATCATGGACTTTAAACAAACTAACAAGCCTAAAAAAGTCGAATGGGTAGTTGACTATTTCCTACAACTTGTCGCATATGCAGAAGCACACAATGAAATCTACGGAACGAATATATGCGAAGGACATGTGTTTATGTGCAGTCGTGCAGGTGAGTATCAACAGTTTGATATTTGGCCTAGTGAGTACGAAGAATGGCGCAACGAATGGTACCAACGAGTGTATACCTATTATGAAAAGTTCGCATAAATACATAATAAAAGCGTAGGAGAATCACGTGGCTGTCGTACAAATATCAAGAATTCAAGTTCGTAGAGGACAAAAAAACATAGGAACTGGAGTACCTCAACTATCGTCTGGTGAGTTTGGTTGGGCAGTTGACACTAGGGAACTTTATATCGGTAATGGACCAGTAAGTGAAGGCGCTCCGCAGGTAGGCAACACAAAAGTTTTAACACAGTATGATGATATATTTTCTGTTGCTGACACTTATATCTATAAAAATGATTCCGGTATTCTTATAACTGGTGCAACACCAGTACAACGTTCGCTTCAAGACAGACTTGACGACAGAGTAAGTATCAGAGCGTTTGGCGTTGTAGGCGACGGAACTACAAATGTAACCTCACAATTACAAACTGCTATTGATCAACTTTATCTAAATACATCTAACGGCGGATTACCGCAAAGTAGAGTAGTATTACACTTAGAGGCAGGAGAGTATTTGATTAGTGATACAATTTATATACCTCCATACGCTACATTGGTAGGTGCAGGTAGTGATAAAACAATAATTAAATGCTCAACTACAATTGGTGAAATATTTAAAACTGTCAATGCAGATAGTATAATAGGATCACCTGCAACCAAAGCAAGCACCACTACACTAAATCAACCTAGTAATATCACAATCAAAGGTATTACAATCGACACAACTGCAACAGGAAATAAAGGTTTAGTGCTTGATTGCTGTAAAGACAGTTACTTTGAAGATATGAAAATCAAAGGTCCTTGGTCAACAAGTGACACAATTTCTACATCAGAAGTAGCTGTGGAACTAAACAATCTTAGTTTGGTATCTAGCGTTGTTGAAACTAAGAATAATACATTTAAGAACGTCACTTTAGATGGCTTTAGTTACGCGGTAAGTTCTGATTGGGATACAAACAATAACATTTGGACAGATTGTGATTTTAATAGTTTAGGATACGGAGTGGCATTTGGTATTAATCTAATAAGTTTAGATCCAGGGTTATACTCTAGTAAAAATTACGGTCCTTACAATAACATTTTTGAAAAATCTAGATTTAGCAACATAGACAAACAGGCAATTTGGATTAAGTTTGGAGAATG
>Ga0255757_10002990_pt1 | contig 15697 bp, 14 predicted proteins | sample 071ome_27_FD_179957 | JGI IMG/M metagenome (GOLD analysis project Ga0255757, IMG submission 179957) | Coastal salt marsh microbial communities from the Groves Creek Marsh, Skidaway Island, Georgia - 071409AT metaG (version 2) | ecosystem: Environmental > Aquatic > Marine > Intertidal zone >...
ATACCCTTGACGCGTCTATTCTTGCGGGCAGGTCGAGTCCGTTACGCGTGGCGACCGGCGATGAAGCGAACGGGAGTTCGGCGTCATCATCGCCGCTCTTCCCGCCCACAAGAATAAACGGCGCGAAAATGCCCTTGGCAGGCTCTCTATGAGTAAATTATGACGGTGACTGCAAACCGAAATGAGATCAAACACCCCACAGCTGGCACATTTTTAATGCCCTTTTAGTTGACAAACCACATACCCGTCATCTGCGGATTCCAAATTGAATGATTACGCCTAAGAGCGGATATAGGGTAATGAGGTCATTGACAGGGTTCCCTTCGTGGGGTGATCTGACATTCGCAAGCCACAAGGCGACGCGCCAGGGATCCACGCAGTCGCGGGACAGGCAGGCAGGTCCTACCTGTGATCAGGGCTGGTTGCCGCGTCCACCGCCGTTGGGTGCACTGTCGGGATCGATGGCGTTCCAGGCGTTGATGATGTTGATCTGGACGTTGCCGTTCTTTTCTTTCTCGAGAGCTTCTTTGAGTGTTGGCAAGGCTGGTTTGGCTGCTTTGGGGCCCATTTGCATCAGGACGTAGGCTGCCATTTCCCTGTTCTTGGCGTCTTTGTCATCGGTCAAAACTTCCAGAATCATGTCTATGGCGGGTGCAGCATTTTCTCGGCCTTCACCGAGTTCGATCAAAGCGTCAAAACGTTCCTTGGAGTCATCACTCATCAGTTTTTCCATCAATGCAATGGCATCAATATCTTTGGCCACAGCAGTGGGAGCGGAATCTCCACCGCATCCTGTCAGGAGAGCGGCGATAACGGTCATGGTTCCGATGAATGAGCAAAGGGTTTTGAATGTTTTGGTATGCATAAGTCTCCCTCTTGTGTAGGTCAAACCTGACTTCTGTTCAAATAAAAAAGCCCGGTGGCATGCGCCAGCGGGATTTTTTTGAATTCATAAATCGTAACTTATCTGGCCCCGACCGGGAGTTGATGCCCGGCTTTTCGCTGAGTGCGCAATGCCAGCCACAGGACATCCGGGTCGTTCGCGGTGGCCGCAGGGGCTGAGAAACCGGCGACACGGACTGGATTGCTTTGCTGTGAGTTGGAAGCCGTCCACTTGTGGACCTCGGAGTGACCATCTGCAAAGGCGATGCCTCCGGCGCCATTGTGGTAATTCGCCGGGGTATCGATCCAAGGATTACCGCGAGTCAGTTCGGGCGTGAAACAACCGGCATCATTGATACTGTCCGGATGTTCATCTGCGTAAACCCAGGTTTCTGATGGACCCGGATCGTTCAATCCTGACATTTTCTCGACTTCGGTTGCAAAGTCACGAGCCTCCCAGGCTGCCGCACCACCTGCGTTGTTTTTGCAAACACCCACGCGAATATTGCCTGAAATACTCCGTACCCGTTCGGACCAACCGAGACGTCTTTGGGCGGCGCTGAGTTTGTTGTCCGATGGGCATTTGAAGATGTTTTTGGCATTCGAAAAATAGGAAGCCAAAACGGAATACTGAGGGTCTAGCAGGTACTGCACGTTGGTGTTGTCTTGACGATTACCCCAATCCAGCCATCCGGTCACCCAGGAGCCCTGTGCCACTCCGCTGCCATGGCAGGAATTCGGGAATTTGTCCTCATTGTCTCCCAAGTACATGTGGCAAGCCAGCATGAGCTGTTTGGTGTTGTTCATACAAAGGATGCCCTTGGCTTTGTCTTTTGCTTTGCTGAGTGCCGGCAGCAGCATGCCCGCGAGGATTGCTATAATGGCGATGACCACAAGCAGTTCAATGAGTGTGAAACCCTGGCGATTTGATTGGGATCCACGTTTGGTATTTGGTTGAATGTTCATGAATGTATTCGTTTGGTTGAATCTCAGTTAGGGATTGACCTTAATTAAGAACAAAAAGATCCACGTAACAACTGTGCTTTTAACGGCACATTGTCATCTATCTGAGTTAATTTTGTGGAAGTGTTAGAATTCCAGCAAGATAGGGTTGGGTGCCTAGCGGAGAACCGAGGCTCAACGTTCTGGAACTGTTCAAACTGTCTTTGACAGAAGCATTAAAATCCTGCGAAATGAACCGGCATTCCACAGGCGTAATTGTCTCCCGATCTGGGACTATTTATTGTGCCAGCCAAACCGGTCGGTAATCGGCCAAAAGACGAAAAACTGTTTTCCAATGACCTTCTCACGAGGGAAATCCAACCAGGCACGGCTGTCATAACTGTTCATGGTGTTGTCGCCCATGACAAAATAATGGTTGTCGCGGATCTGGTATTCCGTCTCGCCATCCCGGAACTGGGTATTCATACCGACAGCCATGTTCCCGGCTTCCAAAGCCACTTTACCGTTCACATGTCCTGAGTATTTGCTGTCCTCAGGTGGATTGTCTCCGAACGAATAGACGAATTCAAAACCCGGATCACTCGCTTCCAGACGGGTGCCGTTGATGTAGGCGTGGCGGTCATCTCCAATGCTGATTTTTTCGCCGCCCAGTCCGACCAGTCTTTTGATGTAATGCGTATTCTGGGTCAGTTTCGGAACGCCTGTGGACTTGAACACGATGGTTTCTCCGCGTGTGGGCCTTCTGAAATTGTACGTGAACCGATCCACAAACAAATGGTCTCCACTGGTCACTTTCAACTTGATGATGTCGTCACCTTCCTTGATGGAAAGACCGTTTTGTAGCTTGGATTCGCTCCATAAGTTTTCCGGTGGCCACCAAAGTGTGTACTTCTCATTTCCGACCATGAATCGTTGTTTGGTGATGAAGGGAATGACGCGGACGGGTTTTTCGTCGATGGCACGGAATACACCTGAGTTGCGCGCCTGGACATGGTAGTATTTTTCACCTTTGACCCATGAAAGGTAGATTTTTTTTAATCCGGTTGGAACAGTTGCATCCTGTTTGGACTTCAAATCTTCTGCCACGATGCCCCAAAAGGTGGGTTGAGCCGAACCGGAAGGAATCGCCATGGGCTGAAAGAAAAAGGATCGGAACGCCAAGACCACCGCTGCTGCCACCAGAAAGACTTCAATGTTCTCGCGTAAAGCCGCGTGGGGGTATGGCTTCAACCAGTCGTTGGCGGTCTTTTCTATATTCTCCATCGCCTCGTCGAGGGTGGGAGCGCCATCCTTTTGATGGATGGCATCGGTGACCTGTTGCATGGAGGCTTCCAAAGCGTCAATGGCTTCGGGCTTTAAAAGGTCGCGCTGGGCATTCACATACTTCCATACGTGATGTCGCATCTGGACGGCTGTGCGGACCTTTTTGGAGGTCAACCAACGAATTGAAAAAGTAATCATGATTTTAACACCTGAACGAAGGCTTCTTGCGGGATATTCACCGATCCCACTGATTTCATACGCTTTTTACCTTCCTTTTGTTTCTCCAACAATTTGCGTTTTCGAGTAATATCACCGCCGTAACATTTTGCGGTCACATCTTTACGAAGGGCGCGCACGGTTTCACGGGCAACAATCTTGCCTCCGATCGCCGCTTGAATCGCCACCTGGAATTGTTGGCGCGGGATGACCTCGCTGAGTTTTGCAGCCAATGCGCGGCCCCTGAATTCTGCTTTCGTGCGGTGGACGATGCAGGAAAAAGCGTCGACTGATTCAGAGTTGACCAGCATGTCCAGTTTCACCATATCGGCCGGTTCATATCCATCGTGTTCATAATCCATGGAACCATAACCACGGGTCAAACTTTTGATGCGATCATGGAAATCAATGAGGATTTCGCCCAAAGGAATGCGACAGGTCAGCATCACTCGCGATCCGTCCAGGGTCTCGGTATGAACCAAAAGTCCGCGTTTTTCGGACACCAGAGCCATCATGTCCCCGATGTAACCGTTGGGGCAGATGATGAAGGATTTGACCATGGGTTCCTCGATGACTTCGATATGATTGACTGCGGGCAGATGGGCCGGATTATCCACTTCTTTGACCGAACCGTCGGTCAGGGTGACCTGGTACACCACGCTGGGATAGGTCGCGATGATGTCCATCTCGAACTCCCGGCGCAAACGTTCCTGGATGATTTCCAAATGCAACAAGCCAAGGAAACCACAACGAAAACCAAACCCGAGCGCCACCGAAGTTTCCTGCTGATAGGCAAACGCGGCATCATTGAGCTGGAGTTTGGCCAGATTGGCTTTCAGGTGTTCGTAGTCGGCGGTATTGATGGGATAAATACCGGAGTACACCATTGGATGGATTTCCTGAAAACCGGGCAGGGGAGGCGACGGATTCTTGGAATCGGTCATCGTATCGCCAATCTTGATATCCAGCGGAGACTTGATGTTGGCCGTAAAATATCCCGTTTCACCGGCAGTCAGTTCATCGCGCTTATACGGTTTGGGGTTGAAACTGCCGACCTCCTTGATTTCCACATTCTTGCTGGAATGCAGCAACTTGACCTGAGTTCCCGCTTTCAACGCGCCATTGAACACGCGCACATGTGTCACGACTCCCCGGTAAGTATCGTAATAAGAGTCAAAAAGCAGGGCTTGAGCCGATGCAGCGCCGGTCGGTTTGGGGGGAGGCACGCGTTGAACGATTGCTTCCAGAATCTCTTCAATCCCGATGCCGTTTTTGGCGCTTGCAGGAATGGCCTCCTCACGGGGAATCGCCAGAATGTCCTCCAACTGTGTGAGCACTTCGTCGACATTGGCGTGTGGAAGATCGATCTTGTTGAGCACAGGAATAATGGTCAGCTCCTGCTTCATAGCTAGGTGAAGATTGGCAACTGTTTGTGCTTCAACTCCTTGTGCGGCATCGATGATCAACAATGCCCCTTCACACGCACTCAGACTGCGTGAGACTTCGTAAGAAAAATCGACATGTCCCGGAGTGTCGATCAGATTCAACTCATACCGGTTCCCGTCCTTGGCGTTGTAATACATGGTGACGGGATGAGCTTTGATGGTGATACCGCGCTCTTTCTCCAGATCCATTGAATCCAACAACTGAGCCTGCATCTCGCGATCAGAGATGGTCCCGGTCAAATGCAGCAAGCGGTCCGACAAGGTGGTCTTGCCGTGGTCGATATGAGCAATAATGCTAAAGTTCCTGATAAATTTGGTTTCCATGCCAATACTACGTAGCGGCCAAAGAGTAATCACGATCCGCCACAATAAAAGACAAAACACACACGAGTGAGGGTCAGTCCCAACTATTGACCCCTATCACGGGTTGATCAGTTTGAACCGCAGATGCTCGCAGATGGGCGCAGATGTTGAGAAGGGACTGCCGATTTTAATCCAATGGTTCTGGTGGTTCCAGGTTTCAGAGGCTCACAATGGAGTCCAGATCGATGTCAACCGGATCAGACTGACCCTTGTCGGATGAAACATTTCCAACCTGCAGTGTGATATCCAGCGTTTTTAACGTGCGCAAAACAAGCCCAACCTGTGCCGTCGGCTTTCCCCGTTCGAATTGTGAAATCCAGAGTGATTTCACTCCCACCTGTTGAGCGAATTTCTGCTGAGTCCAATTCCGTCTCTTCCTTTCAGAACGGACCAACGCACCAAGTTCGATAACGGAGGTGACGAACATAATGCCGACATTGATAAACTATGCGATCGCATGAAATATGAAAATTCAAGCGATCGAATAAATATGAGCAAAAAGGACCTTGCTTGAATTTCAGCTTGAGCGGTTCTTGATCAAAGATTGAAGATTGAGTTTGAAAGAAGCGGGAAGGCTACAAGCACCCCAAAGTGGCCCCAAGATCGTCTCAGATAATTAGGGAATTTGATTTTTAAGATCCACAACACATTGAATTTGTTATGGTACCGGCGGAGGGGCTCGAACCCCCACTCCCTTGCGAGAACCAGATTTTGAGTCTAGCGCGTCTGCCAATTCCGCCACGCCGGCTTGCGTTGCAGGTCAGGTAATCTAGTGGGGGGAAGGTCGGTTGGCAAGCTCAAGTTTTTCGTTTCTGATCCGGAAATTGGTTTTCCCGATGATTTTCTTTGGTTTACTGGTGTGAAAAACGATCTTGGCCTATCGGCTCTCAAGGGGCATAGTTTGTCTCACTCCATGAAAAACAAAGGTTTCACTCTGATCGAATTGCTGGTCGTGATCGCCATTATCGCCATCCTGGCCGGTATGCTTCTGCCCGCTTTGGGGCGTGCCAAGTCCAAGGCGAAGACCATCAAATGCACCAATAATCTGAAGCAGGTTGCTTTGGCGACCATTATGTATGCGGATGATCATGAGGATAAGGTGTTACAGGTGCTGGGCCCTGGCAAACCTTATTGGTTTCATGCCATTGCTCCCTACATGGGAGACAGTTCTTACGTGGATGATCCCCAGCTAAGCTATGAGGGCTCCATGCAGACGATCATCTGTCCTTCCATTAAGAGTCGTTCCAAGCAGGACGGTCCCGGCGACAGCAAGACGAACTGGAGTTTCTGGTGGGGCAATTTCGCCAAGAGCAAGGCGGAGGGAAGTTACACGATCAATTCATGGATGCAGTGGCCGATGGGCAGTTACTATGAGCCTTCAACGGACGAGGAACGGAATCGTTATTGGGGCATGTATATGAACAGCAGCGCCAATGTGCCTCTGTATGGGGATGGTAACTGGGTGGATGCCTGGCCGCGCGCCGAGAATACGCCGCCGCAGAATTATGATGGCGGTGATAACACCCAGGGCATGCGACGTTATTTTGTGGATCGCCATGACAAGGGGATCAACCTTGCCTACACGGATGGGCACATCGATTACATTCGGTTGCAGGAGTTGTGGGTGCAGAATTGGCATCGTGGGTATGAACCGCGCACGGATGTGCAGATGCCGGCTGCGGCTCGGTGATTGTTTTTTGCTCACACGAAGGCACTAAGGCACGAAGTTTTTTTAGATTTGTTATCATTCATCTTCGCTGCGTTGGGATGGCTATGGGATACTTCTTGCACGGAAAAAGCGTTGGGTGCCTTCGAGTGTCATTTCCACTTGAGATGGGAGATCGGTGGAGGTGAACCGGGCGGACTCGGTCCAGGTTTCAAAATCTTCTGTGGTTTCAATGATCCAATCGGTTTCGGTGAATCCGCCTACTTGAATGATCAGACTGGATGGTGTGGTTCTTTCCAGTGACAAGCGAAGGTTGGGTTGAGGTGTTTGTGCCAGGCTCAAGACGGTAAATCCTCCTGGGATGTCCAATCCTCCGGGACCCGCCACGGCGATGCGATAGGTCTCACCTGCTTGTGCGGGGAAGGTGAGTTCTGCCACAGGTTGATCTCGTTCGTATGCATCTTCTGCTATCAATTCCAAGTCTGTCAGAATCGTTCCCTTGTAAACCCCCAGATTGGTGCCGAACAAGCTGCCTCGTGTGGAGATTTGAACTGGACCGGTGGCAGGGGCCGACCATTGCCACCAGACGGAGTTGCTGGAGGATCCGAAAAAGTCGTTGATGGCTCCATGATTTGGTTCTCTGGGTTCGGTGCCTGCATGGGAGCTGTCCGATGTGGCGATGAGTTGGGTGCCTGACAGGATGGCAGGGTTTTCAAATGCATCATTGGGCCGGGTGATCGAGAAGGAGACGAAGGCCTCATTACTCAAGTAGCTGGCTGCTGCGATTTGATAGGTGACGCCTGCTTTGGCATGAAACGTGGTGGGATTGTTGGGTGATTGGTTGTTGAATTCCGCTGTTGTTTTCAGTGATGAAAAAGTGTCGCCTTCATAAAAAACGATCGCAAGCATCCCGGAAGATCCGGCAAAGGATATTTCGTATTCATCCGTTGAGGGCGCGGTCCAGGACCACCATAATGATCCGGCGCCTCGATTGGGGTTGTGGAGCGGTTCGTTGTCTTCGCGGGTTGAATCTGTCAGGTCCCCGGTCAGATTGAATCCGTATCCTTTCAGCAAGGTTCGGTCGGCAAAGGCATCGTTGAGAAATGCTCTGGGACGAAATCCAGCGACAAAAGGTCCGGCCATATTGATGGCGGAAACGTTGTCCGCACATTCTTCCGGCGGTGAAGCAGTTCCCAACTTGTCTCCGTTCAGCTTCACGATTGGGTTTGAAAAGTAGCCGATGCGTTCACTGAATCGACTTTGGGCCATGATGGTATGCACGCCTTCTCCATTGACATCGTAGAAGCCACCGTAGGCGCAATCGGTCAATCCGGGCAGTCCGTTCACATTGCCGCGATCATGTTCGGCGCCGAGTTGTGGGCGATTTCGTGGGCCAGAACCCAATCACCGTAGGCCTTTCGTCGCACGATGACGTTGAACGCTTTTTCGCTGAAGGAGGGATCCAGCGTGGTCAGGCTGTTGGCCAAGCCAACATTGGAACCGCTGTCGTTGTCGAAGATGTAGGTGACGATGTCCGCGCCGTATAGATCCCGTAGCCCTTGTATCTCGTCCAGATTTCCATCCTGCGATTCGCGAATGGCCCGTAGGTTGGAGGATGTGGAAGTACCCGCCTGGTTTTCCTTAGAGGGAACCGTTCCCACCAGATGGAACCGAACATCGCTCAAACTGCGTTCATGCGCTGCATTCATTTCCCGCACCGCTGCCATGGCGAGTTGTTGCATGGCTTCGGGTCCGTTGCCGGCCAGGCCTGCTTCCGGGGAATAAACGATCAGTAAATCAATGACAGATAATGCGCTTGCTGGCAGGGATGAACACAAACAGATCAATCCTATTGGAATCCATTTAAGAAATCGGTGTGTTATCGTCCTTTGCATGACTGCACCTTGCCTTGTCATTCGAAAAGAATCAAACGATGAACGGATGTATGTTGGACTTCGGATGCCAAATCCTTTGCAAACACGGTTTCAACGACTCATTCCAGTTGGGTGTGCTCTAAAAAAACTTTGCGCCCTTCGCGGTCTTGGCGCCTTTGCGAGAAAACTGATGGAGGGGGCCAAATTCTCCTTTGGTTATTCATTCCAGTTTCGCACTTATCAGCGTGAGAGATTCTTGCATCGAACCTTTGAAAGTTCAAAAGGCTATCAATGGCTGCTGGTTTTTATCGCAAAGGCGCGAAGGCGCAACGACGCCAAGGATGTTAAAAAAGTTCTCTCCTGACGCTCATGGGGTGAGTCGGGACGCCCTCAATAACGTCCCATGACTTTATTGACCTTATGTCATCGGATGCGTGAAGACTTTTGGGATTCCCTTTGGGAGGCATTTGTCTGTTGGTGAGCTGTGAGGAACGGGCCAGGGACGACCCGTTTCTACCTTGGGGGATTGTTAGACGGCTTTTTGGATGATTGTTTGGATTTCGTTGTCGGTCAGTTCGATGGGGTTGCCTTTCATGCTGCTGGCGTTTTTAGATTTTTGGATCAGTTCCGGCAGGTGCTCGTTGCTGAATCCGTATGTTCCCAGGCCTGGGATGTTGAACCGGGCTATGGTTTCGAGCACCCAGTTGAACATTCTCTCGAAACATGCGTCGGGCTTACCGTGTGCCATCATGACCAATTCATCGAAACGCTGAAGGCATGCGTGATCCGGGTGACGTTCTTGGATGGCCCGGTGGTTTACTTCCAATGAACCTGGAAGAAGTGCGGCACAAATGGCCCCATGGGGCGCACCCGGGAACATGCCGCCAAATGGCCCGGCGATGCCGTGCACCGCACCCAGCCCAGCATTGGCCAGGGCCAAGCCTCCAAGCAAACTGGCGAGCGCCATGTCCGTTCTGGCTTGTTTGTCTTCCGGTTCATCCACGACGGTTTGGATGGATCGTGCGGCGAGTGGGATGCCCTGACGGCAAAAGGCGTCCGTCATCGGATTGGCTTTGCACGAAAGGAATGGTTCGATCAGCTGAGTCAAGGCGTCCAATCCGGTCGCAGCTGTGATGGTCGGCGGGCATGAAACGGTCAGGGCCGGATCCACTAGTGCCACATCGGGCAGCATGGATGGATGACGCATGCTGACTTTGACTTTGTGATCGGTGGAAGAAAGGACGGCGTTGCGTGTCACTTCGGATCCGGTGCCTGCTGTGGTAGGTACTGCGACCATGGGGAGGCCTGGTGATTCGAAAGGTTTACCGTGGCCAATGACCTCCAGGTAATCCATGACCTCGCCGGTTTGTCTGGCCATGATGGCAATGGCTTTGGCTGCATCGAGCACACTGCCTCCACCCATCCCCAATACCCAATCGAATTCTTTGCGGGCTTTCCGGCTGCCGGCTTCAATGGTTTCTATGGAGGGTTCGTCAAAAACCTGAAAGCACTCTACCGTGTATTGATTCTGTTCGAGAAGTTGCAGGCAAGGATGAATGCGTTTCGGCTTGCTGCCGCAAACCAACAACACGCGCGACCCAAACCCGGCTGCCAGTTGTGGCAGTTCCTGCAGGCGGTCCCATCCAAAGACAATGCGTCCTGCTGTGGCAAAATCAAATGGTGGCTTACCAGGCATCGTCGCCGGGGAAACAGTTTTCAAATTTAATGCTGTGACGCGGTTCAGCCATCATGGGTTCGACCGTTTCACGCCAGGTGAGGTAATGTTGGGTTTCCTTGTGCCGAGCCGGAGCTTCCGCATCCCGATAGGCTTCCACCAGCACGAACCGGGTTGGATCGTCCTGTTGCTGGACGACGTCGAATCGTGCGATACCGGGTTCCTGAACGCTGTTGCGTGCATTTTCCAGCGTGGCGGTTTTGAATGCTTCCACCTGGTCTTCCTTCACATGAACAAATACATGAACAACTAACATGATGCGTTCATTGAATCATAGACCCTGCAATAATCAAACTGGATTTGCCCGTTTGAGTTATATCTCACACTCGTCCCGCTTTCGGGACTTAAGTCACAAAGCCACGAAGAAAGAAGATGGTTCGTGGTGGACTCATTGCGCCTCCCACTTCGGGGGCATTTATCCAAAGGAAGGTGGAAGTCCTTTGGGATGTTTTTTGCGGATCTCTTCCATCAGGGCGGAACTGACCGGATCTTCGTGCGCCGGATTGCAGCCGGAATCGTTCAGTAATTCGGGAAGGGATTCCATGGTTTCCACCACGGGTTTTCCGACCAATGTTTCGGCCAGTTGCATGACTTCCGCGGCCGAATCAAAGACGGCCACGCGGTGGCGCAATTCGTGAGACATCAGGAAAAAGATATAAAGGTGCATCCAGGTGCCGCGCTTGGTCAGCACAAAGATGCACTCACGAAGCTCTGGATCACCGGGAGCGCTGCCGCTTTGAGAGACCATGAAAGGACCACGTTTTTCGGGATGATGCGTGGTCTTGCTGATTTCCAGCAAATGAAAATCATGAAATGAGTTGGTGATGGTTTTGGTTGCGTTCATGTGGTTTATTCATCCTTTCCGCCTTCCAACCCCAACCGGACGGCGCCATCTTTGGATTCCTGTTTGGCGGATTCCACGGGTTGAATGGATTCAGATGGTATGCGTCGAGTCGGTGGCATGGGGATGTTTGCGCAATTGTCCTGCACCAGCGACCCCTCCACAATTTCGAGTTGAACGTTTTTCATCTTCCAGTCGGTGGCATTGGATATTTTTCCCGCTTTCCTGGCTTCGATGAAGACGTTTTCGAGAGTTATGTTGCGCATGAGTTTCTCCGGGTAGGCGTTGGCATAGATGGCCTGTTCCGCATCGGTTGCCTTGATGTTGGAAATGACAATGTCGCGCACTTCAGGGATGCCGCGCTCGGGTGGTTCGACGTGTGTGGTCATGATCTTCCAATGCTTGGGAATGTTGTTGGGGTCCACATCGTCGGGTAGGGTGGGGTAGCTGTAGGAGGGATACCAATTCAATTCAAAATGGAGGGGATAAGCCACACCGGTCATTTCGATGTTTTCAAGATGGATGTTTTCGATGACACCGCCCCGGACCTTGGCGGATTTGATGCGGATGCCGTTGGACGTTCCGTAGGCTTTGAAGTTGGATACATGGACATTGCGGATGCCTCCGGATGTTTCGCTGCCCAGGGTCAGCATGCCGTGTCCGGATCGCGTGATGCAGTTGCGTATTGTGATGTTCTCGGTGGGGCGGTTCACGCGTAATCCGTCCGAGTCCCGTCCGGCTTTCAGCCCGATGTTGTCGTCGTTGCAGTCGATGTCGCAGTTTTGGACAAGGATGTTGCGGGAGGAATCAATGTCGATGCCGTCGGAACTGGGCCCGAAACCTCCGATGTTGGCGCGGATGATGACGCCGTCGATGGTGACGTCTTCACTGTAGGTGAGTGTGACACTCCAGAAGCCGGACCGTTTGACGGTCACATCATGGATTTCGATGTTCCTGGAATTGTATACAGCCAGGGCGCGTACGCGTTTGCAGTCATAATCAACGGCCCACCGCAAATCGCGTTTGCGGTAATCGGCCAGCATGCCGCTTTTGCCGTCCTTGCCCCAGAACTTGTACCACCAATAGGTGCCATTGCCGTCGATGACCCCTTTCCCGGTGATTTTTACATTATCCTGTTCGTAAACATTCACCAGAGCGGTCGGCCAGACCATTTCCACACCGGCAACACGCGTTGGGCGTTCAGGGTAGAGGGCGTCATCCTGAATCGCCTGGATGACCGCGCCTTCGGGTAGATGAAATTCAAGACCGGCTCTGATGAATATCGCTCCGGACCGATAGATGCCCGGATTGAATGTGACCCGGCTGTTTTCCTTTTTTGCAGCGGCGTCGATGGCTTTTTGAATGGCCTCGGTGCAAACCGTTTTACCGTCGCCGACCGCGCCGAAATCCACCACATTAAAATCCTCCGCCTGCCCTGAAAAAGAACAAACGGCAACGGCCATCATCCAAGCAACTAATCTGATCACATTCATCACCCTTCACCGTGATCCAAACCCAACTTCCTTGCAAGCCTCACCTTGAGGGGAACGCCCATTTGGGCGCAGTTCAAAAATAGAAACCCACAACCGGAGGGACAAGCTTCGCCTTGGTGCCACTTCAAACTCCAGAGCTTTGGAACCCTTTTCAAGCTGCAATGGAAACACCACAGTCATTCGATGAACAATAGTCTCCCCGCGTTCCATTCCTTTTGCTCAGAGACGTTTTCAAGGGGAAAGTTTGGGGCGAGGTGGAACTCTCCCCTCCATTGCCTAAAAAATGAACTGCGCCCCGTCCATTTGCGGAGCGGAATATTCTTATGCCAACGCTATTCCGTTCCTCATGACGAATGCCCCATCTGGTGAAAGGCAAGGCCTCTGGAAATTGTGGGCTGCTTGAGTATGTGGACCGTATCCAAAGCGGTGTCGAGCCACTCGCAGTCCATATTGGCTTCAGCTTTGATTGATCGTTTTCTGTTTTCCTACCGGCTTCTGGCGATGAGATATCCATCGTATCCTTTGGACCCGACTGTTTGGATCCCGGTGCAGTCAAGGGTTGGATTGTCTGCCACGAGTTGATTGAATTGCCGGACGCCTTGCACTCTGGGATCGGTGTGGTTTGGTTCGATGACGGCTCCGTCCCGGACGACGTTGTCTGCGATGAGGACGGATCCCGGCCGCATCAGTTTGAGAATTCCGGGGAGGTAGTTCGGGTAGTTTTCTTTGTCGGCGTCGAGGAATACAAAATCGAATGGCGCTTCGTTTTGCCCGGCGAGTTGGTCTAGCGATTCTAATGCGTGGCCTTCCAAAACTTGCACTTTGTTGGAGACTCCGGCGTTTTGCAGGTTTTGACGCGCGATTCGGACATGTAGGGGTTCGGCTTCAAGGGTGACCAGATGTCCGTCATCGGGCAAAGCTCGGGCCATCCAGATGGTACTGTAGGCACCGAGGGTGCCGAGTTCCAGCACGCGTTTTGCGCCGGAGAGGTGAACCATCAGGTGGAGCCATTTTCCCTGGGGAACAGAGACTTGGATTTCCGGGAGTCCCGCTTTTGTGCTATCAGCCAGGACGGCATCCAGAATAGGGTCATGGTCGTGCAATAGGTCGGTGAAGTAGGCGTCTACGTTGGTCCAGGTTTCAAGGGTCATGTGGGTATGGTTGATGGTTGGGTGGGAAGGTTCAAGTTATTTGCAAAAGGTATTGTCGTGCATTACCGATTGACACAGTCGTTACATGCGTTATTTTTATGCGTTATGAAGAAATACTCAATCATGCAGGCTCAACATAATCTCGCGAGTGTTTTGCGAGAAGTAGAAGCCGGTTATGAAGTAGGCATTACTCGACGCAAAAAACTTGTTGCTCGGCTCCTTCCACCTGAACAGCCTGAAAAGGTCCAATTTCCGGATTTTGGAGAACGAGCAAGAAGTATTTGGGGGGGGGCAACACAAGGCACGTCCTCTGATGATCTCCTCAATGAAACGCGAGGTGATTGGTAATGCGGTATTATGACACGGGGATAATCATCAAACTGTATACTGAAGAACCCGAGTCGGAAGTCGTTCGTTCTTTTGTCTTGGACGATGGTGAGCCTATTTTAATCAACGATTTTCATTTGAGTGAGATGACCGCTGCCATCACGTTGAAAAAGTATCGAGGAGAATGTAGCACATTACAGGTAGAGCGGTTGCTTTCCTCCATTGATGAGGATCGAAATAAAGGTGTGCTTACTTTCAAAGGAGTGGATTGGCCTGAAGCATGGCGGATGTGTCGTTCTCTTGCCTTGGAATATGCACCTTCCTCAGGGTGTCGTACCTTGGATACATTGCATGTTGCTTGTGCTGTCCTATTGAAGGCAGACAATTTCGTTTCTTCTGACAAAAGGCAATTGCAATTGGCGTCTTTGACGGGTTTCAAAGTGATCAATCCTACAAGTTTTCGATAGGCCCTCAATTATTGAATCGTTGGGTTCGTTTTCAACGAACCTTGCTCAATTTGCCGGATTGATTTGGGCAAAGGAACATTTCGCCAGATGTTGGTGCGGTAGGGGCGAGATCCTATGAGGAACTTTTCGATGTCCAGAATTTGTGCCGAAAATTCATAGGTCTCCTTCGTCATAGTGGATTCCTTAAAGCGTTCGGTACTTTTTCCTGATTTTAGGATACTTCCATTTTTCATCACTGCGCGAACAGCAAAGGATCTTGTGAGATTCCAATCGTTGTTGACTGATATTGTAAAGAAGGTGTGGCCATGTCCGTTTTGCTTGATTTCCGAAAGACGGGCGCCGCCTTCATCCAGAGCTTGACTTGTTTCAGCTGTGGTTACAATAAGTTGCTCATTTTCGAGAGGTCCAATGGTGTAGCGCAATTCGATATCTACACTTTCCGGGTTTTTTGAAGGCGTGGAACCAGGACTTAAGGTCCATCGATTCCAGGCTGTGTTAGGATAGGTTGTGGAAGGTGGTCGATAGCCGTGCGTCACATGGTCAGCTGGAATGGGCTGGCCAGTTTCATCCAGTAATCTGAGTTGGCAGTCCATGCCGTATTCAAAAACAGGGTGTGAAAACCAGAGATGCAGGAACCTTGGTTCGGGGTCCAGGTGTAATGCACTGACTTCCACGCTGGTTGGTTGTACGAAACGAGTGATCATATCCAATACATCCGTTTCAGTAATTTTGGTGCCATTTGGTTTCCACACCGCTTCTGCTCCCATTGTTTTGTATTCGTCTTGCCAGGCGAGAAAGGCCAGTTCAGGCGGAGTGATCAGTTCATCCTTGGTAAAAGTTAAAATCGGTTCGGATGGCTGTAAAACTTCTGAAGGTTTTAAGTCCTCCTTTTTAATATGCGCCCACAGGACATATTCCCATCCATCACGATGTCGAAAGTGCGCGAATTCGGGAGCAGCGCCCTCGGGTAGAAACGACCAGCGTTTGGCGTTTTGCTCCAAGTCTCGCAAG
>Ga0255757_10002993_pt1 | contig 15679 bp, 8 predicted proteins | sample 071ome_27_FD_179957 | JGI IMG/M metagenome (GOLD analysis project Ga0255757, IMG submission 179957) | Coastal salt marsh microbial communities from the Groves Creek Marsh, Skidaway Island, Georgia - 071409AT metaG (version 2) | ecosystem: Environmental > Aquatic > Marine > Intertidal zone > Salt...
TCCACCAGATCGGAAACCACCACCATGCCGGTGTTGGGATATGAAGCGCTGCGGGTTTGTGCCTCACGCAATAAGGCACCGTTCAGGTTATCCCCATAGGTATAGGGAGCTATCTGAACATAAAAGAATGGGAAATCCTTATCCCAGGCCTTGCGCCAGGAACCGATCATGTTCGTGAACAGTTTTTCGTAACCGTAAGCTGTGCTCACGTTGCTCTCGCCCTGATACCAGATGGCTCCGGCAATCTCAAACCGGGTGATGGGATAAATCATGGCGTTGTAACATTTCCCCGGATCTTTTGGCCACCATGGAAAGGGCTGCAGTTTCCCTGCTGCCTCTTTCAGCATGGGATCATCTTCAACAACATCCTTCGGAGTCCACACCTCGGCGGGCGTGCCGCCCCAATTGCTGTTGATCAACCCGATGGGGACGCCAAGGTCCTGATGGAGTTTTTTGCCGAAGAAATAACCGACGGCACTGAATTTCACCATTTCCTCGGGCGAACAAACTTTCCACTCTCCTTCGCATTGATCCTGAGGTGTATCAGACGTTGTTTTGGGAATGTAAAACAAACGAATCCCGGGATGATTTGCATGCGGCGCTTCCTCCAGAGATTGAGGCAATTGCTGGTTGCCGCTCCATTCCATGTTGCTCTGTCCGCTGCAAACCCACACCTCTCCGATCATCACATCTTCCAAAACGATCTCATTGGATCCCTTGATGCGTATGCTGTAGGGTCCACCCGCTTCAGGTGTCCGAACGGTGATTTTCCATCTACCTCCGCTGTCGGCGGTGGTTTCATGGGTAGTGGCATCCCATCCGGTGTTGATTTCAACTTTTTCAGCAGGACTCCCCCACCCCCACAGCTGAACATCGGACTGCTGTTGAAGCACCATGTGACTGCCCAGGACATTGGGCAGACGGATCTCGGCTTGGGTAACTGAGGTGACATTCAACAAAAACAGGAACCAAATCAAAGGCCTCAACGAACGGATGGATGCGTTTTTCAATTTCATAAGCAAGTTACAGGTGATCAATTTGAACGCATTCAAGCATCTCCCAGATCAGGAAAAAGACAATCCTTTTCATGACCCAAGAAGGAGTAGAAATCGCCAATATTGGGGGGCAAAAATGAATGGAAATACCCTCAACGAGGCGTAGGGTATAAGTAAAGGTCATCCTAATCATGAAAAAGCAAAGCTCGGCAAAAAAGAAGGTTTCAAGGAAGCGTGCGACTCAAAACGGCGCCTACCCCCGTAAAGGATTCAAAAACATCCTGGTTCCCATCGATTTTTCCACGCACGCACAGGAATTGTATCACTATGCCCTCTCGTTCATTGAAGTCATGGAAGCGAACATGACTTTGCTGTATGTCTGTCCACAAACGGCATTGGCGCTCGTGGACGAGGAAAAACTTGAGGGTTACGGAAACGATTACCTTGAACAGCAACGAAGGTCAGCCGGTGATTTAAAGGATCAAATCGATATCCAGGTGGTTTCCGGGGTTCCCTCCCATGAAATCAGCCAACACGCCGAAAAAAACAATCAGGATTTGATCATGATTACCACGCACGGCAACACCGGTTTGAAGCATGTTCTCTTGGGAAGCACCGCCGAAAGAATCGTCCGACACGCATCGACACCTGTGCTTGTCCATCGTCCAAAAAAATCCAGAGCAAAAGCCAAAGTTTGCCGTTTCAGCAAAATACTGGTTCCGGTGGATTTTTCTGAGAAAAGCAAGAAAACGCTCACCTATGCCCAAAACTTCGCAAAGGATTTCGGAGCCACTCTGGACATTGTACACGTCGTTGAACCACCGGCTTACCCTGAATTCGGATACGCACACCTTGCCGTCAAGGAAAGAACAGCCATCAAGACAGCCAAAGGGCAGATGGATCATTTCCTGGAATCAGCCAAGGTGGACATGGATCTGGTGAACAGTCATTCGGTCAGATCCGGTTCAGCACATTACCAGATCACCGAATGGGCCAAAAAGAAACGGTCTGATTTGATCATTTTATCCACCCAGGGAAACACCGGCCTCAAACATGTTCTGTTGGGCAGCACAGCCGAAAGGGTCGTGCAACACGCGTCCTGTTCGGTGCTCGTGGTGCGCTGATCTATAAGCTCAACAAATAGGCCATCAAATCGCGCAATTCATGCGGTTTCAAAGCGGCGGCCACCCCTTCCGGCATCGGAGAGAGGGAAGACATCCGCCTTTCAATCTCGCTTTTGGTGACAGTCATTTCTTTCCCGTCGGCCTGTCGGAATCGAACCGTCTGATCAGCATCCTCCAAAACTATCCCAGCCATTTCTTCCCCATCCTTCAACAGGAACCTCTCCGAGGCGTAACCGGGAGTGATGGATTCATTGGGGTAAAGAATGGATTCCAGGATTTGATGCGGAGTCAATCGCTCGGAAATCCGATCCAACACCGGACCGACAACGCCTCCCTCACCCTCCGAAGCATGGCAGCGCATGCAGGCGACTTCGGCTCGATCGCGAAAGATCGTTTTGCCTTTCAACACATCGCCTCCGGAAAGCAACTCTTCGGGAATGTGTCTGGATACTGGTTCCGTGACGCGATCCCGATATTCTTTCCACCACTCCAAACGGACCGGACGAGCGCTGGAACGAACGGCCTCCAACAGTTCCAATTGAAGTTCAGCAGGAAATCCACCCTCAAGAAACGAGCGCCACCAGGATTCGAACAACTGTTCGGCATCGGCATGTTCCAGTCTGGCCACAGCAACAACGATCGATTGTCGCAACGACACACTCTCTTCGTTTTCAAACCACTTCACCAGTAACGGAAGCAATGTATCGCCGTCTTCCTGATCCAACTCTGACACGGCAATCGACCGGATGTCATCCACACCACTCCCCAGCCCCAACCTCAACCACTCGTTACGGCGATTTGGGAGCAGTTGAAACAAGGCTCTGATGGATGCGGCCCTCAACTCAGAGGATGCATCCGCTTGACGAGCGAGGTTTTCGATTTGCAGACTGGCAGACATAGCCTTCTTTTCGGCAATCCAACGAATAATCGGCAGCAGGATCTCGCTCTTTTCATGTTCAAAAATGCCAGCCCACTTGTTTTCCAATTTAGTCCCAAGCGATTCTGTCACCCCGGGATGAAAGGGTCGCCATAATCCTGTGACCGGATCCAACTCCGTCCCTTCATCCCATCGACTCAACGCTTCAAAACTGATCCTTCTAGCCTCTGACGGCAACACAGGAAGTGTACGGTCCAGACTGCGCGGTAAAACATCCAACAATTCAATCAACTTTTCCTGGTGACGAGGTTCGCCTAAATAAAAATGCGTCCAAATCCAACGTCGATATGCGCCCGGATCTGTATCCTGTCGTGGCGTCCAGTCCACCAGCAACGGCAAGGCATCATCGATGCGTCCATCGTAAATGGCACGCACGGCAGAGAGACGCACATCCGGATGAGCATCCTCAAGGAACAGGGCAATGCTTTTTGATCCGGTTCGTCGGACCGCCTGCAACATCGCCATGCGAACACTCACATCTTCATGGTGTCGAAGCCGGTTCAGAACCTTGTCTTCGGGGTGAGCATGAAGCATCCATTGACTCAACAAATAGTGATATCCATGCCGTGTATGGGCCGCGCCTTTTAACGGTAATTGTCTCAAGCCGGCAATGATGGCATCGATGAAGTTTTCATCCTCCAGAAACTCAGAATCGGCCATGTACGGCATCCATTCTCCCAAGGTGATGGTGGCTTGTTGAACGACCGAAAGTTCCGAATCGCTCATTGCAACCACCAACAACTCCAACAATTCTATCGTCGGCACATCGGACAACCAATCCAAAGTGGCACGCCTCACCTCGGCCGCTTTGTCCTTCAATCCGACTTTGGCGGCAGCCTGGTAATAGGGTTTATCTGAAATACCGGAAGCACGCGTCAATTGACTCAATCCCCACACCGCATGCAAGCGGGATAAGATGGAGGAATCGCTGCTCAAGGTCCGCACAAACACACGACTGGACACCTCCCCTAAATCCACCAGGCGAAACTGCGCCTCACGTCTCACCCACAAGTTGTCATGCGAGAGCCATGCACCCAGCCTTTCCGGGATGGTTTCCCGGGCGATGCTTTGCAGTAGTGGGCGGACGTCTGCTCCCAGAATCCCTGCATGTTCGACATCCCCTTTGATGCGGTAGACGCGTCCTTTTTCGGGCTGCTGCCAACCGGCCACCCAGTCGGACACATACATGGATCCGTCCGGACCAAACGCAAGATCCGTTGCCCACAGATTCCAAAGCCATTTCTGATTGTCTGAAGCAACAAAGGTCCCGTCGGAAGGCAGCAATTGAAAGGACCGAATGCCTCCCGGAAAATCACAGTTGAAAAATGGACCCGGCACATCGTTCCTTGCCCCAGCTTCAGGGTGAAGAGCAAAACCCGATGGACCCTGCGTCACATATCCGGCGGAAGGAAGCACATCATCAAAATCACCTCGCCAAAAATTTTCCTGCACCCAGGGACCAAATCCGGTCATGTGTTGATAAGAACAACGCCAACCATAATCGGCATGCGGAAGGATGTGAAGTATACGGGATTGGTCCGCTCCGGAAGTGTCATTGTCACCCGCAAAGAGGTTTCCGTGCGGATCAAACACAATTTCCTGCGGATTGCGCAAACCATATGCCACCACTTCCAGATTCGATCCATCCGGTTCACAACGCAACACGGCGCCGGTATCCGGATAATCCAGAACGCCATCCTCCGTCTCCACACGCAAGCCACGATCCCCCATGGAAAAGTAAAGGCGCCCTTCCGGCCCCCAGGTGATGCCGTGGAGATCGTGTCCGGACACCCCGACATGCACCCCGAAACCCTCATGCAATTGACGCAAACTGATTCGTTGACCGGAAGACGGATCCCAATCCAGCCGCCACAATCCCGGCAGACATTGAAACCACACTTTCCCACGATACGCCAGAATGCCGGCGGCAGGTCCGGTCGGGATCGTCGAAAAGCCATCGGCAAGGACACGGCTGGAATCGGAAATCCCATCCCCATTGACATCCATCAACAAACGAATCCGCTCGGATCCTCGTGTGAGAGGTGCCAGGTTATCTTTGAACGTTCGCTTCAGAAACCGGGTGCGATCCTCCACCGAACGAAAGGACAAATCTTCCGGCAACCACTCAGGTTTTTGTGTGACCACATCGAACACGGCATCCCGGTAACGATCCGTCTCGGCCAGGTAAACACGCCCTTGCTCGTCCACACTGATGGCAATGGGATTCAGGGCATCCGGTTCCGCTGCAAACAGCGATATTTCATAACCCGGAGAAAGCTCCAATTGCTGCATGTCCTGAACAAACGCATCGCGATGAGGCGCTCCAGCACCCCACAGGGGTATAATTGAACACAGTCCCAAAACTCCGAGAGCCAAGGCAAACCGTTGACGACAATAACGGATGCATTCTCTTCCAACAGTAAGCATAAAACCGATCATCATTAGAAACTGCATGTTGTTCCATGGTCCTGATGCCCGTCATGACCTCCCGCCTCCAGATAGGACAGAAGATCAAGAATCCCCTCTTTGGTTAAGGTAGAAACCATCCCTTCCGGCATCGGCGACATTTTTGAGGTTTGCATCGATTTGATTTTACTGCGTTCAACGGTCACCACATGGTCCGGCACCAGAAGACTGGGGCGCAAGCGTATTTGCTGATCATTCTGGTCGATCAGATTCCCGCTCCATTCCTCATTATCCTTGGTGGCAATCCTGATCAGTTGATAGGCCTCGTCTATGTGGCTGGAGGGTTCCAGGATTTGCCGGAGAAGTTCCTTGCCCTGGAAGCGTTGTTTGACGGTGGCCAGATCCGGACCAAGTGAAACACCGCGACCATCCATCAAATGACATTGGTGACACTGTGCATCCAGAAACGACTTCATTCCGCGCATGACAGCATTGGCATCCTGAGGAACCACGACTTGCTCAAAATCAGACATGCCCCAATCACGCACAAAAGACGGAGCTTCCACACCGTTTGCCAAATCTTGTTCCGAAGTCTGATCATCGGTCACCCAAAGATTTCCGTTCATCACCACCCAATGCCCTGGAAAGGTGCATAAATAAGGGTAAACTCCAGGTTTTGACGGAGCATTGAAACGCAGCACGTGCACCTTGGACGCACGACTCGGGCCCACCAGGGGCGTGTGTTGCAGGATAACATCCAGGTGTTGCGCGGGAATAAAGTCCGATCCGGCGTTGGAGGGATCCTTCACCATTTCGTTCGCTGCCATCCCCACCCGTTCCATTTGTCCCGGTTTCACCAGCACCCAGTTATGATCCGTGGCGTCCGGGTTGGTGAAGATAATTTTCACCGGTTGCCCCGCCTTGACGGTGATTTTCTCCATGGTGAAACGCATCTGCTCAGGGACACAGGAAATGCGAAACGTTTTCAGGTTGGGTTGCACATCAAACTCGGCGTCGCGGGCGCTCTTGGGTGGCTCCAGGAACGCTTCCACCTTTTCGGCAGAACGCAGGAGAACGGGCGCCATCGCATAGGCGGCATTCCCTTCCCAATGACGCCGCATGTTTTCCGAACCCAGTGAACAGACAAAGGCGTAACGCAGGTGTTCACCCATGGGTTTGTCGGGAACGGTTAACAAAATGTCCAATGCCTCAGATGAACCGATCCAAGCCGCCGCTATCGCTGCTTCCATCCGGACCAGAGGATTGGAATCGGTCGCGGATTGTTTCAGCAGGCTCAAAGCATCAGGCATATCCACATGCCAGGTTCGGAGCACCCGGGTGGCCGCCGCGCGCGCGTGGTGCTGTTCCCCGCTGAGCACTTCCCGAAGCAGATCATGATTGGAGGCACCAATGGTGCGATACACCCACAAAGCTTCCACCTGATGATGTCGCAAGCGTGCATCCTGCGGATTCAATCCTTTCACCCAGGCATCCAAAGCCGCCTTGACTTCGTTTGCCGGACGCTCTCTCAGCTCGCGCCGCACCCAGTAACGATAACGATATTCCGAGCGCTTCAGGATTTCCAACAAGTCCGCTATCGGTTGCCCGTGGATCTTCGGAGCATCCTGCAACGTGGCTCCCTTGGGAACAATTCGCCATATACGACCGGAGTGCCGGTCGCGACGCTCATCCCGCAATGAATACTGCATGTGCCCTTTCACCGGATTATACCAGTCACAGACATACATGGCCCCGCGCGGTCCATATTTCAAATCCACCGGAATGAAACTCAGATTGGATGAGTAAATAATATCCCCCTGATAGACTTCCTCAAAATGATCCTCTTTCTCCACCCACTGATGCATCTCAACCCGATTGGAAGGTTTGTAACGCACCTTGACGAACCCTCCCTGCATTTCTTCCGGCCAAAAGGAGAAGTCAACAAACTCATGACCGCACACACCGGAGTAGGCTGGCAATCCAGCCGCCCGGGGATGCTGCTCCGGATAAGGCGCATTCGGAGCATGAAAGGCTGCGGCAAACACAGGATGACTGGCGACGTGATAACCCCAGTCATCAAACGTCACACCCCAGGGATTGGTATTCGGGTAACTACCGAACGATTGCAATCGATGAGTCTCCGGGCGAAACAAAAACCAGGCGCTGTTATCAGCTCTCACCGGACCATAGGGGGTTTCCACCTGACTGTGGTGGAAGATGGACTCTCGAAACATCAGATCCCCTTCAGGTGTCCAGACGAAGTCATGGAGTGCATGATGCGAATCCTCACAGCCGAAACCGCTGAGCAAGCGCACACGCTTGTCGGCCTTGCCGTCACCGTCCGTATCCCCCACCCATGTGAAATGAGGTTCCTCCGACACATACACCCCGCCGTCGCCCAACTCAAACGACAAAGGAATCTGCAAATGATCCGCAAAGACCGTCGATCTATCGGCGCGCCCGTCTTTGTCCACGTCCTCCAGAATGATGATTTTGTCGCGGGGTTCTTCCCCTGGATACACATGCGGGTAGGTCGTGGAACAACTCACCCACAAGCGCCCTTGCGCATCCCAACGCATTTGAATCGGACAGGCCAGATCCGGGAACTGTTCCTCCGAGGCAAACAGGTTGACTTCAAACCGGGGATCAATCTTGAACTCGGCCAACTCATCCTCAGGAGACAACCAACGATTCGCACCCCTGCTTTGCGGTGTCACCGGCATGAGCGGGATGTTTGAGTCGTCCAGTTTCGCATCCGGGTTTCCCTGAGCCAGTTCCCAAATCCAGGCGTCACGGTTCCCCACCATGATATCGAAATTGCGCATGGCCGGCAGAAAATCAAGGTATCCATAAGTCTTGTTGCGGGCACCCGTGTAGTAATAAGCATTCAAGGGGCGATACCGTCGAAAATACTGCCGATTCTTCTCCACCACCGCTTCCCGCAATGCATCAGGAACCTCAGGCGGCGCTTGCTGAAAAACAGCCTGGTAGAGATCTGTTGCAAATCTGGCGTAACCCTGCTGATTCAGATGAATGCCATTGATGGTATAGGTCGTGTTTTCATTTCGCATCCACTCATCCGTTGCCCCAAGAACATCGGCAAACCCAACTTTCAACTTTTCTGCGACTTCCTGCATCACGCGCGTATAAAGCTGCAGCTTTTCCGCATTCATGTCAGCAGCAGGAACATTGGGAATGTTCTCACAGGCAATAGGCGACACCAACACGATCCGGGGACCGGATTGACCATTGAACGCCAGAGTCTGCAGTCTGGAAACAAACTGCCTCAGTTCCTCACGAAAGGACTCAACGCCCTCTTCTCCCTCGAAGGACTCGTTCAATCCGAACGCGGCAATAATAATATCCGCCTGCTCATGCAGCAGGTGTTGTTCGAGATCGGCGAAATTGTCGGGACGCGGTTGAAGTCCGGGCGTGTCCGCGGACCAGGCGAGATTGCGAATACTCAGTTGATGTTTGGGATAAGCCGCATGCAGCATGCTCTCGAAATACCCATACCAGGCGGATCGTTCGAAAAGTCCGTTACCAATGAATGCAATGTGACTGTCCGGTGGAATCCTCAGGGGAAGGTCTGTCGTGCGCGGTTCACTCGCTTCGGAAGGCCTGGGCGCATTTTTCCGATACAGCGCAAATTGTTCATACAACGGATCTCGATTGACCTCAGCAGTTTGCCGTCGATTGTTCCGGGCAGCTCTTCGATTCTCTCGATTCTGAGCGAACAAATCCGTTGCGCACAACAAACAACACAAAACGACGCTGAACCTAAAACATCGGCGTGATATTGGGTGATACATGATGCTCCGAGCATTGCAAATACCACTCCACCGGACAAGTCACCATTTGAGCGTGACTTTTGACTGCCTAGATGAAAGATTGTTCCCTCATGAAAGACTGGATTGCATCTTACATCGAAGCCCAAAAGGCCGCCCTGGACTCCATCCCAGCAGACAAAGTGGCGGAGTGTATCACCGTGCTGCAAAAAGCCTGGCAGGAAGATAAAAACATCTTCGTCTTCGGCAACGGAGGCAGCGCCGCCAACGCTTCTCATTTCACCACGGACCTGGGCAAAGGTTCCTCAGACAAAATGTCCAAGCGCTTCAAAGTTCTGTCCATCAATGACAATGTAAGCTGGATGACGGCCATCGGAAACGATTACGCCTACGAAGACATCTTCAAGCGCCAGATGGAAAACTACGCCCAGGCGGGAGACGTCGTCATTACCATGAGCGTCAGCGGCAACTCGCCCAACCTCGTGCGCGCGGTGGAATGGGCCAAGGAAAAGGGACTGACCGTGCTCGCATTTGTGGGGGCCAAACGTGGCGCATTGGCGAATCTGGCCGACCATCTCATTGTGATTGATTCCGAACACTACGGACGCGTCGAAGACTGTCACATGGGCATCTGCCACATGCTCTGCTACGCGTTCATGGAAATCGATTCCTTGAAAGCCTGACACAATCTAAAAAATCTTCGTGCCCTTCGTGGTAAAAAACAAATCCCCCGGGACAATCCTCCGACCATGCCCAGCAATGAAAACATTCGGAAAAAACTGTCCAAACTGCCGCACAAACCGGGCGTTTACCTGATGAAGGACCGGTTCGGAACGGTCATCTACATCGGCAAGGCAAAGAGTCTTCGCAAACGCGTCAGCCAATATTTCCATCCCTCGCGTCGTCAACGTTGGGACATGAAACTCAATGCCCTGGTGGAAGCCATCCAGGACTTCGACGTGCACCAGGTCAAAAGCGATCCGGATGCTGTGTTGCTGGAAGGCAAACTGATCAAGGAGTTCAAACCCCGCTACAACATCAGTTTCAAGGACGACAAACGTTTCCTGTTGCTCAAGGTCCATCTCAAGGATCCCATCCCCCGTTTCACCCTGACCCGCATGCGACAGGATGACGGGAGTCAATACTTCGGTCCCTTCGCCAGTTCGGGGGCCATCCGTCGCACGATGACCTTGGTGCGGCAAAAGTTTAATCTCCGGGGATGCCGTCCACTGAATCCCAATGAGCACGATTACAAGCACTGCCTTTACGGACACCTCAAACACTGCACCGCCCCCTGTATCGGCAACATCAGCACCGGGGACTACCTCAAACAAGTCGAAGCCGCATGCGAATTCCTGACCGGCCATTCTGCCGAAATGGAAACCGAACTCGAATCCATGATGCGCAAGGCGGCCGAAGCACAGGACTTCGAAAAAGCCGCCGAACTACGCGACATGCTTCAGGACCTGAAGAAAGCCACTCAAAAAACCGGCAAGTTCTCAAGACTACCCTACAAGCTGCCACTGGCCATTGATCCGATTGCCGACCTGACGGAGCTCCGCAAGGTTTTGGATTTGACCGAACTTCCGATAAGAATCGAAGGATTCGACATCTCCAACATCAGCGGCACATTCAAAGTCGCCTCCATGGTTCGGTTCAAAAACGGACGTCCGGACCGATCCAACTACCGGCGTTACAAAATGAAAACGGTGAAGGGGCAAGATGACTTCGCCTGCATGGCGGAAACCGTCCGACGCCGTTACAGCAGACTCAAAAAAGAACACGAAGCCCAGCAACAACAAGAGGAGACCGGAGATCAGCACCACCCCGAATCCCCCTACCCTGAACTCATCCTGATCGATGGAGGCAAAGGACAACTCGGTATGGCCTGCGAAGAACTGGACAAGCTCGGATTATCCCACATCCCCATCATCGGTCTGGCAAAAGAGTTCGAGGAGATATACCGCCCGGGAGAATCCACGCCCCTCCGGCTGGACCACCGATCCGGCGCCCTGAAACTGCTTCAACGCGTCCGGGACGAATCCCATCGTTTTGCCAACACCTTCAACGCGCAACTTCGATTAAAGAAGATTTCTGAAAGCCTGCTGGACGAATTCCCAGGCATTGGTCAAAACCGAAAAGCGGCCCTCCTCAAAAAATTTGGCTCCGTCCAACGCCTCAAAACAGCCACACTGGAAGAAATTGCCAAGGTCCCCGGCTTCGGCGGCAAAACAGCCGAAAAACTAAAAGCCTTCCTGGCCGCGCGGTGATTTTCAGAGACAGTCACCTCAGCTGGGGTATCTCCGAGACGAACAGGATTTACAGGATGGAACTATACGGCCAAAGGTTTCCGACGTAGCTGCGTTCACCAGAACGTGGCAACCTGACGCGATCCCAGACCAATGACTTCCAATGTAGCTACCCTTTTCCTGAGACTGTGTCCGGTATATTCAATGAACAGGAAGGTCAAAACGCTCGAGGCTGCGGGCAGCTTGCCGTTTCAGTTCTTGGATCATCTTTTTCCAATGTGACTTAAGGAAGGATGGATGTTCCATGCCACGTTCGGCGTACACCCCGGTCGATTTCTCCATATCGAGATTGGCCAGTATCACGGATTCATGCTCATTATCGGCAATCGCCAGCACACGTCCATCAGGAGCCACCATTTTGGAATCCCCGGCAGACCATTTTCCCCCACCTTGCGGCCCGACCGAATTGGCAAAGACGTAATAGATGGCATTCTCAAAAGCACGGGCCACCACCCCATCCTTTCCATCCCGTTTCTTGCGCGAAACAGACAAAGCATCCAATCCGGCGTTGGGATGAAATAAAATCCTGGCCCCGGCCATGACTGCCAGCCGCACCAATTCGGGATAACGTCTTTCATGACAAATCACCGTTGTCACAGGGATCCCGTCTATTTCAAACAGGGAAACGGCATTGCCAGGCGTGAAGATCTTTTGATCATCGGGCGTCAGATGACATTTCGCGTAACAATGGGTCAATGTTCCTGAACGATCAAAAACCACCAGGCAGTTGAAGAGTTGACGGCCGCCGAACACAGGGGTTCCCATCAGAATGTTCAACCGGTATTTCTCCGCCAAAGATGCAACCTTCATCAATGCCTGATTCAACTCCAGTTTCTTTAAACTCGAAAAGTCGAAAGCGTATCCGGTGATGGCGCACTCTGGAAACAACACCGCATCCGCCTTGCGCCTGGCAGCCGTTCGAACCAAACGTTCGATGGCAACCATATTCTCATCAATGGTCCGACAGAATTTCATCTGCACCGCCGCAACCCGCAATTTGCGCTGACGGTTCCCTGGAGGTGAGGATTGAGACGATGTCTTCATCAAATGGATATTCAAAAGGATTGACAAAGGTGACAATAATAAATCCCCTCCTAAAAAGGAGAAAATTTGAACTCAATCACATCCTGTAAATCCTGATCATTTCGCAGATCCCCCGAGTGCGGTGACTGTCAAAAAAATCACTCTCCCCCAATCACTGTAAAGAAAAATGCATCATGCTCATTGAGGATGAATTCACGCTGCATCTTGCTACCATCTCCTGTCACTTCCTCTGAGATCTGAAGTGCCTTCACATCCGATCCCGTCAGGAGTTGATAGGTTCTGCCAGCTGCGGTTTGCCAACTGATAGTCATCTTATCGCTTTCCCGACGTACAATTCTCAATGAATACGGATCGGGTTTTGCTACCGGAATGGGGGAAGCGTTTAAATCCAGGATTCCCGCATAGACAGATCGCTGAGGCGTCGTGTTCTCTCGATCAACCAGCACGTCTTCAAACACAAGAACAAATGTCCCATCTTGGCGCGCCACAATTTCCGGATGACGGATACTAGCCGCTTGAGAAGAAACCACATCAATCCACTCATCGTTGCCGAGTTCCAGCGATTGATCGAGTGAACCGACACGTAAACGGGTATTCCTAGATGATTGATCTTCAAAAACCACAACCAAACGCTGGTCCCATGTCGTCGTACCACTGATATGCGACGCCCAATCGATGGGAAATCCGGATAACATGTCCCAATTGACCTTTTGAAAACCTGTCGTGGAAATATACCGTGAAGCCAGAACCGTCGAATAACTCGAATCTTTTCCACTCTGTTGCCAAAACGGGAGCAAGATAAAATACCCCTTGCCCTCGACCATCTCGATACTCGGAGGCAGATAGTCATCCGATTCGGCAACAGGTCTGGCCAATTGCCTGCTATAGGTTTTAATGCGGTCCGCTGAAGTAACCTGGGTTACACTCATCGTCACAAAAGTCTCCTTCGTACGTTCCGGCAGATCCAGGAAGGCGCGTTCCAGCCATCCCACGACATACGAGTCATCCTTATCCACTGCCAGATCCACCATGGAATGGGTTTCAAATTCAGACCAAGGATCTTTATTCAATTTGATGGCTTCACCTTGAGGGCTTAAATCTTGAGCAAAACGTTGAGCCATCAGGCTGGACGGTCCGATAGCGGACTCGCTGACCGCCCAGGCAATGACAAAGCCACCATCCATCGTCACGCCCACGTCAAAATCCGCCAAATCAGGACCTCCCGCGACAGCATCGATTTGTTTCACTTGCTCATGCCTCACGATCCGTTGCCCGGACGAATCAAATCGACTGGCGACGATTTTAAACGCGACGGGGGCCCCTGTCTCATTCGCTTCTGGTGAATATTCCATCCAGAAACAGGAAAAGTTGCCCTGTTCATCCATTACTGTCCTGGACGGAACACCGAGAGGAAGAGGGCGGTCACTGGCATTGATTTCCATCGGTGAAGACAGAGGCTGCCCACCCGAACCGTAAAGTCGGGCATTCCAGGGGCTTCTTGGACCATTGAGATCACGATCCGCATCAAGTGGTAAATAGTCATACCAGGTCACCACATAAGACCCCTTATTGGAAACAGCCACCTGAGGGCGCAACGCCTTTTCGGCAACCAAGCTATCACGGATGGGAAGGATGGGTGACTGACCATTTGCAGCCAAAATCCCCAGCGAAAACACACACATCAACAGATGCATCAAGTCCTGATGAACGGTTCGCATCCAGCCACAAGCAATGGGTAGAAAGGGGCGAACTTGCACCGAAGAACGATGCCAGCAATCTTGGAATCGGGGAGGCAATTGCATGGAAAATGTTTAGCATAATTCCTGCCAAAAAAATTTCCAGACTTTAAAAACATCCACAAACCCTGCCCTAATATTGTTTTATTAAGTTCCTTATAGTGTCCATATCGCAACAACGTCATTAATTCATATTGTACAATCCTTTTTTTGACACCCTCACTCACATTTGGCACTGAACGTGCTAAAACCATGGTATGAAACCCCACGTGAAAAGCATGTTACCCAGTAGGCCTATGCTTCTGCTTAACTTTTTTGCAGACCGATTGAAATCTCCGGGTTGTCGGGAAAAAAAACAGGCAAATAACCTGGGGGCACGCATCTGCCTGTTCATATTCCTGGCAATCATCAGCACACTAAATCAGGAAGCACAGATTCAACCCATTCAAGTGACCGATTCCGGAGTCAGCAAGACGATTGCCGTCAGTCAAACAGGCGAATTCATGATCACCTGGACAAGAGGAGTTCCTGGTCAGGGGAATCCATTGCCCATCTATGCGCCCTTCAGTCAATATGGGCGGGTTTTTAATGCTGACGGCACTCCCAAGTCATCGGAGTTCAAAATCAGCGACGATGGGACGCACACGGTGGTCAAGACGGATGAACGCGGAAATTACACCTGTTTCTGGCCAAGTTCCGGCTTCTCTCGACGGGTATTCATGAGACGATATGATGCCAACGGTGTCGCACGAACGAGTGCGGAAAGCATCATCACCAGCGGTAACACGACAACGTTCGATGCAGACATGATCACTGACGGCCGATTTGTCGTCGCTTGGAGCGAAAACGACGGCAGTTTCATTAATGGCAAATCCAGTATTTATGCCCAAAGATTTGACTCAAGAGGCAGAAAAGACGGTTCCGTAATCAGTGTGACCCCAGAGGATCCAGAAGACAATGAATCACCGTCCATGGTGAGCGTCAGTATGGACGAAGAAGGGGGATTCGCAATAGCCTGGTTAAACCGCACCTTCCCCCCTTTTCCCGCCATCGAGATGCATATCACTTTGAATGTCGCAACCTTTGACTCTGACGGTAATGAGCTGTCATCTCAAGTGGTCATGGAGGAAAAAATTGAAGGGATCCATGAGCATTTGCCGCCCGTGATCCAAAAGACATCGAAAGGCGGCTGGATCGTCCTGACCACCCACACCGAAAGATTGGTGGGTCCCGAAATTCTCGCAGCCAAAATTGAAGGAGCGTACCAACCTACCGCGGAAGACCCAATTCAGGATGTTTCCATTCCTATTTCAACTGCCAACATAGGAATAAATGGATTT
>Ga0255757_10002999_pt1 | contig 15649 bp, 10 predicted proteins | sample 071ome_27_FD_179957 | JGI IMG/M metagenome (GOLD analysis project Ga0255757, IMG submission 179957) | Coastal salt marsh microbial communities from the Groves Creek Marsh, Skidaway Island, Georgia - 071409AT metaG (version 2) | ecosystem: Environmental > Aquatic > Marine > Intertidal zone >...
CTCTTCTTCTCCTTTCTTCCTCCCATCGTCACCAGCACCACTCCCATCGCTCGTCTTCGAACCGCTCTTGTTCTTGTTGTTGTCGTCGTCGTCGTCGTTCGAAGATGGAGAAGAGGAGGAAGAAGAAACAGACGTCGAGGTACCGAACAACGCGCGCCCGCTCGTCGTCGTCGTCGTCGTCGTTCTCTCTCTCTCGTCGAAAAGCGGCGACGACGACGCAATCCATCGCCCGACGGCAACATCTTCGACCATCATCGTCGGGGAAAAAAAAGGGCGAACTCGCGATTTCGAGCGACTCTTCTCCAACGCGGCGGCAGCAGCAGTTGCGGCGGCTTTGCGGGACGATCTTCGAGCACCGGCGGCGATCATATTTTTCTCTTTCTCTTCTTCTTCTTCTTCTTCTTCTTCTTCTCGCGATGATGATTTTCTCTCGCCGCTCGCCGGGGTCTCTCTTCCTCGGATTTAGGGTTTTATGTAAACCCTAAACAGAGCGCACATGCCACGTAAGCGTGTCTCTCGAATTGTGTTCCACTCTGCGCTACGTCTCGACGCGCTTTGCGATAACAGACACACACAGAGAGAGAGAGAGAGAGAACAGAGAGAACAGAAAGAGAGAAAGCTTTTCTTCGTCGCACTCGAGTGAGTACACATATTTAGAGAGAGAGAGAGAGAGAAAGATATACACACATGAATTACCAACACCCCTCCTCGGGAAACGAAAACGCGACGACAACGGTTTCGCGTCAAAGCGACGCCCACTTGCTCTTCTTCGTGAACTCTCGCTCGGGTTCTCGACAACAAGCGGCGTTGCACGAACTGATAAAGAAACGATTCAAAAGGCATCGAGATTGCGGGGTGATTTTTTTGGACGATTTCGACGGGAACGAGACGGCTTTGCAAGAAAAGGTGAGATACGAGGTGTACCATCACCAGAACGAGGAAGGAGGAAGAGGAAGACGAAGAGTTCGCGCGGTGGCGTGCGGCGGCGACGGGACGGTGTCGTGGACGTTTTCGCTGTTGAAAACCGCGCAAGAGGAGGAAGAAGAAGAAGAAAGAGAAGAAACGGAAAAAGAAGCGACGGAGCGAGGAAGCGGGTGTGCTTACTGCGCGCCGCTCGGGCAGCTCCCGATGGGCACCGGAAACGAGTTTGCGAGAGTGTTCGGATGGAACGAATCGAAAGACCGGTGGGAGAGCGATTTCGACGCGTTTTGCGAGGAAATGAAAACGGGGGAAATTGCGCAGGCGGATTTGTGGAAGTTTGTGAGCGAGAGCGTGGTGGATTACGCGCGCGACGGCGAGAAGAAGAAGGCGAGGACGAAGACGCGGGATTATTTTTCTTCGTCTTCTTCTCCTCCTCCTTCTCCTCCTTCTCCGTCGGGAACTTTCTCGATGTTGCGACAAAGAAACGCCGCCGCCGCTTCTGGGCCGCCGGCGAGTGAAGGGGAAAAAGGAGAAGAGAAAGACGAAACAAAGACGACAAAACCAGCCGGCAACAACAGACGACGACGGAACTGGTCGTTTTCCGGGCACCTTCGTTCGCCATCTGAACTCGAGGAGACGTTGGTTGAATCCATACGAGACCACGACACGCAGACGCCGCATCCGAGTTTGCCGACTTCGTTGTTCGCGGATCCGCCGTTGAACCCTCCCGGGGCGACGACACAGATGGGTTTAGTACAGAAAGGAAGAGAGTTCGTGCCGCCAAAGATGATCAGTGAACATGGATACGCAAACAAAGCGACGACGAATCCGTTCGTATCTTTACCGTCGGAACGCGTTGACGACGACGGAGAAGAGCAAGCGGCTGATGCAGACATCGAATCTGGCATTTCTCCGCGTTCTCCGCGTCGAGAAAAACAACAACAACAACAAAGAAAAACGGGAGAAACCGTCTCTCTGCCTTTGGTAAAAGTCGAAAAGTTTGAAAAGCTCTCCGCCTGTTTCTTCTCGGTTGGTTTCGACGCCGGCATCGCGTTACAGTTCCACCAGTTTCGAGAGAAAACGGAAAAGTGTTGCGTCGTTCCGAAGACAGTCTCCGCCAACGTCGCAGGGTACGGCGTTCTCGGTGCGTTAGAATGGCTCGCCAAGCGCAGATATCTCTCTTCGAAAACCATCCGCCTTTACGTGGACAACAAACCCGTACCGATCCCGGAGCGCGCCAACACCATTCAAATCTTCAACATCCACTCCTCGACGACTGGAGTCGATTTTTTCGGTTCCGGAGAAAAATCCAAAGCGCACGAGCGCTTGCAAGACTTTCAACCGCCGTCTGTCCAAGACGGATTAGTCGAAGTTGTCGCCACCTACGGCGTCGGCCACCTCTCCGCCATCCGGTTCCGAATGACGCACTCCTACCGCTTGGCGCAAGGCAAGAAAGTAGAAATCGTCCTGAAGCGACCGTTGCCGGTACAAGTAGACGGCGAGCCGTGGTTAAATCAACCGGGAAGATTGAAATTTACCTTCTCTCGATCGTGGCCCGTGGTGTTAGGTTTAGGAGAGTTGAGAAACGTGCATCCTCCTCCTCCTCCTCCTCCTCCTCCTCCTTCTTCTTCTTCCGTTCGCCTCTCGTCAAAGTCGAGCGAAAAGAAGAACCGTCGATTCGGAAACGACGACATGGTTTGAAAGTATCGAAACGAGAGGAAGAGAAGGAGAAGACAAACGAGGAGAGACCACGCATAGAAAAACACCCCAAGCGCACATACCCGTAATAGAGTTGTAATAGTACTTATTCGCGCGCGCACAGAGACGTTGACATTAATTCGATTCCATCCCGCAGACTCTTTTCCCTCGGCAGAGAGAGAAAGAGAAAGAGAATCCGGCACACTAAAAGCGCGCTCGCGCGCGCGTCATTCCCCCTCCTCTTCCCATTCACAAAGAGATGCGCTCGTCCGCGAGGAGCAGCGACACGGCGGCGTCGCGCGGTTTCTTCTACCCCTCCTCATCGTCGAAGAAGAAGCAAAAGCAAAAGCAAAAGCAAAAGCGCGCCGGCGTTGTCCGGTGCGACATTTCCCCGGAAGGGAAGAAGAGAGAAGAAGATAAAGACATCGACCGCGCGTTCGCGATCGCCGTTTTCAAGCGATGGCTTTCATCGCTCGGCGTGGATATCTCTAAAACTGAATTCGTCTCGACGCGGTCGATGGGCATCGGCGGGGTCGTTTTGAGAGACGCGGAGGAATTGGATTTGGTGTTTCGAATACCGTTACCGCGAGAAGAAGGGAGGAGGATGCCGGTGGCGATGCGGTGGGACGCGTTCATTCATTCGTCGTCGTCGTCGTCGTCTTCACTGCTCGGATTTAGCGCAGAATTGGGCGAGATATTCGTGAAAGAGCGGCTGGAGAGTAAACTGAGAGGCGTTTTGATCGAAGACGACGGCGACGCGGAGGAAGAGGACGCGTCGAACGCGTCGTCCTCGTTTCCGTTAGATTCGACGAGGACGAGCATGTTAGCGTTGGCGCTGATGTATCAAGACGCGAAAGCGAGGAGTAGGAGAAGAGCGATAGAATTAGGAATAGATGTAGAAGTAGATGAATTTTGGAGAAATCAGGATCCGCCGCATTGGCAGGCGTACGTGGATTTGTTGCCGACAAACGTGGATTCGCTTTTGTTGTGGTCGACGGAGGAGTTGGCGTTTTTACAAAACAGTCGCATCGGAGAGCGGGCGAAGCGGAGGAAGAAACTGGTTCAGGAAGAGTTTGACGTTTTATTTTCCAACAATAACACGGGCTTACGGGAAGAGTTTGTGCGGCTCACGAGCGCGGCGGCGGCGGTGACGAGTGCGGAAGAGACTTCCCCTCCTTTTCCGGGCGAAAAGAGGGGACGACGACGAAGACGACTGACGCCGTTTCGATTCGAGACGTTGCAAGAATGGTTCGAGTGGAGTTACGCGACGGTATTAGCGCGAGCGTTTACGCTTCCGGAAATCGAGAACGGCGCTTTAATCTTTTGTCCAGGCTTGGATATATTTAATTCGGCGAGAGACGCGGCGAAATGCGAGGTGAGACTTTCACCTCACGACGACATCTCGTTACACGCGACGGTGGGTGGATACCGCGCCGGGACGCAAGCTTTCCACGATTACGCCGACCACGCGAGCGGTGGCGCGCTTCTCGAGTTTGGTTTCATCTACGACGACGACGAGCGGTTGAACTTTCCGCTCTTCATGGACGAAAACGAAAAAACACCCGGTACTCGGTCGTCGACGTTCATTTACGAAGGCGCGACGGAGATCGACATCTCCGCAACCGCCGTGTTGCGCGACTTCTTGACGCACCCGCGCGTTCTCGAAAAATGCAAACAACTCGACGTCCTCGCGCCGTCCTCGACGTCTGAGAAACCCGTTCTGCGCAAATTCCTCCTCTCCAACGTCACCAAAACGCCCTGGGATTCCTCCGCGAGGACAAAAATCGCTCGTCCTTCCCTCGAGTGCGTCTCTAAAGACTTACTCGATATCGTCCAAACGATCGAACGCGAAGTCGTCGTCACAAACACTAAAACCACCGCGTCGCTCTTACTAAAACAAATATACGAACGCGAGCTCGCGCGGTACTCGGCGACTACCATCGCGGAAGATTTGACGACGTTGCGAAGCGCCCGAGAAAGAGAAGCCTCTCGCGACGACGGAAACGAAAACGAAAACGAAAGCCGTCGTCGTCGTCGATTTCTCCTCGCTTTGAAACTTCGTCTGAGCGAGAAGATCTTGCTCCGAGCGTGCGTCGACGACTTGGAAACAACAACGACAACGACAACAACGAGCGAGTAAACTTTTCTTTCGCTATTCCCTTCTAAATAATAATATACACGTGTGTCTATGAGTTCTTCTATCTTCTATCGCGCGAACGCATCTTTCTCCTCTCTCAAAACCTCCTCGAGTTCCTCTCTCGCGACTGGAATCGTCGTCGTCGCGTCGTCGTCTAATCCGTCTCCTCCTAAGCTTCCCGCTGGTCCCGCGAAGAAGAACGACGAAAAGCTCGAAGAAGAAGAAGAAGCATACGACGCGACGACCATCGCCGCGACGGATAAAAAGGTCATCGAAACGAGGATTTTGCCGTTTATCGGGCGGTGTTTACACCTCTCCCACCAAGACCACAAAAACCACGAGAATCCAGGTTTCGCCGTCGCCGACGAAGAGGGAGAAGAGGAAGAGGAAGGGGAGGAGGAAGGGGCGGACATCCGTGATCTGTGTATCCGTATGTGTGACGCGCAAATCTTTTTCCCGCCAAAATCTATTCGATTGTTTCGTTTAGGGTTTCACTCGAATGCATCACATGCGCGCTTCGCGGAGACGACGCGCGTGCATCAATCGAAACGCACGCGTTCATCGTAAGCATCATGTCGTCGTCGCCGTCGTACAATAAGAAACGGCAGCAGCAGCAGCAGCAGCAAAACTCGTCGTCGAACAAAACGATCAAATACAATCTCCGTTCGAAGAGTTCTCTTTCGCTTTCCAATCATCCGATCTGTTCCGACGCGTCCGAACGGTACGATGTCATCGATCACCGAACGACGAACCGAGGAGAAAGAGGAGCGACGAGAAAGAAAACGAAAGTCGTAGACGATGTCGGTGGCGATTATTGTAATTCCTTCGACGAATTGTCGCCGCCGGAGGCGATGATGGTTGGCGGAGAGAAGAGCGTCAAGAGGAAGATTGATTTTCTAGAGGAGGAGGAAGAGGAAGAGGACGGAGACGAAGTTTTGCTCGACTTTGACGCGAAGAAGAAGAAGAGGAGGAGAAAAGCTTCTTCCGCGGGAACGTCCGCTCGAAAATCGACGAGAAGGAACGCGAAGGAGAAGACGCAAGAGAAGAAGAAGAAGACGACGACGAATAAGAATAAGAATAAGAATAAGAATAAGAATAAGAATAATAAGAAGAAAGACGTAACGGCTGGGAGCGGGTACGCGACGCCAATCGCGACGTACTTTACGAGCGACGAAGGGTCGAGGCACGCCGCGACCGGGTCGTTTTTTGCGAGCACGGCGAGGACGTCGTCGTCGCAGGAGAACGAAGAGAACGGCGCGAGGAAAAGTCCGGTGAGCATGCAAAAGTGGATGCGGGAGGTGTTGAAGGCGCCGGTGAAAGGCGGATTGAAATTTGATTTAGAAGAAACGCCGCCGAATGATGCGAATAACAACACGATCAAGGCGTCCTCGTTCGCGTCGCCAAAGAGAGTCGATGTCGAGAACAACTTTTATAACAACAACAACAACAACAACAACAACAACAACAACAACAACAACAACAACAACAACAACAATAACAAGAAGAACGCGAGTAACAATAGCAACGTAGTGACGCCGATTGCCGACGGTGGAGGCATGACGACGCCGAGGTTTAGGAACGTGACGCCGAGAGATATATTCTCTTCGCTGCGCACGACGCCGATTTAATCGAGCGTGCGTCAGAAAGAGAAAGAGAGAGAGAGAGAAAGAGAGAAAACAAAAACTGTGTACTAATATACTTTATTATAACTTTAGAACAGAGCGGAAACACCGCGTTGTGATTTTATTAAATATACATTAAAAATTGTGAATAAGTACCCGGTATTATTATTATACTTAGTATTATGATTGATCAACGCGTGTGTGTGTCATGACATCTACTTGGTTTCTCGCATGACTTCTATATGTATCTTGTTCAGTTTCATTGGTGTGCTATTACCTTCTTCTCTTTCCGTTCGTATTTTCTTCGCGTAAAAAAGTTCGTTTCAGGATTTCGTGTAATAAATTTATTTGGCAGCATCGCTACCCGGCACGAGATGCGGCTCGACGATTTGTCGAGCAAATTCAGGAAGCACGAAAGCTGCCGAGTGAATGGCCGAGTTGTAATATTTAAGAGGCTTCAACGTTGATCCTTCTGTTGATTGTTTCGATATTATACATTTTAGAAGAAGATGTCGAGGTCAGTATTACGCGTGCTCACATCGAGACAAACAACAACAACAACAACAACAATAATAATAATAATAATACTCAATAATAAACGTTTCTGAAGCGCTCGTTGGTGCGTATAAAATTATCATCATCGCCCTCATAGGGGACGAAATATTCGACGCAAGTCGTCAGTTTCAAACGCGCATCTCAAGACGCGCGGCTGAAAAATTCCGATATTCTCAAACTTGTATACGATGTAAGATGAAGAATCACCGGGCCGATAATAATAATTTTTGACGCACAAAATAATATTATTAAGAAGACCGAAACGCGCGCGAGTCGTAACCACGCGCACGTTTCCCTTTTGATGAGACGTTTAACATGTTCACATTTTATATATTTTGCGAGAGCTCGAAAATCGAAAAACGCGCGAACAAACAAACGAAAGAGAAGAAAAAAAAAGAGAGACAATGCGCAAAGAAGAAGAAGAAGAAAGTTCAACGACGACCAAATCAAAACATCTTACCCTTAGTCTTCGGCGCTTCTCGTCTGGGCCGTTCGAACGTGACCGTCTCTCCATTCACACCGGGTTTTGAGGCTAGCACGAACCCAATCTGTCCGCTCGGATACGTCGGTATCGTACAATACGCGTAGCTCACGCTCCCCCCGACAAACACCTTCTTACACATCTCCAACGTATCCCCGATCAAATCTCCGTGCAACCACAAACACTCGCCTTGTGTGCACACCACACCTCCAGGTTTTAACGCTTTAAATACGCTCCTAAAAAACCTCTCCTCGAACAACACGCTCGCCGGCCCAATCGGATCGGAACTGTCCACGATGACGCAATCGTACGTCCCTTCCTCGCACGCCTCCACAAATTTCACCCCGTCGCAAATCATCACCGACGCCCGTTCGTCCTCAAACCCTTTCGCCATGTACGGCATGAACTTCTTGCTCACTTCTGGCACCATCCCATCGATCTCCGCCATCTCCACTTTCTCGACGTACGGGTGTCTCGTCACCTCTCTCAGCGCCCCGCCGTCGCCGCCGCCGATAATCAACACCCGTTTCGGTTCCTGAGTTATCGCGCACAGCGGTATATGCGCGATCATTTCTTGGTACGCGAACTCGTCCCGTTCCGTCGCTTGTATGCACCCGTCCAACACGAGTAAATTCCCGTACGTGGACGTTTTGAACACTTGCACGTGTTGAAACTCGCTCCGTTCGTCGTACAGTTTCTCGCGAATTTCCAGCGAATTCGCTTGTCCCGGCCACATCTCCGGGGATATTTCAGAAAACCATCCGTCTTTGAGACAGTTGTTGCCTTTAAAAATCCCACGCGCATCGATTGAGAAGGAGGAGAAGAAGAAGATAAAGTCAGCGAGAAGAAGAAGAGCGCGCGCAAAGTTTCGCGAAGAAGAAAAAGAGAGAGAAGCGCCAACACGCAACACTTTGTCTGGGGGTGGCGGCGAAAGAGAGAAAAACGAACAACAAACAACAAAACGTGGCTTCTTCTTCTCTTCTCACCGGTGTGCGTGACCGCAGACTCAGTCATCTTAATAAAATAACGGTGGTAATAACTCGAACGCTCGTGGTTCTTTTTCTTTATGCCTCGAACGCGGTGGTGGTGGTGTTTTATCGCGCCGCAAAGACGATGCCTCGTCTGCATGCAGCAAGACTGGGGAAAAAAATGCTAGAATATTCCTCATATTCTATCGCGCGATACACGCACGCACAAAGAGAGAGAAGAAGAAGAAGAAGACAATAAGAAGAACACGACCGATGATGTCGAAAAAGATGGGAGGCGTCTCGGTGTTTTTTTTACTCGCGTGCGCTGTCGTCGTCGGCGTCGCCGCGTTCTTCTTCTTCGAAAGCAACGGCGGGGAAAGCAGCGACGCGTTTGTAACGACCGATGCTTTTCAAAGCGACGACGACGATAACGACGACGGCGTTGATGGAGCACCGCGGTCGATGGCATCGAAACGAATCCCAGAGGCTATCGACCCGCTCTCGAGCGCGCGCGGGGAAGGCGCGGTGAAGATTCCAAGTTCTGACGATGATTTGCGCAACGCGTCCGAGAAACATTGGATGGAAGAGATGTTTCGAGCGAGACGAAAGGCTGGATTGGTTGGACCCGAGCGGTGCCGAGACGTGCACTTTGGCGCCGTCGCGGCGGGGAAGACGAGAGGTAACCATCGACACCGAGGGAAGATGGAAACGTTTGCAGTTTTTGGAAACGCGAACGGCATCGTGAGAGTGGAGCGAGAGTTAGGGGGCGCGTATACGGATTACAGTTTCAGGAGAAACGAGAAAGTGATAGTGTCGAGTCCGAAAGGTCTCGGTCACGCGATTACGAACGTCGAAGAGGACGAGAGTCGCGTCGTGGTGATCGTGGCGTGCAGCGATCAAGCGCACGAAGACGAGGACGCCGGGCAAAATGATTATCAAATCTGGGACGATCTTTGAAGCGAGCGTAGTTCGCGTAGTTGAATGTAGTCGTTTGTACTTTTAGTTTTGTATTTTTAGTTAATAATACGTAGTAAAAAGAAAAACTGGTCGTAGGCGTGATGATGATGTTTTCGGCGTAAAACAACTCCGGCTGCTGCTGCTGCGTGTATCGCATTTATCCGCCGAACAAACCGCCAAAAAAGGACCCGCTGGATGAATCCGCGGCAGCTTTTGGTCGTTCAACGGCGCCGGCTCCCCAAATAGAGGCGGCCACGCCGTATTTTTCCACGTACCCTTGGAATCCGTCGTGCGCGTCCGCCAACGCGGTTATTTTGTCTCCATCGCTCGCCGCTAACAGCTTCTTTTGCAACTCGCTCTTTCGCACCGATCTTCCCGAACGCATGTCCATGGTTTCTCTCTCGGCGGTAGCTTCGGAGCGTTTCATGATGTCCATCAATCTCACCGAATCGCGACTGGAACTCGTCTCCACCTCGGCGATGGCTCGGTCCACTGATCGCATGGCGTCTTCGAACGAAACCATCGCTCTTTGCACGTCCATGCTCTCCGCTCCAGCTAAGGTCAATTTCGATCGAATTCCCGTCGCCCACGCTTTGACGTCGTTTACGTTTCTCATGATGTTCGACACCGCTTGCGCGACTTTGTGTTTGTCGTCCGCCATGATTTCTTTCATAGCCTCGATCGTTTCCTTCGCGCCGACCAATTTCGATTGGTAAATTTCCAAACGCGCTTCTCTCTCTTCCAACTCCTCGACGTAATCCTCGAAAGTTTTCACAACATCTCTCAGACGCGCGTTTTGGTCGATCAAATCTTGACTTTTCTGCGTCAAATCGTGCATTTTCTCCTTCATCTCCGCGTGATGGTTCGTCAACTTCACCGCGGCTTCCTTCGCCTCGTCTCTCGCTTGCTCCAACTCCTCCGTCATAAATTTTCTCTGTTTTTCAAATTTAAGCTTAAACTGCTCTCTTTCGTCCTCCAATTGTCGGTTAACTTCCGCGTACGTCTCGTCGATTTTCTCCTCGGCTCGTTTTCTCTCCCGTTCTCTCAACTCGTTCACCACCTCTTGTTGCTCCGCGTGTTTCAACTCCATCTCTTTCAACGTGTTCGTCAAGAACTTAATACCTTCCCCTTTGGCGTCTTGTCTCAGTCGTTCCGCGGTATCTCTCTCTTTCTTCAACCTCACGCACGTCTCCAATAACTCCGCGTTCTCATCGGCTTTTTCTCTCACCTCGATCGCTTGCTCCAAAAACTTCTTCTCGTACTCGCTCTTCACTTGATTCACGCCTTCTCTCACGTGAAACTCCACCGTTTCGTCCACTCTCGCTTTCAATCTCGCCAACTCTTCCTCGTGATCTTCCTTCATCTTCTCTCTCTCCGGAACCGAAAAGTGCGCGTCCAAAATCGCCTCGTGTACTTTCTTAATCTGTTCCTCGCGAAACTCCCCCATCTCCTTCTCCACGCGTCGCTCGAACTCGTCCATTTTTTGCGTGTATTCCACTCGTAAATTTTTCTCGATGTCTCTCTTCGCGTTCCTTATCGCCGTTTCTTTCGCGCCGTCGATGTCCGAGGCTTTCTCAAACAGCTTCGTGTACGCCTCTTCGGCGTCTCGATGTTGCTTCGCGACTTCGTCCTTCTCCCGCGTGAGCATCACCACCGACTGTTCGAGATGAGCGATTCTATCTTTCGCTTTCTCCAACTCAATCGACGTCGTCGCGGACGAATGCTTCGCCGCGTTCCCCTCGGATATCTGCAAGTGCGCATCTCTCAGCTCTTTTTCCAGATGTTGGATTCGTTTCGTGTACTCCGCCGCGATCGTCGCCGCGGTCGCGTACGGCATCGATTCGATCGAGTTTGCACCATTGAAGCCTCCTTTTGAAGACGACGACGACGACGACGCTCCGTTGTTGGACGCTTCGAGCAATCTTTGCAGTCGCACCGAAGATGCTTCCATCTTTTTCTTTCTTCTTCACTCTCTCTCACTCTCTTTCTCTCTCTCTCTTAAAGGAGAACGCGCAGGGGTGTGTATTTGTCAAGAGTCTTTGTAATCTTTTTTCCCCAAAACTCTCTCCTCTCAGCCGCTGATTTCAAGCCGCAGAGCAGCACGAAAAAAAAAAGAAAAAAAAACGCTTAAGACACATGTCTTTACGCATGCGTCGTCGTGTGATGAGAACAAAAGAAAAGAGAACGCGTGCGCCGCGAGTGTGACGAGAGAGAGAAGAGAGAGAAGAGAGAGATCTGTCTCTCTCTCTTCTCCGTCTCTCGTTTCTTTCTCTCTCCGCGCGTGGTGGTGTTGTCTTTTTTTTATGCGGAGAGAAACGAGAGAGAGAGAGAGAGGTCCGGTTTTCTTTTTTCTCCATCGTCGTCGCGAAAGTTAAAACTTTTTTCTCGTTTTATCCATTTTCCTCCTCCAAAACACAACTCTCTCTCGCGAAGAAGAAGAAGAAGAAGAAGCGAGCGAGCGAGGCAAAGAAGAGAGAAGAAGGAAACGACGAGAGAAACTAGAGATGGAGTCTTCTGGTTCTTCGTTATCGTCCGCGGCATCGGCGCCAAAAATAGGCCTCGTCCAAGGCTTAAAACTCGTCTACTCGGCGGTCTCGACGCATTCCGCGGACGGGTTTAGCGTGAATCTGAACCAGATCAAACGAGACGCGACGTACGTGTCCTTTTTGGCGATATCGTGCTTTGGGTTTGCCTCGGTCGCCGGGACGGAGGTGATCAGTTTGAGCAAGAAGAAAGCGGAAGCGTCGAAGGCGATTCGAGAGTGTTCGACGATGTTGGATTTGAACAAGATGGGGGGAGACGATTCGTCGTCCAAAGACGAGAGCGGAAAAGCGTCATCGTCTTCCAACACGACGAGCGGTAAGAAGAAGAAGAAGAAGAAAAGAGGACCGAGAGGCGCGACGGATAAGCAGTTTTGGACGGAGCTGAAATATTTGCTCCAAATTGCGTTTCCTTCGCCCACGTGTCGAGGGTCGCAGCTCCTTTCGGCGCAGTTTTCGTTGCTCGTCATGCGAACGCTGTTGACCGTTCGGGCGAATAAAGTCAACACGTTTTACCTGACGAAAGCGATCGCGACCGCGGATTGGAAGTTTTGGGTTCGGTGGTATTGGAACTTTATCGGGTGGATGACATGCGGAGTCGTCGTGAATTCTGGGTTGAGGTACACGGAATCGTTGATTCAGGTGGAGTTGAGATCGGCGCTGACGAGAAGAGCGCACGAAAAGTACATGAAGTTGAACAATTTTTACAAGACGGCGGTGTTGAGAGAAGGTGGGTTGGAACACGTGGACCAACGAATCGTGGCGGATATCAACGAGTTTAGTCGCGAGGCGGCGTTTTTGTACGGACACAGCTTTAAACCGATTTTGGAGTTCACGTTGTCGCTGGCGGAAGCGGCGAAGGAGTTGGGATATTCTCGACCGCTGGCGTTGTTCGCGAGTCAAATTTTTATCACCGGGACTTTACGGGCGATGTCGCCAAAGTTAGGCCCGATGGTAGCCAGGGAAGCCGCGTTAGAAGGTGGTTTCCGACACCAGCACGCGCGATTAATCGCGCACGCGGAAGAGATCGCGTTGTTAAAGGGTGGCGAACGCGAAAAGGATTTATTAAACGCAGGGTTGGATAATTTAGTCACCACGCAGAGATGGCACGCGTTGCAAAGAGTTCGAAAATCTATGGCGGATAACATTTCCAAGTTTCAAGGTTTGTTAGTTGGAAGCGTGTTCGTCCACGTGCCATTTATGGCGAAACGAGGTTTAAGCGAAGGCGAACGGATCTCCACGTTTCGAGCGACGGAGGAGTTGATGTTGAGAAGCGGCGGCGCGTTTACGGAAGTTTTGTTGTTGGGTAAGAACTTGGACGAAATGGCTGGATACGCGCACAGATTAGGAGAGTTGTTTCACACGTTGGATAAAGCGGAAAAAGAATCGTTAGCGATGGATAAGAAAGCGAAAGAGGAAAAAATGTTGTTGGCGTTGCCCGGAGGAGAAGGAGATGAGGAAAAAATTACCCCGGCGGCGCAAACGTCGATTCGTTTCGATAAAGTCTCCGTCGGCGCTCCCGAACCTGACGGTTCTACGCGCATTTTACTCAAAGACTTATCTTTAGAAATCAAACGAAACGAACATTTACTAATCACGGGACCGAACGGGTGCGGAAAAACGTCTCTGCTCCGCGTGTTGGCTGGATTGTGGCAGCCGGTTTCCGGCGTCGTGACGAAACCAGCCGCGGATGAGTTTTCGATGATGTGGTTGCCGCAGCGCCCGTACTTATCCCAAGGTTCCTTGAGAGACCAAGTTGTATATCCCGCCAACACCAAGAAAATGCGCGTGGACGACGAATACGTGAAAGATTGCTTGCGCAGAGCCGGATTAGGTAAATTCATCGAGGGCGATTACGCGTTAGGATTAGGCATGCGACACTTGGAATGGAACGACGTGTTGTCTGGGGGCGAACGACAACGCATCGGGTTCGCGAGACTGTTTTACCACAACCCCAAATTTGCTATTTTAGACGAAGCGACGAGCGCGATAAACCCAGACCACGAGGCAGAGTTGTACAAAGAGGTTTGCTCGAGCGGCACGACCATCGTCTCCATCGCGCATCGATTAGAATTGAGAAAGTTTCACGCGAACGAGTTAAAAATCAAAGGCGACGGGAAAGGCGGCTACGAAGTTTCGAAATTAAAGTAGTAGTTTGTGATATTCAATTCACATTTTTTAATGACTTAGCAGTACATTTTGTACCTCGTGGAGTGCCGTTATTCTTCACATGTTGCGCTCGCGCTGATCGCGTATTTTATAGTATATTACATATTTTTCATCTATTTTTTTTCGTTCTTCCATCTAGTACCGTCGCTTCTAGGCATCAAATATTCAAGTACGCGACGAAACTCATCAACGGCAAAAACACCAGTCCGAAAACAAAGATAATCGCTTGTTCGTTCAGTTTCTTCGCCTCTTCGTCGTCCTCTTCTCTTGATCGCCATTTTGGATTGACCCATTTTTCTAAAGCGTCTTCGGTATACTTTCTCCTATCCGATTCGTAATCGAACAAATCCGCTTTCATCTTCTTCGACGCCGTGGTCATCCCCCAAAGCATTCTCTCCGCCTGCTTGGAGACCATGCCGTACTGATTCCCTAAAACTCTCTTGTACTGTTTCAACGCCTCTTCTCTCCGCTGCGCGTTATCTAGACACATCGCGTAACAAAAAATCACCTTTCCTCCCAATTCCGAACGCGCGTTGATCTCCTGCTGAAACGGCTCTAACGCCGCGATACCCTTCATCACACTCCCGACGCGTAAAAACTCGTTCGCTTCCGCCAAAGCCTCTCGCACTTTCTCCTCCTCTTCTTTCGACATGTTCAACGCGTTCGACGTTCGGTACTTCTCCAACTTTTTCGCCACGCGAATTTTCCTCGCCTCCGTTTCCTCTTTCGATTCGATGATGTTTCGCCCTTTCTCGTCCTTCTTCAGCGTCCTCCCACCCCCGTACTCTTTCGAAATATCTTTCGGACGCGGGAACACTCCCCACGTCGATACTTTCGGTTTATAATTCACCCCGGTATCGATGTCGTCCATACCTACGATGCTCTCGTCCTCGTCGAACGGATTATACGACGTATCTTTCGATATGATTTGAACGTTCACCGTTTTCTGTTTTCGCTCAACATCCGACCTCGTCTCCTCCTTTTCCTCTTCTTCTTCCTTCTTCTTCTTCTTCGTAACCGCGTACCCTCTCGCCTGCGCGATCCTTTCCTCCGCGGTTAGCTTTTTCGAATCCCCTTTACCGCTCGTCACGACGCTCGGCTGCTCCGCGCCCATTTTCTTACTCTCGTTGTACTTTTGCGCCGCGTTCAACATCGCCGCGAATTCGTCCTCTTTTTTCTTCTGACTCTTCGAATCTTTTCCGATGTTTGAGAGCACGGCGGACGAGTCGATGTTTTCTGTTTTCGTTCGCTTGATAACGGAGAGGCCTTTGACCTGGACGACGTCTTCTTCTATTTTCGCGTTATCGTCGTCTGTTTCGTCTGTTTCGTCGTTCGAAGGAGAAGAAGAGCGGACGAGAAATCGAATCGCTCTCGTCGCTTTCTTGTTCGGTCCTCCTCTTCCTCTTCTCGACGAAACAGACGACGACGACAGAAGAAGAAACGCGCCAGCGCTGGTGGTGGTGGTAGTCCTCGCCGACGCGCCGCCGACGAAGAACGCGTTGTTCATCACCCCCAGCGGCGCTTTTATCTCGCTTTAAGTGTATATATATCGCGCGCGCTTTTTATGTGTTTCTCTCTCTGTCGATTTTCCCCAAAAACGT
>Ga0255757_10003014_pt1 | contig 15620 bp, 15 predicted proteins | sample 071ome_27_FD_179957 | JGI IMG/M metagenome (GOLD analysis project Ga0255757, IMG submission 179957) | Coastal salt marsh microbial communities from the Groves Creek Marsh, Skidaway Island, Georgia - 071409AT metaG (version 2) | ecosystem: Environmental > Aquatic > Marine > Intertidal zone >...
GCACGATAGAAGCGCTGAGTATGGAAGGGCGCATGACCCTTTGTAATTTGTCGATTGAAGGAGGCGCGCGGTTTGGGATGATTGCACCCGATCAAACCACATTCGACTATGTGAAAAATCGCAGATACACTCCACAGGGGCAAAAACTTGAAGATGCGATTATGGATTGGTCGGACCTAAAAAGCGATCCTGACGCATATTTTGATAGAGAAATCACACTGCGCGCGGAAGATATCGCTCCAACAGTGACATGGGGAACCAGCCCAGAACAAGCTGTGCCCGTGACGGCAGCTATTCCAGCACTCGAGAACCTAGAGGCGCCAAAAGCCGAAGCCGCGAAAGCAGCGCTCGAATACATGGGACTTGAGGCTGGAAGACCCCTTATTGGGACACCTGTGGACCAGATCTTTATCGGCTCTTGTACCAATGGACGGATTGAAGATTTACGCGCTGCTGCCGAGGTTCTTCAAGGACGGCGTGCCGTCATCCCCGGTATTATCTCGCCAGGGTCCGTAAAAATCAAAGCGATGGCAGAGTCTGAGGGTTTGGACAAAGTCTTCAAAGATGCTGGATTGGAATGGGTTGGCGCTGGCTGCTCGATGTGTGTCGGCATGAATGGAGATTTGGTTGCTGCGGGCAAACGCTGTGCCTCTTCGACTAATCGCAATTTTAGAGGTCGCCAAGGTAAAGGCGCACGCACGCACCTCATGTCGCCTGCAATGGTCGCAGCAGCAGCGGTCACTGGCACCATTTGTGACGTACGCGACTTGCTCTCGGGAAAGGCAAATTGATGGGGGGATGGCGCCATATCAAAGGGATTACAGTCTATTTGCCTAAGGCAAATGTAGACACGGATCAATTAATTCCAGCGCGTTTTATGTCTGTCCCTAGGTCAGAAGGATATGGCGAGTATCTTTTATATGACCAACGCCGCGATGCCCATGGACAGCTTGATCCAAGTTTCCCACTTAATACCGAAAAGACTCCAAGCGTCTTAATCGCGCACCGCAATTTTGGTAGTGGTTCTTCACGAGAAGCGGCTGTGTATGCTTTGGTGGATGCTGGATTTCAGGCGGTGATTGCGCCAAGTTTTGGCGACATATTTTCGTCTAATGCGGTTAACAACGGGCTTTTGCCATTGCGCTTGGATGAACAGGATCACGCTAAACTTGTCATCTGCCATAAGGCGAAACCTGATCTGCCCGCAGAGATCGATCTTAAAACCTGTCGTCTTAGCCTTGGATCGTTTGAGCGCGAGTTTACACTTGATGAAACTTCGCGCTTAAAATTGATCAATGGCTGGGATGACATAGATATGACGCAGCAGTACTTCTCGAGCATAGAAGCATATCGAGAGCAGACTTGTCATTCTACCCCTTGGGCATGGCTGCAGGGGGTGAATTAATTGCACTAGTTTAGTGCAAACCGAGGCATATAATACCACAAATGAAAGAGGTTCATAGAACCTCTGTTGCAGGTAGAAGATAAGTGAAGATGAAACTGCTACGTGGGCTCCTTAAATGAGTCACTTTTGTTAGCGCCTTCAAACCTTATCTGTCCATCGCTTTGATACCAGTCAGCGATCATCCCAACTGGATTTTGTGGCTAGCGTCGCCGTAGGTGGGATCGCGATCAAGCGCGTGATCGCCTGTCATGCAGACCATGACAGCCGAGAACTTTTTCTCGTAGATCTCGAAAAATTAAATTTGATTTGTGGGACATGCTGGCGTTTTGTTCCGTATTCTAGCACTTAAACTGTACAGATAAGCATGCGCTCTCGGGATCGGAGACCTGGACGAAACGTGATGACGGACCGTCTTTTGATTATGCCAGAGCCTGCGAAACATATCGCAGATGGTGTTATGCCCTCCAATCGAACACCATGCGTTTCGAGAGTGAAGACTCAGTTTACCTTAAGCGTTTGCGACACAGCAATTAGATCTTCCCTGTCTAAAGCCTCAATATACTGTTTTACTAGGGCTGCCCGTTCTTCATATATTACGCGCTACGCTCCCCAATTTGGAGCAGGTCGAGAAGGTGTGCGGCGCTTTCTGCGCCGTCCAACCCGAGGCAGGCCGACCAGACTGCTTCCGAATGGTCCGGCGACCAGAGGCGTGCGCTCAGCGACAAGAATTTTTCGTGCAGCTGGCTTACGGTAAACGGATCGCGATAATCGCCCCGATTTGTGCGGATTTCAGCGGTGAATTTCCTCCCGTCACGCGTGGTCAGGCAGACGCGTGCCGGTCTTTCGTCGGGTAGGCGTGCGCTCATCTCCTTGTCTTCACGAAGCTCGACCCTCTGAGCGAGCGCCAGCGTCGTTTCATCGCTTACGCGTTCAGCAGCAAAGCTGTCAACGCTGGTCGAGCCGTTTACAAAGCGCGTCGCAATCGCGAAAGGCACCGAAAATTTCGCTGCAAGTACGTTGCGCGGGGTTGGATCATCTAGCTCGACGGCCATGCCGTAAGTATCAACCATAATCTTGGCAATGTCGTCGGGCATGATGTCGGTGACGTCTTCAAGAAGCAGATCGAGCGCATCGAGCGCAGCGTGATTGAAACGGCAGCAGGAATGCATCTTGAAGTAGTTGCGCATCACCTCCCAGCGCGAGCCGAGGTCGTTGCTAAGTTCGGTTTCGTCGAATGTATCGGAGACAGTCTTTCCGAAAACTTGCGCCACGCCATCGCGATCGCCGCAGAACCCGGCCTCTACCAGATCGGCCACGATCAGTCCCATCTGGTTCGACACGCCCGCGAAGATGTTTCGAACCGTGCCGCCTTCCAGCATCGTGTTCCGCGAGGGCGTTGACCCAAGGCTCGCGGCCATGTTCATCGCGTCGCGGTGCTGCTCTGCCGACATGCCCGACAACCGCAAAACGCCAACCGCTGCGCCAATTGCGCCCCAAGTTCCATGCGGATGCATAGATGGTCTTAGCGATGTTGCCGTTCCAACCCGTGCTGCTGCTTCATAGCCCATCGTTATCGCATCAAGCAGGTCTTGCCCGCTGTGCTTTGCGCCAGTCGCTGTCGCGAGTAGGGCCGGTATCACGTGGATGGCGGGGTGACCTTTGGCGAATTGATGCCCTTCATCCATCTCCAGCGCGGTCCCGGCAGTTCCATTTAGTAGCGCCGCGATCTTGGGCGGGGTTTCCAGGCCTCGCCCAATGACGACCGCATTACCCCGGCCTTCGCCCGCAAGCCGTTTCGCCAGAGCGCATACTTCCAGCTCTGCCGCGCCGCCTACGATCGAGCCAATCGTATCGGCAAGGATCAGCGCGGATTTGGCCCTTACGTCGGCAGGGACGCTTGCAGCAGCCGTTTTTGCAGCGAGAAGTCCTAAATGATCCACTGTTGATTACTCCCAATTTTTCTGTTTTTCTGGTTGAGATTTTCGCGTGATTGGCCCGCGAAAGACTGACTTAAGGAGGTGTTAAGTTGAAAAAGGTGCTCGTGATCGTTCCGTTTCCCATGATGGAAGAGAACCGCGAACTGAGGCGTGCGCAGTTGGACGCAGTGCAGCTTGGGCCCGAGATCATTTTCGAGTTTAGATCGGTTCGCGCTGCGCCCAAAAACTACGTGAGTGCCTCTGACATGGCGTTTGCCGAGATTGGGGTTCTCGAAGCCGGCTTGAAGGCCGAAGAGCAAGGGTTTGACGCGGTTTGCATCGACACAGTGAGTGACAGCGGTCTTGCAGCGCTTCGCTCTGAATTGTCGATCCCGGTGATTGGACCAGGGAAGGCATCGATCTTGATGGCAATGATGCTGGGCAAGCGATTCTCTATTCTGGCCATGTGGCCGCATTGGAAGCATTTTTACGAAAAGAACCTGATGGAACTGGGCGTCGCACATGCCTGCGCTTCGATCCGATCGCTCGAAGCGACACCCGACAATCAGAGACTTCTGGATGGAAAGGAAGACGAAACGTTCATCGCGCTCGAGGAACTGGCGGTTTCTGCCATCAAAGAAGACGGCGCAGATGTGATTATGCTTGGCTCGACGACGATGCATCAGGCGCATGCCCACCTCGCTGCGCGCCTGCCTGTGCCCGTCATCAACCCTGGTCCGCTGTCGTATAAGCTGGCTGAAGCAGTGCTGGATCTGGGCCTTACCCACTCTTGCGCTGCGTTTCCGTCCTCGTTGGAGTCGCAGGCAGAGAACATTCACCGATTGTTGGACGGTGCCTGATGAGTCAACGCCATGCACCGGCCTGGCAAAGGGGCTATGATGCTTAGCACCCATACAGAAGAGTGACTTAATCTCTTCAAGCATGCCCATGACACGATTAAAGTCCCCGTTTCCATCTGGTAGCGGCAGCACGTTCTCGATTCCACGTGACGCGGCCCATTGATTCATCACAAAGGCATCCTTAACCAACAGGCAGATCATATTGTTTCTGCCTCCGGCGCGGAATGCGTCGTAAAGACGTTCGAAACTGGGCATCTGAATGTTTGAGTAGGCAGGCGTAAACGCACCAGAAACCACTAACAGCACGATCTTTCGACAATCGAAGATACCCAACGTTGTCGGTGTTACCCACTCGTATGCAAAGGTTCCTTCCGGCGTTGGAGTGTTCTGCCGAGTAATAAAGGTGGCGTCGGGTACACGGTCTGATGCCAAGGGTAGGGGTTCCTTTACGTTTCGCCGATCGCCATGTTTCTGGTCATTGGGCTGAATATCCGCCATCGACAACAAGATCCGCGCCTGTCATGAAGCGAGATGCTTCGGAGCCCAGAAACACCGCAGCGCCAACGAGATCTTGGGGCATGCCAATCCGGCCAATCGGATACTTGCCCGTTAACGCGTGCCTCACCCTTTGCTCGCTTCCGTAAACGCCGATCAGCCGTTCGGTCATCACTGCACCGGGAGAGAGTGCGTTCACGCGGATCGCTTCCTTCGCATGATCTAGCGCCATTGCTCGGGTAAGCTGGATGAGCCCGCCCTTCGAGGCGCAATAGGCCGGATTGGCCGGAACCGCAACGGAACCCAATTGCGAGGCCACGTTGATGATCGAACCACCTCCGGAGGATGCCATCAGGGGAATGGCTGCACGGCTCATCAGGAAGGCGCCTGTAAGGTTAACCGCAATGGCATGATTCCATTCCTCAAGCGACATCTCGGTTACAGAGCCGTGAATGCCGTCCGCTGCTGCGCAATTCACTAAGATATCCAACTGACCATAGGTTTCGAACGCGTTGGCGACCTCGTCGTTTACGACTGTTTCGTTGGAAACATCAACGCGCACCGAAATTCCATCTGACTGAGGAGGAGGCGGGTTTAGATCGAAAGAGGCGACCCGCACGCCCTCGGCCGCGAACCCTTCGGCAATCGCGGCGCCAATGCCACGGGCTGCGCCGGTCACAATTGCTGTCTTGCCCACCAATGAGGTCATTAGTGCCTCCCATTTTTGCCATGGCGCCCGATGTGCGGTTCCTATCGCGAATCTCAGAATTTAATGGTACTACGTTGACCTAATTATATAACTATATAAATTATTTGAAATGGTCGACTTGAGAAAGTTCGGTTTGGAACAGCATTTGGCCGTATCCGATGCCGTAGCGCAAAGGCTGGCGTAAACAGGCTGAGTTTTGCAATCCGGTTCGCTGGCAAGAGGAAGGAAGTCTAAGATATTTGAAGTTTGGACATTACGGCGAAACTTGGTGACCGGGTTTCAGATTCATGATGAGGCAGTAGGCATCAGAATGGCTGAGTTTTTTAGAAGCGGCAGCTTGCTAGCGCTTAAAAAAACTGGCCTGGTTGCGGTCGAGCAATTGGTTAAAGAGGCCGTTTGTGTGGTTGTCATACGGTGGTGGCAGCTCACACGTAAAACCTCGGGCGTGAGACCGTTTCTGTTGGAGGAAGTATGACAACAAAAGCGGAATTCGTCGCCCATATGGAGCGCATTGGACTTACCCCAGAAGATCACGATTGCGATGCGCTTCATGCAGCATTTCTGCGTTTGACGGAGCTTTGCCAGTATCTCGATACCACTGAGAGCCGAAAGGATGCATCGACTTTGCTCCGGTTCAATCCGCACGACGCGGTGTGATATGGGCGAGTTGACGGATCTTACGCTTGCCCAAATGTCGGACATTATCTTGGAACGCAAGATCAGCGCAGTTGAACTTACAGAGGCACATATCGCACGGATCGAGAAACTGGATCCGCTTTATCGTGCGTTCGTCCACCCCACGTTCGAACGTGCGCTGCAAATGGCCTGTGACGTAGATCAGGAGATGTCGGAGGGCAATTATCGTGGCCCGCTTCACGGTATTCCGATTGGGCTTAAGGACGCGTTTGACACCGCCAATATCCCGACGACCGTATGTTCGCGCCTGAACGCAGGGCGCGTGCCGGATCGCGACGCCTTCGCCTGGGCGCGCTTGCGCGATGCAGGCGCGGTTCTACTGGGCAAGCTGGAATGTGCTGAGCTTTGCCTTGGCGGTCCGTCGCAAGATCGATCGGTTCCGCATGCGGTGAACCCCTGGGATTCACAATGCTATGCGGGGGGTTCCTCTTCCGGTGCAGGCGTCGCCTTGGCGACTGGGATGATCCCGGGGGCGCTGGGCTCCGATACCGGAGGTTCGATACGCATACCAGCCGCATTCTGCGGTATCGCAGGCGTCAAACCAACTTATGGCCTTGTCAGCACATCGGGGTTATTTCCTCTTGCAAGCTCTCTCGATCACGCAGGCCCAATGGCGCGAACGAGCAAGGATTGCGCACTCTTGCTCGACGCCATTATTGCACACGATCCTGCCGACCCGACGAGCGTGACCTCCCCAGTCATAGAGGTGGCGGGGTCTCTGACGGAACGCTTGGACGGGGTAAAGATTGGTTACGTTCGTCAGTTTGCAGAACATCCAGCAGTGTCAGACGAGGTGCGACATGCGACGGAAGCGGCCCTCGCCGTTATGGCTCATCTTGGCGCAGAAATCCGCGATATTGCCTTGCCCGACATAATGGAATTTACGCTCTGCAACTCAGTCATCATGATGTCGGAGGCTTTCGCTATTCATGGCGATAGCTTTCGCACGCGCGCGTCAGAAGTATCCGCCCTCACGCGTGCGCGGATCGCACTGGGTGCTTTCATTCGAGCCGAGGATTATATCCGCGCCCAAAAGAAGCGGCGCGAACTCGCGAGGATCACTGCCGTTGCAATGAAAGATGTCGACGTGCTGATCTATCCCGCCGCGCTCGGCGATCCTCCAAAGCTGGAGGATATCGAGCCGTTCTACTTTCTTGAAACGCCTTTGATTACCGCACCTGCAAATGTCGCGGGTGTGCCAGCAGCCTCAGTCCGGACTGGGTTTTCCAGTGCCGGGCTGCCGACGGGCATTCAGATAACGGGCAAACTTTTCGGCGATGCCGATGTACTGAGGGTCGCCCATGCTTTTGAGCGGGCAACGCCGGAATTTAGTAGGATTGCAGGTTAGTCCAGCCTTGCAGATTGCGTCAAAGCCGGGTTCTATGGCCTGGGTGCGGTTGGTGAACGAATAACGACTTAGCCGCTCAGGATGATCTGGATTTAGTCACGAGCGCCAATGAGCATTCATGAGACAAATCGAAAGTCGTGTGTTACGCAGATACGTAAGCCAACCGCGATGAAGCCCACACAAAGAGCAGACCAAATTCGGCTGACGTTGCCATCTGCAGCGTGAACGGCATGAATAAGGCCGTGTACAATTGCGGGATTAGCATCGCCCGTCGTGTCCGAAAGCCCAATTTTTGATGAATCGGAATCGATCCGTCGCTCGGCGAGGTTCACGACCTTGGCCTAGGGCACATGCCCACCAATCGTATAGCCAAACGCGGTTGCGATCCCCGCCTCGAAATAGGGGCGCTTATCTTCGGTAAGATCGTTGATCAAAGACCGGAGGCCGCTAACCTTTTCAGCTATCTGATCGTTGGTTCGACTCACACTCTTCATCAAATGGGTCTCGCTGCCCAAAATTGGGATTAAAATTTTGTATGCCCCCACCGCAGTAGTAATCTTGGCACCACGATCATTTGGAACCAGAGCCTTCAAGGTTAGGCCAGGGATCTGTTTGGAGAAGGCGACAACTTCAGCCGTATCGGCTATTTACTGCTGAAGCTGGTAGTTCACGAAGCTGCTGCCTTCGAACTCTGAAACGCGTGTGGCCGCCTATCCCTCGATCCAGCATTTTTCTGGTTTCAAGATCCGAAACCCAATCGTGGTTGTGCAACCCTTCGAGTAATCTAACTTCGCTAATGATCACATGGTTTTTGACATTTTGGAAGCCAGTAAAGCTTTTGTATTGATATAATCATGGAACATATCTAATATCGCAGCGGTGAGTGCCTCAGCTCCGTGGCTTTGGCACTGTCTGGGGAAAGCCTTTGATGTAACGATAAGTGGGCGCTTGCGACGTGAATTTTCTCAAGAATATAAGCGTAGTAGAGGTTTCCAATCGGTCATGGGCCCATAAATTGGAGTGATCTTGGGCGATCTGGGTGTTAATGTCGTACAGGTTAAATTGATCGGCGGAGACAGTTTGCATCGCCTGCCGCGATTGAGCGCAACAGCAAAGGCCGGCCGGTGCAGTATCTTGAGTATATTCCCGTTCTGACATTTATCGACTGGACACGAACATGGTGAGGGTCGCGCCGGTGGAGGGATCTGAAATATCGGCAGCCCCTAACGAGATGGCGCCCATTTAATAATGTGAGCGGTTGGCTTATCACATCGTCAATCCTTTGAAAGGACAAGTAACTCGCTATGCAACAGACGCCCAGCCAATTAAATGCCGCGCCAACACATGAAGTGGCGGAATACTGCCCCGAGGGGCTCTTCGCCGTACTGACGCCGCAGGCCAACACCACGGCTGAGATGGAGTTGTCGATACTCGCGCCACGCGGCTATGGGCTGGCGACCGCGCGGCTTGTCAGTGGTAAATCGAGAATGTCGGCGCGTCTAGTTGATTATGTGGCGCAACAGGCCGCAGCCCTTGATTGCTTTGCCAATGCGCCGATTTCGGCTGCGATATTTGCGTGTACAGGTGCGGCCTATCTAGTCGATCCAGTCGAAGAAGTGCGACAGACCGGCGCCATAGAAATGGCTTATGGATACCCTTTCGTCACCGCTGCGTCGGCGGTTGCCGATGCCCTTGCAGCGCTGGGGGCAAAGCGGGTCGGATTGATTAGCCCTTACAACGATGATCTGCACACCGCGGCGCTCAAATATTGGGCCAAGCGGGGTCTGCAGCCGGTTGCTATAGAGCGTGTCATAGGCAACGCCGAAAGCTTTCACCCGATCTATGCAACACCAGCCTCGAAGGCTGAACAGGCGATGGATGCGCTGCCTGACGCCGATCAGGATTGCATCCTGTTTCTCGGAACTGGCTTGCCAACACTTCCCATTATTGCTGCGCGCAGCAACGAGGCGATCCCCATCCTCTCACCGAACATGTGCCTGATGTGGCGCGCGGTCCTTGCCGCAACCGGCACCCTGCCCACTCAAGAAAACCTTCTGGGTTGGGTTACCGGCAAGCCACATTGGCTTGGCCGGTTTCAGGAATGGATAGCCGCCTGAACGCAACACAAAGCTCAGATAAACCATCAACAATGAGGCCCGACATGCTGCCAGACACTTCACCCACCAAACCTCAAACCGTCGAAGACGTCGAAAATGCCCTTGCGGCTGTTCGCGCCAAACGGGGATATCTTCTTCCGCATCACGGGCTTCTTGCGGTTTCTGCGCCAGGGTTGCTGGCGGCTTACGATGCCACTTATACCGAGATGACGTTGAAGACGCGCGTTATGTCCGAGCGCGAAAAGGAAATCGTCTGGATGATTGTACTAGTCTCGACACAGGAGGCCATCGCCACGCATCATATCGACCGGCTCATCAAGGGCGGGGGCAAGATCGAAGATGTATCCTCCGCGCTGGCTCTCTCGGCCTGGGCAGAGGGCGCAGGTATGCATCGGTTTGTCGGAGACCATTGGGGGCTGCATCTACCTGACTACGAGCCAGTGGCAAGCTATCGTGCGGGGCTCGATAAACTGATCGACGGCACGGGCATAGAGCCGTGGATCGTTGAGGTTGGTCTGGCCGCCGCGCATCAGTGCCACCGGCGCTGGGAGTGGGTTGCCGAGCATATTCGCGGGGCCTATCGCGAGGGGGCATCGGAAGACGCGTTGGCCGAAGGTCTGAGCCTTGCGATGTTTCCAGGAGGCGTTCCAAATTTTGTCGATGCCTGCGATCTCTGGCGTGAGCTTATCTCCAAGGGCGAGATCGAAGCGTCGCCGTCTTACGCAGCCTGGGCCCGGCTGACGGGGCAGGGCGGGTTCGACGAGGCGGTGGGGCTCTCGCCAGAATGACCGGTGGTGGATACACCCACATCGTCGTTGGTGCAGGAACGGCTGGGTGCATTCTTGCTGCCCGGTTAAGTGAAAAGCCGGAGAACCGCGTGCTTTTGATCGAAGCGGGGGGAAGTGGGCGCGGTGATCCGATGCTGCGTATTCCCATCATGACGGGAATACTTCTCAAGGGGAATCGGCACATGTGGCGCTATGTATCTGGCCCCGAACCGGGACTGGGCGGGCGCATGATTGAACTGCCACGCGGCAAGGTGATGGGCGGATCGTCGGCCGTGAACGGGATGGTCTATGTGCGAGGTTTGCCACTGGACTACGATCTTTGGGCGCAGTCGGGTATGCCGGATTGGTCGTGGGAAAACGTAAAACCCTACTTTCTGAAATCTGAGGGTTTCCAAGGACCCGGCGACGCTGCCAATCACGGCACGGAGGGCCCGCTTGGCGTGTCGCGCCGCGAGCAACCGGTCAGCCCGTTGGCGAGCGCGTTTGTCGATGCAGGGGTGGAGGCCGGCTACTCGCGCACGACCGATTTTAACACAGACGATCCCGACGGTTTCGGGTTCTATCACTTCGCCAATCGCGATGGTTACAGGGAAACCACGGCGACGGCGTTCATCAACCCGATCCTAAAACGCGAAAACCTAACGGTTCTAACGGGCTACGAGGTTGCCCGGGTTCTGTTTCGTAAGGGTGCGGCAAGAGGCATTGAGCTCGTGCGCGGGCGAAAGATGGAAATCGTCGAGACCGAGGGCGAAATTGCCTTGTGCTGTGGTGCAATCGGATCACCGGCGCTTCTGATGCGCTCTGGAGTGGGTCCGGCCGAGCACCTGAGTGAGCATGGCATTGAAACCGTGTGCAACAGCCCCGAGGTGGGAGCGAACCTTCAGGATCACGCCCTGATCCGCGTAACGCACGAAACCCGCGAGGATGTCTCGCTCTACCGTTTGGCCCGTTTTGATCGAGCGGTGGTGGCGTTTCTAAAGGCCTGGGCCTATGGGCGAGGGCCGATGAACGTATTCCCCCTCGAGGCCGGGGCTTACTATCGAACCGGCGACTCTGACAGTCCGAACGTTCAAAGCCATTTCATGCCCGCCTTCGGCAGCGACACGATTCGGCTAAACCCCTTTTCACGGCCGACGGCGGGCGTCGGGCCGGGATTCATGGCTAACGCTTCGATTATGCGCCCTCACAGCCGGGGGCGGATCAGGTTGCGAGGAGCAGGGGTTGGAGATCCGCTGGATATTCGGGTAAACTACCTCGCCGATCCACGCGATGCCGAAGTGCTGGTCGATGCGGTGAGTGTCTTGCGCGACGTGTTCTCCAAAAAAGCGTTCGATGCCTATCGCGGCGCCGAAGTGTCTCCTGGGCCCGATATAAAAAACCGCATTGAACTGCTCAACTGGGTCAGGGAAACAGCTAACACGGTACATCACCTTTGCGGCAGTTGCCGCATGGGCCCTAAGGAAACCGACGTGCTGGACCCCGAGTTGCGGGTTCGCGGCGTCAATAATCTGCGTGTCGCTGATGCCTCCGTGTTCCCCTCTATCACCTCAACCAACACTGCCGCACCCACAATGATGATTGGCGAGCGCGCGGCGGATCTTCTGCTTAACTGACGGCCTAAATTTAAAAGGCGCGCCCCTCGGGCGCACCTCGATCAAGCAAGTATTGGATATCAGATCGACTGGATTTTGTCGTATGTGCCTTCGCCGAAGATATCGTCCGATAGCGCCTTGATCGCAGGCTCCAGCGTGGCCTGAGCGGCTGTCGCGTCGAGCAGCGGCGTAGAGTCTTCACCGTTGAACTCACGCCACTGCGCGAAGTTTACGGCTTCAGCTTCTGCCGTAGCGCGGAAGAAGTCCGACGGCTCCAGTTCTTGGAAGGTTTCGGTGAGGATATTCTGATATTCCTCGCCAAGGCCATTCCAGATGCCAAGGTTAATCATCTGCTTGTCTAGACCGATACCCCAGTCGTTTTGGTAGCAGTGCTTGACCACTTCGTAGAACTTCTGGCTAATCATCAGGTTACCTAGCGTAGCCATTCCATCAACGACGCCCTGCTGCAACGCGCCGTAAAGTTCGTTGAAGGGAATAACCGTTGGCTTAGCGCCTACCTGCTCCAGACCGGCGATCACGCCTTCGATCTGCGGTGCTCGGATCTTGAGGCCCTGAAGGTCTTCAAAGGTCTCGAGCTTCTTGTTGGTGAAGAGCTTCCAGGGTCCAGCACGCGCAACACTGAGATACTTCATGCTCGGATAACGTGCTTCGACTGCAGAACTTATCTGATCGAAGAGCAGTTCGTTGGCGATCTTTTGCGCATGATTTGAATCGCGCGCGAAGTAAGGTGCGTAGAAGACATCAAATTCGCGTAGACCGGTATAGGCGCCGTTATAAAGGTGAACGGTTCCAAGTGCGGTGCCGTCGAGCACGTCTTTACCGCCGCCTATGGTGCCGGCTTTGATGTCAAAGACAAGATCGCCATTGGTGCGCTCGGTCACGAGATCTAGCCAGATCTTGGCAAACTTGTTGGATGCACTGTCTATGTTGCCAGCATTACCGTAGATCAGTGTCTGCGCTGCCCATGCGGGGGAGGAAAACCCGGCGGCAGTTGCTGCTGCAAAGCCAAGCCCCCCAAGCATCTGTCCGAATTCACGGCGGTTTAGTGTATGTGTCATTTAGTTTCTCCTCGCTGTTGTCTGTTTGTCATTCGGTTGGCGCCTCTGCCTTATCGGAATACCAGCGTCGGTAGATAAAGCGTAAGCGCAGGGAAAAAGGTGATGATTAGCAAGACAACGACTAGGACCATGAAATACGGAACTGCTTCCTTGAAGATGTCTATGACCGACTCTCCCCCTATAGATGATATCACGAAAAGGTTCAGTCCGATGGGTGGTGTTATCATCCCTATCATAAGGTTTAGAACCATCATCACCCCAAGGTGAACCTCGTCAACGCCGAGCCCTGTCATCAGCGGGAAGAGCACGGGCGCTAGCACCAGCATGATTGGCAGGATCTCCATGATCATGCCGAGGATCAACAGCAGGAAGTTGATCATCAGCAGAAGCGCCCAGATCTCCTCGGAGAGCGCCAACATTCCATTTGTTAAGTGAACACCGAGATTTTCTTTGACAGCGAGCCAGGCGAAGATCTTTGAGGTAGCCACAGTCAGCATGATAACCGAAGTCGCGATCGCCGCGCTTGCTGCGCAATTGATTACCTGCCTGATCGTTAGGTTCCTGTAGACGGCAAAGCCGAGGAACAATACGTAGAAAACAGCTACGGCCGCCGACTCCGTTGGGGTGGCGATGCCAAAGATGATTGCACCGACTATAATAATGGGAGCAATAAGCGCGCTGACACCACCTGCTAATGCGTTGAGACGTTCAGAGGTGGTGGCGCGCACTTCGGTCGGGTAGCCGCGGCTTTTACAGATCCACCAGGTGATGATGAACATGGCTATGAACATCAGCGTTCCCGGGATCACGCCTCCGAGGAACAGTTGTCCGACAGAGACGTTAACGATCGCGCCCAAAAGCACGAACGAGATCGATGGCGGCACAATTGGACCCACAGTTGCGGCAGACGCAATTACCGCGCTAGAGAATGCGGGCCGGAAGCCACGCTTTTTCATTTCAGGCAGCAGAACCGTGCCTGTTGCTGCCGCATCGGCGAGCGCCGAACCTGAGCAGCCGGACATAATGAAGTTCGTGGTGACGCCTACATTTGCAAGTCCCCCGTTGCGATGGCCAACCATCGCAGCCGCTAGGCCAACGATGCGTTGCGTCACGCCGGTTATATTCATCAACTCACCGGCGAAGATGAAAAGTGGGATCGCTAGAAGGACGTAAGAGTTCACACCCGACGTCATCTGCTGCGCAAAAAGAACCATGGGCGTGGCGCTGTCGGTGAATTGTGAGAGTGTCAGATAGGCAAATCCAGCAAGGCCGATGGCCCAGGCGATTTCCATGCCCATGATGGAAAAGAAGAATAGAACTCCAATCAGCGTAATCAGCAGCATGTTATTGAGCCTCTTTCCAGTTCTCACGATAGTTAATAATCGTGTTAATCATCAGCCGCGATTGATAGAGTAGCATTAGAATGGACCCTACGGATACAGGTGCGTAGACCCACCAGTAGCTCCAGCCCGTAGTCAGCATCGTGCCACCGGTCTGAAGCCTTAGGACTGGCATGTTATACCAGATCAGGCCGCCCAGCATTATTAGCACAAGGACGTGCATAAAAGTTTCAAAATAGACCCGCGGCCGTGCTGGGAACTTGTCTATGAAGTGGGTTACCCGGATATTGCGCCCGCGCTTTGTAGCGACGGCGACCCCGATGAACACCATCCATAGCGACAGCGCCCGCGGGGCTTCGTCGGCCCATAGCGGCGGATCATTGAAGACATACCGCATGACAACGGAATAAAAGACGATGCCAGCGATAATTACCAGCAGCAACCCGGCAAAATAATAAAGTGCTGTCTCGATCCATCTGTCTATGCGGCGAAGTCGCTCAACGACCAACATATGTGCATCTCCCGCCATAGCGCCCTATCACAATCTTCAGGTAACTTGACTTCATGGGCCCTGTGGGGCTTGATTTAAATGAACCATTCTTAACGGTAGTGTCACACAAGCTAAATGGATACGCAAGATTTTTCGGTTGCTGTCAGAATAAACCCGTTTGCTATTAATTGACGCTATGGCTCTGTCAGAATAACCCACCTTGCCCTACGACGTTCTGACAATTAGCTAATCGGCCATGCCCACTCCAGTATCCTTCCGCTATTTCAAAACCAGTCCTGAGATCATCCAGCTTGCAGTCATGCAGTATGTGAGATTTCCGCTTTCATTAAGAAATGTAGAAGACCTTCTGCATGAACGAGGCGTGGAAGTAAGCTATGAATCCGTTCGTTACTGGTGGCATAGGTTTGGCTCTCAATTTGCAAGCCAAATCAAAAAGCGCAGGGCGGGGGGAATGCAAGCCAGTTATTGGCCTTTTCAGGGGCATCGCGCGGGTTGGTAAAGTGGGCCACGTCATTCGACCTTGCTCCATTAGCTATGTTGATGATCATGTTTGCTGTCCTGCTTTTGCTTGGAATGTTTATGGAGCAAATTTCGATAATGCTGCTCACTGTGCCAATCTTCTTTCCTCTTGCACAATCACTTGGTTTTGATCTTGTTTGGTTTGCTCTGATCATGTTGTTGTCATTAGAAATCAGCTTCACAACCCCGCCTTTCGGGTTGCTACTATTTGTTATGAAAGGGGTTGCCCCCCCTAGTACCACAAT
>Ga0255757_10003021_pt1 | contig 15602 bp, 13 predicted proteins | sample 071ome_27_FD_179957 | JGI IMG/M metagenome (GOLD analysis project Ga0255757, IMG submission 179957) | Coastal salt marsh microbial communities from the Groves Creek Marsh, Skidaway Island, Georgia - 071409AT metaG (version 2) | ecosystem: Environmental > Aquatic > Marine > Intertidal zone >...
TGAACGGACAATTTTCCAAGGTTTTGCTTCCTGCCAAACCACATGGTCATGCGGCAATGGCGTTAGACCAACCGCGGTGTTGCTTGGCTGAATCATCGAATCACCCTGTGTCCCGCTCAGTTCGCCCGTCAATCAACGAAAGTTCGTTGCGGTAAGCAATCATCATCGCGGGATTTAGGCGTAGGAGCCAAAACACATGAATTCATCGCCAGATTTTGTCGAACCTTGGCTTGATTGAGCATCAATCGAGGAAGCCATAACGCCAATCGTGGGGTGGGGCAAATGTTTCTTTGATGGACCTAGGACTAATCCACCGAAGGAGATTGAGTGGACTACCTGCTTTGTCATTTGTTCCACTTCCTCGCGCCCCGCCAAATGGTTGTTGGCCGACGACTGCACCCGTAGGTTTGTCGTTGATGTAGAAGTTACCAGCACTAAACCGAAGAGCGTTGAGAGCTGTTTCTATGTGGCGACGATCGGTAGCGAAAATTGAGCCTGTCAAGGCATATTCTGAGGTTTGGTCGCAAGTAGCCAATATGTCCTCAAATTGATTGTCAGGATACACGTGAATCGAAAGGACTGGACCAAAGATTTCCTCGCTCATGGACTCGTACTTAGGGTCCTCACAGAGAATGGTCGTTGGTCGTATGAAGTAACCTGTGGAATCATCGTAGGTCCCTCCAGTCACAATTTGACATCCTGCATCGGCCTTCGCTCTGTCGATGTACCCAGTGATGGAATCGAAGGCCTTTCTATCAATGACGGCAGAAACGAAGTTTGAGAAATCTCGCACATCACCTTGTTTGATGCTCTCAACTTCACGGATATATGCATCTTTAATGCCGTCCCAGACCGATTGTGGAATGTATGCACGACTTGCTGCACTGCATTTTTGTCCTTGGAATTCAAATGCACCTCGCAACAAAGCGACAAGCAATGCTTGTCGGTCACAATCTGGATGTGCAACAATGAAGTCTTTTCCACCAGTTTCTCCAACGATTCGAGGATAGGAACGAAGGTTCTCAAGATTGTTGGCGATATCTCGCCACATTTTACGGAATACAGCAGTTGAGCCGGTAAAATGGATGCCAGCGAGCATTGGATGAGATAAACAAATATCGCCGACTTCTGAAGCCCTTCCCGGCACGAAATTGATAACGCCGGGAGGCAAACCCGCATCCATCATCAATCGCATCAAACGATAATTTGAGACATAGGAATTTCGGCTTGGTTTCCATAATGACACATTGCCCATCATTGCTACACAAGATGGAAGATTTGCAGCGATGGAGGAAAAATTGAATGGCGTAACGGAAAAGACGAATCCTTCCAACGGTCGAACTTCGCTTGAATTCCACATGCTCGATGGCGAAACAGGAGGTTGCAAATCTTCGTAGATTTGACGCATATAATCAGAATTGAATCTCCAAAAATCGATGAGTTCACATGCCGAATCAATTTCTGCTTGATGGCAGGTTTTCGATTGATTGAGCATCGTTGACGCATTGATTTCGGCTCGTCGAGGGCCTGCGAGTAATTCTGATGCTTTGAGAAAAATTGCCGCACGACTTTGCCATGACATGACCGACCACGTTTTGTGGGCTTCAAGGTTTGATTCGATTGCCGCTTTGATTTCATCTGGCCCTGCAAGATGAACTCGTGCTAGAACATGGTTATGGTTGTGCGGTACGACCTGTTCAACGATATTGTTCGTCCACACTTCTTCTCCGTTGATGATGCATGGAATCTCAAGCACTTCATTCGATTGACGGTCGAGTTCGTGTTCCAGCGAAGACCGTTCTGGACTCCCAGGTAGATAACCGAGCACCGGTTCGTTGATTGGCGTAGGAGGCATTGGTATTGAATTGACCATAAAACTCGCAAGAATTGGCCGTCTTTGAATATGACTCCTCCAATCAATGAACTAGCCACTTCAAAGGTGGAGTGGTCGAATTGGATGACTCAACCAACTTTCATCGTTTTTCCAGTCAAACGATGGTACATCCACATACAACTCAATTTCATTACCATCGGGGTCAAGAATGTAAAGGGAATGTGAAATCCCATGGTCTGACATCCCCACAACGTGAACATGTTCATCTTTACAACGCTGAAGGGCTTCTCGGAGTTGCTCATCATCATCTCCAATGCACCAACCCACATGATACAAGCCAAGTCGATGTCCTTGTAGTGGGCCACTGGCCTCACCGACCTCGATAAGGAGTAATTCGTGGTGAGTACGCCCGCCAGTTAACGCAACTGCTCGACCACCAAAGGTATCCCCTGCAACATCTAACCCCACGACTTTTGTGTAAAAATCGACCATCGATTTGATATCTCGAACATAGAGAACATAGTGCCCTAATACCGCCATAATGTTTCGAGATGAAGTATCTTCTAAGTTATTCCTCTTCGATGCCAGAAGGTGATTGAAGGCGTGGAAGGATGACCCATGTAAGAGCGATAAGGTTGAATGGAGCAAGCAAGACACCCACAAGCGGACTCTCTTTGAGAAATGGTTGTTCTCCAATCGATACATTCTTCCACCAATGCTCGGTTGGAACCTCCTCTCCAACGATGTGATTCTGACCAATAAATGGTGTGGCGACGGTCAAATTTCGTTCAAGACCGTAGGTCGAAGTTCGTTCAAGAGGTTCATCCCAGTGGTGAAGTGCAAGTTCAAATTTTGAATTATGAATCGGCAAAATTGCTGAGGCGTTGAGATCTATGCCTGCCTGAACCACTTCATCTGGCATCATGTGAATCTCTTTCCATGCTTCGTTGTACTGTCCAGATTCAAGGAACGCCAAATCGAATGGCCCATATTTTTCTCCTATTGTTTTGAATTCTTCCATGTATCCAGTATCACCACTAAAATACAACGAAGTATTATGAATCTTCAACACCCAAGAAGCCCATAGTGTCGTGTCGCCATTGAATAGGCCTCTTCCGCTAAAATGTCTCGAAGGTGTCATTGCAACCTGTATATCCGAAGAGATATTGGTTTCATCGTACCAATCGAATTCCTGAATCTGATTTGGCTCAAGGCCCCATTCAACAAGGTGTGATTTCACACCCAGTGGCACAAAATACGATGACTCATCGAGCAATCTGACAGTATCCATGTCGAGATGGTCATAATGGTCGTGTGATATGAAGACGTAATCGATGTTCGGCAATTGTTCGATAGCGTATGTGTGCTCATATGGGAAAGGTTTGGGTCCGAAAAACAGTGGCCCTGCACCACCATCCCCAAACACAGGGTCCATGAGGATGGTTAGGTTCGTTGAGCGAATGAAAATGGTGGAATGCCCGAGCCATGTGACACTTACCTGTCCGGGCTCAAGAGGTTCGAGTGTGAAGGGTTTTGATGGCAATGCCACATTTGGTGAACGTTGGTCATCCGACACCATATAATCGCCTAAAGTACCCCAAAATGATGCATTTTCCCCAGGACCGAGTGAAGTTGATTCCAAGTTGTGAAATGTCCCTTCGTCGTAGTTTGGTGAATCGAAGTGTTGTGTTTCACCACCGAAATCGACGACAAAATTGAGGACAAGGGACGCTAGAAGGATGATGATTGAAATCAGAATAGTAAAGATGAACGAGAATATTTTCATTTTCCGTTTGAATGAGGGTTGGCGAGGGCTCTCGCCGTGCTTGAGAAATAAGTTCGTTCGAGCAATAATACGGATGAGCATCCAAAAGAAGAGCAAGACAAGCGACAACATCACGATGGACGTCAAGTTGTTACGGTAGAGAACGAGAGATACACCCATCCACAACAATGGGATTGCAACCTTGTCGTTTCTCCTTTGAAGAAATGAGAAAGGATTGCTTCGATTCATGTGCTCCACCTGTTGCTCTTTACATCGAAAAACGATGCTTGTTCATCAATTCCAATACGCTTCTCGTATGTTTTGATTTGTATTCATACAGGCAACGACATCGGCAGGTCGTTCAGGCATGGTCGTGATTCCTGAAAGGTGCTCATAGATTGGCATAACATTCGACATGTTGACTACACCCCAACCGAGTTGTGTACAAGGAAGAACTGGTGATACGGGTGTCGTTCCTGATGTAGGGTCCCAAGTTGTAAAACTTGGATACCACGCTGAGAGGTTCAACGCTTCTCGAATGGCAGCATTATCAATGCTTAGATTCGAACCAAGTACGAGCGACCCATTTCGACCCGAATCGAATGAAGCACCTGAAGATGTATCGCCTGCATCATTGCGAAGCATCGTAATGACCAAACTGAGAATCCCCGCTGTTCGTGGCGTGGCAAAGGACGTACCAGATGTCTCGTGGTAGCCATCAATGTCATCGTGATTCGGCAAGATTTGAGTCCAATCCGCTGCGATGTCGGGGTATGAACCACTCATCGTTTCTTTTTGGTCATCATCTTCTTCAGCATAGCCTGAAATTCCAATCGACCATGGGGGGCCAGCTGTCGAATCTTGAACAGCGGGTGAAGGTGTATTATCTGCGGCACCTGTGTGAATCTTGTGATGTTCGACGACAGCGACTTTTGTCGCATCCTCAATGCCGGGTACAGGAACACTTCCAATCGGGCCAAAGGATGTTGTGATGATATCGACGAGTGGTTGATTTGCTGCCGCAAGAACGGCTGCATCGGAAAATCCCTCCACGAAGAAAATCACAGCATCCGGATTTGCATCGAGAACGGCTCCAGTCACAGCGGTACCGTGACCATCCGAAGGGTCGTCAAGAATTGGGATGTCGGTTGCATCGTCGGGGGTTGTTCCGATGATTCGAGTTCCAGGGAAATAGACAATATCGTTGGAAGTAATGACATCCCAACATGTGGCTTTGTCTGCATCGTATCGCTCTTGCCATGTGCCTTCCCATGTCAAATTGCATTGCATCGTGACGCCGAGCCCTTCAAGCAACCACGCTGGATAGGTTTCATTGAGCATAAAGCGTTCATGGTACACATTAATTCCGGTATCGATAGGAGCAACAACACTGTATGAACCAAACGATTCGCTCGTCTCTGCTGGTGAAACCGACTGCTTTTCATCTTCTCCAAGGCAGCCCGATAATGAGACGCTGAGCATCAACATGACCGAAATCAGTGCTAGCGACTTCTCCCGCATGTCTCATGGTACGGCCCTTGCGTCTTGAGTTTGACGATATGTTGCATTTCAAACCGAGAAATCGGGTTCAAAGGAAAATTGTCCTCAGTATTCTTATTGAGGCAACGATGAAGCAGATGCCATCGCGAACACCGTTCACCCCTACCTGCTATCCAACCTGCGAGCGTGATGGCCTTCCTGCATTACCGCCTATGGATTCGTCCCAAACTGCAGCTCTACCTACACAGCGTCGTCGGTGGATTTGCTCACGTGACTTCCACCGGGGGAGCTGCGCTGCGCAACAATTTCTGCCGACATTCTTGGTTTACCTGACCAAATAAGACTCGGAAAGCCCCGCGGTCCCTGAAAGGGAGCATCTCCAGGAGAGTTTTTAGATTGTCAACCCAGGGACTCAACTAATGAGACACGCAAAATGTGTTGTGATGTACGGTGGAGGACTCACCTCCTACGAAGCCAGCAGAAGGGCCATTGAGATCTACGGAAAGGAGAACGTTGAAATTTGGTTTGCAGATACCAAAACAGAAGACGCCGACCTGTATAGGTTCAACGACGATGTAGAGCGCTTGTTAGGCATCAAAATCACGTATTTTAGTCAAGGCGTGGATATTTGGGGGATTTTCAAGCAACAGCGGATGATTGGTAATTCAAGAATTGACCCCTGTTCGAAGTATCTCAAGCGCGTTCCTCTCCGTGAAGCACTTGACCGCCTCTCACCCGGCATGAAGTGCTCCCATTGCGGTCTTATCTCAGAGCGAAAATCATGTGAGATATCAGTGGTAAATCATGCTGAGCAAAAGCGAACAACCTATTATTGCCCGAACTGCACCGAAAATGAAGAAGAATACGGTGGAGCTGTGGAACAATTGAGGTCTTCCATGAGAGACTATCGAAAATCAAAAAACGAGTTTAAATTGTTGTTAAAATCAAAAACTACAGACAGGACGCCTGCAGCATTGATTCAATCAATTATTCAGCACAAAAACTCTGTTCAGGAAGCAAATGAGTCATTGAACAGAACATTGATACCTCAGCATGTCAATGGTGGCGACCTCCATGTGGTTCTCGGAATGGATGACATTGAAGACTGTGACCGTATCAATCGTGCCAAAGCCTATTGGAAGCCTTACATTGTTGAATTCCCACTGACAAGAGAACCAATAATGTTCAAAGAATACATCGCCGAAGATTTAGCAAAATTGGGTGTACCTCAACCAAGGTTGTATGACATGGGCTTCGCTCACAACAACTGCGGTGGATTCTGTGTAAAAGCGGGACAGTCACAGTTTCGACAATTGCTTGAACTTCGTCCAGAAAGCTATGCCTATCACGAAGGAAAGGAAAAGGAACTGCAGGACTTTCTCGGACGTCCCGTCACAGTCCTGACAGAGACCGTCAACGGTGAGAAGAAAAATCTCAGCATGCAGGCCCTTAGGGAGCGTATTCAAGCAGGAATGGAGATTGAGCAAGATTCAGGCGAAGCCTGCGCATGTTTAAATCCAGTCGACATTGACGACGATCATGACCCTACCGTTGAGGGAACACCAGTTGCAAACTGGTTGGTTAATTCAGGTAAACCCTCTTCATGAATACATCGTAAGAAACACCCCCGTGTTATACTCAAACCTTGAAGATGCTCTCACTGAATGCCTGCCTCTGATGCATTTCGTGAATTACACGAGCTCCGACTCAAGAAAGTAGAAAAAAAACATCAGATTGTCCTGACTCATTGTGCAACACTTGGAAGACCTCCCATTTCTCAACCAAATGAGAAGTCAACATTATTCTTCACGGCACTGGGATGAAAAATTGTTCATGCAGAATCATGACCATGACCCGTTTGGTACCTTGCAATGCATCCTCGAAACTATTGGTTTGGCGGAACGTGTAGAAAATACGGAATGCTGCTTCATCACCGGGAAGACCATACGATCACATCTCCAAGGTTGATTGATGATTCCATTCCTTGATCACGAGCTGATTGAGGTCTCGTTGTGCTCGCAAGCTCTTGCTCGCTCATCTCCTTATGAATCATGCTTTGTCACCGGTCTGCCCACCAAGAGATATATTCGCACAACGGGTCATGCTGAACTTCACGAAATACCCCTTACTCATCCTATCACCGTCTCATAACATATTGCCTCCACGATGAGACTCCTCAAACTAAGTTCGCACTAGATGCCGTTCCGGTACACTTCATGAAACCTGTCTACTGACAACACCAAAGAAAGATTCAAATGTCCTTCACCTGACAATCAATCATGCCTCGGCCTGAAGCAAACTTGAGGCGTATACAGGCAAATTCGGGGGCCTGGGTTACTACAGGATTGGTTGAGCGCGACCTTTGGATGAACACGGAATGGATGATACGTGGCTGCAATCGCAGCACAGATAGTTCTAAAAATAATTTCCTAGACTATGAGAAGGAAAAGCCATTTTTTATGACACTAGCCTTTTTGGATATTAACAATATTGATTTAGTCAAGCCACTTCTAAAGATGTGGTATAATGACCTCGCCAAGTTGAATTTCCTAGAAATTAAGAAAAAAAGACATTGGAAAGTTGACCAAAGATTGAAGAAACAAAAGTATTTTATTGAACAAACCGATAATTGGAAACAGCCTAACTCAATTCGAGATGTTTTGCACGGTTTAGGTCTTCTTGAGAGGTTTGATGATACCAGCATTTGCTTTCTCTCGGGTGTGGAACTTGAGGAATCATTCACAGATGGATTATTGAAAATCCCAACCCTTGACCACGACCCTCTTCCAATTCGAATCAGTCCTAAAATCAGTACCCCCGAAACCGAATCGTGTTGGGTATCCGGATATGAGGTTAAATTGTTTGAGCGATACCTTGACGGTAGCGTAGTCGTCAATGCCATACCGATAACAGCAAGTTATGTGCGGCTTCTTACCCACCTTTTCAATGATAGTGGATGTGAACGAGGAATGCTTAATCTAAATCAATGGAAGCCGGTTTTTTTCAGACCCGTTTTTTGGGAGGTAAAGCCCTGAATCGTATCAAGGAACAGGGCACGTCCCGAGTACAATCAGGCCATGCGATGCAAGGATGTGGAAAACGGCATAAACCGGATACCGGGAGTCTTGTGGTTGTGAGCTGACATAATCCTGCAAGCACAGGTGATCAACGCCTCGGTTCATGAATCGATTGAACATCCATGCCATCGGATGCATACCAATGCGATGCTCAAGCTGGTTGGTTCGGTGAGCAAAATTTGCAGAAACGCCGTGAAGATACATCAAGACGTCATAGAAATCCGCCGTCCCAAGCTCAAAATCCTTCAGAATTTTGGCCAGCGTCTCCAACATTCGCTCTGGAGGCGTGGCACCACCTGCTCCGCCTCCACCGTAGGGGTATTTCTGGACGTATCGGTAAGATAGCCCAGCTGCAGGATTCAGGCGAACGGTGGACGCATGGAGAAAGACCGGTGTTGAGGGTGAAGTGCCAGCTCGCAAAAGCGATGCTTCGGTTGCAGAATTATGACGTGCCCCGTGGTTGCGGATCACCTCGTATGCCTTTGCAGCACTGAGTTGCCCGCCGAGGTCGGGTTGTTTATCACGTAAATCCTGCATCAAGTCAAATGAAATTGAGAAATCCCGAGCCTCGCCTTTTTTGACATTGTATGGAGCCGAGCGCATGACTTCGCCAACGGCTGAACCGATTGCCCTTCCGAGCGTGGCCCAATCCACCTCCAACCAATCAAAATTATCACCAACCAGTGTTTTGAACGATGCGACTTCAGTCGCAAAAGATGGTTCGACAGAAACCAGTTTTTTCCATGCTTCATTGTTTGCGTTAAGTTTTGCTGGTTCCGATTGGCGGTGAAGGTTGAGTTGGTCCTTGAATAAAGAAAAACCCAACGAAGGAGAGATGACGTCAACAACGTTGGTTCCATTCGCTTCTCTGTGCTTTTTGACAACGGAATCACCACCAGCGTTCTGGATTTCCTCTGCAAGAAGAGCTTGGACCTCTGATGAATTAAGATCAACGGCAGAGACAATATAGGCAGGCAGACGGCCGAGGTTTCGATCATTTGGCGGTTCAAAATACACGGTCATCACTCCAAATCGTAACCTCGGATTCGGTTGTGTTCATATACGTCGGGATCTAAGTACACATGCTCTTCATGAAGAAGATGGTTTGCTCCCGCACTGTCTTGCAAATTACGCAGCAGGTATGAATCAGCCATGTGGCCTGCCTCATGGTCCTTGAAAACAGACAAAAAGGTTGCAAAATCAACGCGATGCGTGTACTCAGGGCGCAGCGGATGTGGGTGGTGTTCAGCTTTTTGACAAAGGTCTTGGCGAATTTTGTATTGGTTGGTTCCTTCTTGAGTTTTCTCACCGACGGCTCTTGCAAGGGTTTCCCCGAGTACCATGATGAGTTCAAAATCGATCTCCGAAGCAGCTGAGCTTGCTCGGACGGTTGACTTGGCATTGGTCGGATCACCAAATCGTGCACGTGAATACGCGTTCCAATCTAAAGCCAAGACGGCTCGCCCTTTCAATGTCAAGCAGAACTCAATATCCTTGGATGTGGAAACAGGATAAGATGCCCCGGCACTATCAAGCATTTCAACGAGTCCGTTTTCGTACATCTCATACAGTACCCGTCCGAGACGTGGGAGCTCTTTGAGGTTGCACGCACTTTTCCACCAATTGTTTAGCTCAATTCCATTCGGATAATCATCATCATTTCCTTTCTCCGGTTTTTCATGAGCATCGCATGTGCTTTCCATTGGGTCTTTCGGGCCGTGCACAAGCTCTTCAAAAAGTGAGCAGACTGAAAAGCCGGGGGTGTTGAATTCAATGCAATTGACACAGGTCGTGCAATTTTTTGGGAGAGAGTACCCTTCTTCAAAGGAAGCATGTCTGGAATCGGCAAGATTTGCTATTCGGGTGTTTTGAAATCGAAACACATCTACACTCCCAAGCGCACGGTAATCGACTTGCTTGACTCGGTTGTTCAGCTCAACCGCCAAGAGAAGAAACGATGTTCGAATTGTGTCCAATGCACTGTGATGAAAGGAATTTGAATTCCACACAGACCAGCGACGAAAAAAATCCCACGCATCAGGGCTAGGAGTGGGATTTCCTCGAATGGACGAGTTCCATTCTGCCACAAAGGCCGCAAACTCGTTCTCGGCTGTCATCAAGGCTAGAACGCTACCGACTGTACTTAAATGCTCCTCGCCCATCAAACGATGGATGGGGTCGGGCGCCCATCATCGAGGCGAGTAGCGATGACCGCAATGTCCTTTTCAACGGCATAAGCGCTGAGGAAGTTGACCAATTCCTCACGGGGTTCAACGTTGAGATTGTCTAGCATACCGTCCAACATCAATACGGGAATTTCCGGTGTGTAAGCTTCTCGTAATGCGATAAGAATTGCCGAGGCAATCAGCGTTCGCTCACCCTCGGAGCCCGTCAGACCGGTGGTTGAACCGTCCGACCAGACGATTGACAGTTGATTCAACCCGTCAAGTGTGATGCTCTTCATGGGAGAAAGGGAGAGTTTGGCAAAGATGCTTGCACCAATCTCGTTGAAAATTGTTCGAGCTTTCAACCGATGGCTTTCTGCCTGTTCAGCACAGTGATTCTTCATCACCTGGAGTTCAGAAAGGAGGGTGGTGATCGTACCGGCAGCTTCGGCGTTATTGAACAACGACAACATTCCGCCCTGAACATCCTGTGCAGTCCAAGAGCGGAGGCGGGGCCTGAGGTAATCAACCACGTCGCCAACCGACGGCTTGCCTTCCCCGAAGGGTGATGTTTGCTCAAGTGTGTAGGAAGGAGTTTGTGCTTCTGTCATTCTCAAAGAGTCCAATCGCAAGCGGAAATGTTGTGGTACCGTCCGCGAAAGCTGGGCTATTTTTCGCTCTAACTCGGCAATTTTCCTGTCAAGCTCTGGGGTTTCATTTCCTAACGATCTAAGTTGCTCATCGAGTTCCGCAATTTGCTCCTCAACCTCGTTCGCTGTGTTTCGTGAGTTATCCATCTTTTCTTTTGCATCCTCCATCTTTCTTGCATCATAGGGACGTTTAGACTCTGCTTCAGATAATTGAGGTTCAAGTGAGTTCATGGCTCCTCGAGCTTGCCTAGCGCTTTGCTCACTGCGCAAGTAAGCATGCTGCTGGGTTTGATAGGCGTTCTGTGCGAAAGCAATCTGGTTGGTAAGACTGCGAAGTTCGTCTTGCAAAGTTGAGACTCGTTCGCCGGCGGAGGTGGTGTGAGTTCGAGCGAGTTGCAAAACCTCTGCTTCTTCCGAAACGTGACCACGTTCGTGGTCCCTCAAGGTTGCGTCAACCCACTCTCCGCCGCTTGAAGTGGTGCTGAGGGCGGCTATTTCTGCCTCCAAAAACATCTTTCGAGAAAGTTCAGTGTCAAGGTTTGGTTGCACAGGAGGAGTAGTGCTCTCTGCATCCTCGAGGGCTCGTTTATTTCGGCGTATTTCTCGCTGAATCCTCTCAATTTCTGCCTCAGCGCGCTGGTTTTCCCGAACCATTTCCACATATTTGGCTTCATCTTGTCGAGCAGAATCGCGGTGTTTTATTGCTTTCTTTTCAAGTTCTACTTTCTCCTTGTTGATGTCTTCCAAAGCACTTTCACCAGCAGATTTCGCTGCTCCTCGCTCGCCCTCAAGTTGACTTTTATCGGACTCGAGAGAAGCAAGAGAAGCGTCAACTTCCTCCCGTGTTGCTCGCCATTGTTCAAAGTCAAGCATTTTTTGCTCAAGTTCCCTATGTACCGCATTGACGGTGTTTTCCCATATTACATACTGTGCAGCGTCGCTGAGATCGTCAACCATCCACGAAAAGTCATCGGATGTGCCCTCAAACACCTCTCGTACCACTCGGGTAGCAGGTAGCCTAGCCAACATGGTGGTAGTCAGCGATTCTGCGACACCTCCCCCCTTGGCCATCAACGACCCACTTCTTGGAATCTCAACCTCAAACATGGTGCTGTTGGTAACAACCGCAGCCTTCCCAATCTTCGCACTTCGGTGGATGATACCGTTTTCATCTGACTTGTCGTCAAGGTTCAACTGTTGTCGCTCCTCAACCGAGGACTGGAGTGCATTGTTCATGGAGCCAGCAAGAGCGACTTGCATTCCTTTGAGGATTGATGACTTCCCTGAGGCGGCAGAACCCAACACAAGATTCACCTTTCCACGTTGAAACTCACCACTCCAGTTCTTCAGGCCACCGATGTTTTCGAGTTTTACATTAATCTTTGACATATCATTCAATCCTCACTTCTTCAAGAATTTTGACGTCGGGCTCACATCCCGCCCAATAACGGGGCATCTGCGATAGCATATAAGCCTGAACTACCCCCACTACCTCTGAGAAGACCCAGGGCGTGAGGACATGATCTTGCACAAACTGCTCTTCCAGCCCTTCAACAAAACCTTGGTCAATACCAAAGGAAACATGTGGGCTACGAGATGAATGTTTAAGCCGTTCTGCGTAGTGTTCGAGATCTTCAAGCTCATAGGAAGGTGTGCCCCTTCGTTTTTCCCACGCGATAGTTCCACCGGTTCCCGTTTCTTCATCAAACGGTTGCTGAATTGATGCCATGAATTTGTCTGAATAGTGATACCATGAGCGAGGGTCAACCACGGATTCAAGTGGATTCGATGTGTTTACAACAAAAACCGAGCCTTGTTGGTCGTCCCACCAGACTCCCTTCGAGAGTGAAGACAGATCCGCAACGATGGATGCTACGGAAGTATGAACCTGGTACGCCGCCCCGATGGAACGACTCGCCGAATCGTCTTTTGATTTTTCAAGATAGAAATATGCATTGGAGAACAATGGTGTTGTTTGTTCTTCGACTCCACCTGACCAACCCGGTAACTCTTTGATGTGTTTTCCGACCATGGCGGAGGTAAAATCGAGCTTGTTTTTGGTGTCTCTTGCCTGATTCGTTCTTGTCGCCCGCCCTTGTTTTGCAGAAACAGCCCCTCGTCCATCAGACAACTGCACGGTTGCGAACATCATCGCCACGGATTTACCTGTTTGGAAATCAGTAAATCGGGGGGGGAAACGCTGGTCCCTACATACGAACAATTTCATGTATTCTGAGCAATGTTGAATCTGCTGGTGTTGCAGGTAAGTGAGGAGTTCAATCTGGTTCATCTGTGATTCAAAGATTAGGCGAACTCCGAAGGTTTGGCCTGAACGTGAAACGATTTGCCCCTCGGGAACATAATTGATGGCGAACCTGCGATTGGGCGTGCACCCGTCCGGTAGAGATGTGATCATTGATTGAGCAACTTCATCAAACAGATGATTACCCGCCTCAGTGAACATCTTGTCCCAAACAAACTGCATGTTCAATCACCTAAAACAGAACGCCATTGATAATGGCAATGATGGCCACTTTCCGTGCCAACCTGAACGATGGGGTTTCACCGATGTCAATCGCATGTTGGATATTGCCACGAATGGTTTCCAACATCTCATCCTTGTCAAAGCCCTTGGGATTAAGTGGCAAGACGTGTTCTGCTACAGAGACCAGTTCCTCGAGGGTGGGTTCTGGGACATCCCGCATGTACAATCGTGAATGCACGGCATCGTCAATTTTTTCTGGAACGTTCGTGGTTGCGACAATCAACACTTTGCTCGCAATCATCCGATCGCAGTTGTGAAAGAACACTCCGTTGAGTGACCGGGACCATTCCGAGGAAGTGCCGTCTCCTGTTCGCTTAACCAACATCGTGTCAATGTCGTCAAAAAGGAGAACGGTTCTCGCTCTGCTTGTCTGCGGGTTTTGGGCTTCTCTGAACACCCGTTCCAAACGTGTTTCCATGTCTCCGACACCAGAACGGAAAATGGATTGTGAGTTAATGTGAAGCAGTTGAAGCTCAATACCCGCCTCGTCAAGTGAACCGTAAAGTTCTCTGCATGCCTGAATCACCGCCTCAGTTTTTCCTACACCGGGTTTCCCGGACAACAGAAACCCCTTGAACGGGAAGTTTCTCGATTCGACCTGATTGGGGAAATCTTGCATGAAACTGTGCTCGTCAGCTGAAAAGAAATATCGGAACGCTTCCTTCATTTCATTGATGAAAACCTGTTGAGTAGGTACCGCTGCAAACTGGTTGTCAACCAAGTCCAGCTCAATGTTGCGATAAGGTCGGTTGTCGTTGGTGTGCACGAGCAGTCCAGGCTGGCGAGAGTTTATAATTCTGAAACTGAGAATGCCTATAAGGTTGGGGATCAGTTATGGGCGAGGAGCTAATATGCAATTCTTCCAACATGCCGCTAAAAAAAAATTTCTCTACCATTGGGAACTAGGAAAACGAATCAACAACAAACCCCCTGCATCTGACAATGTCCCGAACAGGGATATGGGAAATTAAACACACCCAGAAAGTTATTAGAAATTCTCAAGAAGTGAAAGGGTCCACCGAAGGAATGATGTTCGTCCCGCGTCTTGTGAGAATATGGTCTTCACTCACAACATGGAGGACTGGCTGATTTTCAACATCGACGAAGCATGGCTCGCTGAGAACGTCTCCTGAAGGATTTCGGCACCGGTGTGTGCCTGGGCAAGCTCAAGCACAATTAGAAGATCTCCTTCGTGCTTTACGAAGCCCAATCCGACGTTGAAGTGGACACCTTCATGCTGCACAGCCACCCCAGTGGCGAGGGCCATGTCGTGCTGCAGGGCGAAGTCTAAGACGGAGACGAGACCTATCCGGCAGGCTCCAACGTGTGGATAGACTGCGAGACGACCAACACACCGAAGGCGATGTGTCAGCCTTTTGGGTTCAGTATTTTTTTCGCGTCAATGATGTATCACTTTGACCTTTTATGTTATATCAAAGGATATAATGTTGTATTACAATTACACATTAGTACTCGTTATTTTTTAATTCATAATCTCCACTCGAGAGCATCCTTTCGAACAGGAAAGGACGAGAGGTAAAACCGCTGTGATGACCATGTATCAACGCAGTGCGGTTCCGGTGCTTGCCCACGCCCATGAGCAGGAAACCGATATATGCCACGGTGTGTCAACGAAGGACGTTCACGATTCGTAGAGATGGGCGAATGTTTTGCGAACCTTGGATAATTTCGGACCAACGACCATGGCACAATACCCTTGATTTGGGTTCCTCGCATAGTAATCGTGGTGATATTTCTCAGCGATGGCAAAATGAATGGGCTCCTCAATTGTCGTGACAATAGGCCGGTCAAAATGGTCTTTGAATCGCTCTATTGCTGCGATTGCAGCCTGGCGTTGCTCATCATCGAGTGGCATGATACACGAACGATATTGCGTTCCAACATCATTGCCCTGACGATTGAGTTGAGTCGGGTCATGGACAGTGAAGAACACGTCAAACAATGTGTCGAGGTTAATTTGATCTTCATCGTACAATACCTCCACGATTTCTGCATGCCCTGTCGTACCGCTGCATACTTGCTCATATGTCGTGTGCTCAACATGA
>Ga0255757_10003044_pt1 | contig 15533 bp, 13 predicted proteins | sample 071ome_27_FD_179957 | JGI IMG/M metagenome (GOLD analysis project Ga0255757, IMG submission 179957) | Coastal salt marsh microbial communities from the Groves Creek Marsh, Skidaway Island, Georgia - 071409AT metaG (version 2) | ecosystem: Environmental > Aquatic > Marine > Intertidal zone >...
TCTCAACCGGTAACATATGGGGTGAGTCGGCGGCACTATGGCCAAGTTCCTGCAGCATTTCCAGCGAAATCGCAGCCCCCTCGGCAAAGGGTCCGACCGCCGTGCGGCGCAGTCCGGACAGGTGCCCGCAGGTGCCCAGCGCGGCGGCCAGATCACGGGCCAGCGCGCGCATATAGGCGCCCTTGCCCGAGGTCACGGCGAAGCGCGCCGCGCTCGAATCCAGAATTTCCAGCAGCTCGAAGGCATGGATGTCGATGATGCGTGCGGCCAGTTCGAACTCCTCGCCCGCGCGCGCCTTCGCATAGGCGCGCTCACCGGCCACCTTGATGGCCGAATAGGCGGGCGGCACCTGGGAAATTGCGCCGACGAATTGCGGCAGCGCGGCGCGAATCGCCGCCTCGTCCGGGCGCACGTCGCTGGTCTCGACCACCTCGCCCTCGGCGTCGTCTGTCGATGTACGTACACCCCAGTGCACAGTGAACGCGTACTGCTTCGTGCTGTCGGTCACGTACGGCATGGTCTTGGTGGCCTCGCCCAGCGCAATCGGCAGAATTCCCGTCGCGGACGGGTCCAGCGTGCCAGCATGACCCAGCTTGGCTGCACCGGTGATGCGACGTACGGCATTGACGCAGTCGGAGGAGGTCATCCCCGCCGGCTTGTCGAGGTTGATCCAGCCGTTGATCGGCAAACCCTTGCGCCGACGGCCCATCAGTCCTCGTCCTCGTCGTTATCAGCCTCACCGACGTCTTCCGCCTCATGCACCAGATCGCGTGCGGAGTCTTCCGATTGGTCGCGAACGAGATCGCGCGCGACGGAGGACCGATGAATGATCGCGTCGATCTTGTTCGCCTCGTCAAAGCTCTCGTCATAGACGAAATTCACCGACGGCATGTAGCGCAGATGAATCGCCGAGGAGAGCTGGCCGCGCAGGAAGGCCGAGGCGCGGTTGAGCGCCTTGACCACGGGCGCGGCCTCGGTGCCCAGCGGCAGCACGAACGCGGTCGCGTTGCGCAGGTCGGGGCTGACGCGCACCTCGGTCACGGTGATGGACTGACCGACCAGATCCGGGTCGCGGAACTCCGCACGCCGCAGGATTTCCGACAGCGCATGGCGGATTTCCTCGCCAACGCGAAGCTGGCGCTGCGACGGCGCCTTGCCGCCACGGGGATTTTGCTTGTGTCTTGCCATGTTTTTTGGACGGCAATCCCGTCGTTTCACAATCGGCCGGTTTGTCCCCGCACTTCGACAAGCTCAGTGTGAGGACAAACTTTTACCTCATCCTGAGCCTGACGAAGGATGAGGCCCGGTAACTGGCCGCTAGGCGTCCAGCTTGCGGGCGACCTCCTGGACCTCGAAGCACTCGATCACGTCACCGACCTGGATGTCGTTGTAGTTCTCGAGCGCGATGCCGCATTCGTAGCCGTTCTGCACCTCGCGGACATCGTCCTTGAAGCGGCGCAGCGTGCCGAGATCGCCGGTGTGAATCACGACATTGTCGCGCATCAGGCGGACCTTCGAATCGCGGCGGATGAGGCCTTCGGTGACCATGCAACCGGCGACCTTGCCGACGCGCGAGACCGAGAAGACCTCACGGATCTGGGCCTGGCCGAGCACGTTCTCCTCGATGTTCGGGGCGAGCTCGCCTTCCAGCATCGTGCGCACGTCATCGACCACGTTGTAGATGACGCTGTAGTAGCGGATCTCCACCTGGTCGCGCTTGGCCTGGTCGCGTGCCTGCGGGATCGCGCGGACATTGAAGCCGATCACCAGACCACCGTTGACGCTGGCCAGCGAGACGTCGGATTCGGTGATGCCGCCGACACCGGCATGCAGCACCTGCACCTTGACCTCGTCGGTGGACATGTTCTCAAGCGCGCCGACGATGGCCTCGACCGAGCCCTGCACGTCGCCCTTGATGACGACCGGGACCTGGGCCGCCTCGCCCGCCTTGATCTGCATGAACATCTCGTCGAGCGAGCCGCGCGCACCGGCCGCCGCGCGCTGTTCGCGGATCAGGCTCTGGCGGTACTCGACGATCTCGCGCGCACGCGCCTCGTTCTCGACCACCGCGAACTCGTCACCGGCCTGCGGCGCGCCGTTGAGGCCAAGCACCTCGACCGGCTGGGATGGGCCTGCCTCGTTCAGGTTCTCGCCACGCTCGTTGACCAGCGCACGCACACGGCCCCACTCGGCGCCGGCGACGAAGATGTCGCCGACCTTGAGCGTGCCGCCCTGGATCAGCACGGTCGCGACCGCGCCGCGCCCGGCCTCGAGCTGTGCCTCGATCACCGCGCCAAAGGCGTTGCGGTCGGGGTTCGCCGTCAGCTCCAGAAGCTCGGCCTGCAACAGGATCGCCTCGGTCAGCGTGTCGAGGCCTTCCTTCTTCAGCGCGGAAATCTCGATCACCTGGGTGTCGCCGCCCATCTCCTCTGCCACGATTTCGTGGGAAAGCAGTTCGGTCTTCACCCGTGACGGTTCGGCGCCCGGTACGTCCATCTTGTTGATCGCCACGATGATCGGCACTTCGGCCGCCTTGGCGTGGTTGATCGCCTCGATGGTCTGCGGCTGCACGCCGTCATCCGCCGCAACAACCAGGATCACGATATCGGTGACGTTGGCGCCGCGCTGGCGCATCGAGGTGAAGGCCGCATGGCCCGGCGTGTCGATGAAGCTGATCTTCTGACCGCCCTCGAGTTCGACCTGATAGGCACCGATATGCTGGGTGATGCCGCCGGCCTCGCCGCGCACCACGTCGGTGGAACGCAGCGCATCCAGCAGCGAGGTCTTGCCGTGATCGACATGGCCCATGACCGTGACGACCGGCGGCCGCGGCTTGCGGTCGCCCGCGTCGTCCTCGATGCCGGCGCCCAGGTTGAGCTCCACGTCCGCGGCCGAGGTGAGCTTCGGTGTGTGGCCGAATTCCTCGACGACGAGCTGGGCCGTCTCTTGGTCGATGGTCTGGTTGATGGTCGCCATCACGCCAAGCTTCATCAGCGCCTTGATGACCTCCGCGCCGCGCTCGGCCATACGGTTGGCCAACTCGCTGACGGTGATCGCGTCGGGGATCGAAACCTCACGGACAACCTTGGCCGAACCGCCGGCACCGCCGCCGTCGCGCGAACGCTGCTGACGCTCACGTTCCTGCTTGCGACGGAAGGCCGCCACGGAACGCTGCCGCGCGCCACTCTCGTCATCCAGCGCCTCGGAAATGGTCAACTTGCCGCTGCGCCGCTTGCGCTCACCGCGCGAACGGCCCGGTGCGCGGGCCTGCTGGGCGTCCCCGCCCGCGGCAGCACCGCCGGCAGCACCGCCGCCACCACGACCACCGCGGCGGCGCTCGCCGCCGTCGTCGCTGATTTCCTCTTCCAGCTCCACGCGCTTGCGCTCGGCCGCGGCCGCACGCTGGGCGGCCTCGTCGGCCATACGCTGGGCCTCGGCCTCCGCCGCGCGGCGGGCCTCTTCCTCAATCTGGCGGCGCGTCTTGCGCTCGGGTTCCGGCGCCGACGCTGCTTCCGCCTGGGCCTTCGCCTCCTCGACCTTCTCCTTGGCCTCTTCAGCCTCGGCAGCTTTCTGTTCCGCCTCACGCGCCTTGGCCGCGGCCTCTTCCTCGGCGGCGCGGCGGGCAGCCTCTTCCTCGCCCTTCTTGCGGGCCTCTTCCAGCGCGGCCTGCGCGGCGGCGCTTTCGCGCGCGGCGTCCTCGGCCGCCTTGCGGGCTTCCTCAAGGGCGCGGGCGCGGGCCGCCTGCTCGGCGTCGGTCAGCGTGCGGGCGCGTGCCGGTTCCGCCGGGGTCTCGACTGGCGCGGGCGCCTGCTGCTCCTGAACCTCTTCGGCCGAGGCGTCCTTGACCTCGGTCATGCGGCCCGACTGACCGGCCTGGAAGGTCCGCTTCTTCTTGACCTCGACCGCCACGGTCTTGGACCGGCCATGGCTGAAGCTCTGGCGCACCTGTCCGCCCTCGACGGTCTTCTTGAGCTCGAGCTTGCCCGGCTTCGACAGCGTCAGCGGCTTTTTCTTCTTCTTGTCGTCGTTCTCGGTCGTATTCGCCATCTTCATCATTCCATCACGTCAAAACCGGTGTCGGCATGCATCTGCGCATCGTCACCGCGATAGGCCATCAGCCGGAGCGCGGCGTCGCGCACCTGGCGGGCCGGACCGCCGGGAACCACAAACGCGTGCACGGCGTGATCACGCCCCGCCACGCGTCCCAGCGTCGCGGCATCGAACAGATCGAGCCGCACAACATTCTCCGCGTGGCCTGCCAGCCGCGCGATCTTTTCCCGTCCGTCGGCGCCCGCATCGCTGGCGCACAACAGAACCGCGCCGGAAGCACCAGACGGCGCGGAGAGCAGGTCTGACAGCGCACCGCGGACCTTTTCGAACCCAGACAGAAAGTCGCCGGACTTGCGGGCCAGCGCCAGCGCGTTGATCGCGCGATCGTGGAGCTGTCCCTCGACAAAGTCCGCGAGGCTTTCGCCGCCGGGCCCCGTCATCGGCGTCACGTTCCGTCGGGCACCGCGCGCAAATGCCCGCTTTTCACAGGCCGCCGCGACTATATCGCGGCGTCCCAGCAACCACAATCCGCGCCCCGGGAGCCGCGCATCGAGATCGGGGACGACCAGATCGTCGGGGCCCACCACGAACCGCATCAGGTCATCGCGCGGATGCACCTCACCCGTCACCAGGCAGCGCCGTTCCGGCGCGGCCTTTGTCCGGGGCCGGTTGTCCGGCCGGTTCTGTGCCTCGACGCTCATCACGTCCGCGGTGTCTCCTTCGAATTCCGCCGCCTACTCGCCCGCATCCGCGGGGGTCGGCTGCGGCGCGAACACGGCCTCGGCTTCCGCCAGGCCGGCCGAACGCGCATCGGCGGGGGTCGGCGCCGCTTCCTCTTCGGTCTCCTCGACCTCCGGCTCCGGCGCGATCACGTCCTCGCCATAAACCGCGACGCGCGCGGCCATGATGACCTGGTTCGCCTCGTCCGCCGTGACCGGGCTCTGGCGCACCAGACGTCCGATCTCGTGGTCGGCCATGTCGAACAGGTCGTCGAGCTTCACCTCGGTCTCCACGTCCATGAAGATGAAGCGGTACTCGTCCGGCAACAGGCCCGCCAGATCCTCGGCGCTGCGCACGCCGTTCTGACCCAGACGCACCGCCTTCTCCAGCGTCACGCCCTCGACCTCGAGCATGTTGTCCTCGACGCCGAGCTTCTTGCGCTCGATATCCAGCTTCGCGTCACGCTCTTCCAGCCAGTTCTGGGCGCGGGCCTGGAGTTCCTCGGCGATGTCCTCGTCAAAGCCCTCGATCACGGTCAGGTCGTCGAGCGGCACGAAGGCAACTTCCTCGACCGTGGCGAAGCCTTCGGTCACCAGCAGATGGGCGATGACGTCCTCGACGTCCAGCGCCTCAATGAACGCCTCGGAGCGCGAGTTGAACTCGTCCTGGCGGCGCTGCGACTCTTCTTCCTCGGTGAGGATGTCGATGTCCCAGCCCGACAGCATCGAGGCGAGGCGCACATTCTGGCCACGGCGGCCGATGGCGAGCGAAAGCTGCTCATCGGGCACGACCACCTCGATCTTGTTGGCGTCCTCGTCGAGGACGACCTTGGTCACCTCGGCCGGGGCCAGCGCGTTCACCACGAAGGTCGCGGGATCGGGCGACCACGGGATGATGTCGATCTTCTCGCCCTGCAGCTCGCCGACGACCGCCTGGACGCGGCTGCCGCGCATGCCGACGCAGGCGCCGACCGGATCGATGCCGGAATCGTTGGAGATCACGGCGATCTTCGCGCGGCTTCCCGGATCGCGCGCGGCGGCGCGGATCTCAATGATGCCGTCATAGATTTCCGGCACTTCCTGCGCGAAGAGCGACTTCATGAACTCCGGCTTGGCGCGGGTCAGGAAGATCTGCGGGCCGCGCTGCTCGCGGCGCACGTCATAGATAAAGGCGCGGATACGGTCACCGGGGCGGTGGTTCTCGCGCGGCAGGGACTCGTCGCGGCGCATCACACCCTCGGCGCGGCCCAGATCGACAGTCACGTTGCCGTACTCCACGCGCTTGACCAGGCCGTTCACGACCTCGCCCACGCGGTCCTTGTATTCCTCGAACTGACGCTCGCGCTCGGCGTCGCGCACACGCTGGACAATCACCTGTTTGGCCGTCTGGGCGGCGATACGGCCGAAGTCGATCGGCGGCAGCTCGTCGATCAGGAACTCACCGATCTGCGCGTCGGGCTTCTCGGCCTGGGCCTGCGCGAGGGTGAGCTGGGTGTGCTCGTCCTCGACCTCCTCGACGACCTCACGGTAGCGGGCCAGCGAGATGTGGCCACCGTCGCGGTCGATGATGGCGCGGATGTCATGCTCCGGGCCGTACTTGTTGCGGCCGGCCTTCTGGATGGCCTGCTCCATCGCAGTGATGACTTCCTCGCGTTCGATGCCCTTCTCGCGCGCGACAGCGTCGGCGACGGCAAGCATCTCAATACGGCTGGGACCACCAGACTCCATGATCTCTATCCTTCGTTCAGCCGGCCCTTCTGGGCCGCGTCAATCAGTTCATCGGTCAGCACGAGCTTCGCCCGGGACACGTCGGCGAACGGAAGCTCGACCGTGTCGTCCTCCCCGTCCTCGACCTCCAGGCGCACCATGCCGTTGTTCAAACCCAGCAGCCGCCCGCGAAACCGCCGGCGCCCGTCCCGGGCCTGCTTCAGTTCGACCTTCGCCTCAAACCCGGCGAAGCTGTCGAAATCCTTCTCCCGCGTGAGCGGCCTGTCGATCCCCGCCGAGCCGACTTCCAGCTCATAGGCTTCCGGGATGGGGTCGGCCACGTCGAGCAACGCGGAAATCGTGCGGCTGGCCAGCGTGCAGTCGTCGATGGTGATTTCTTCGCCATCGGCGCGGTCCAGCATGATCTGCAGGAGCGGACGCCCGTTGCCACCGAAATGCACGCGCACGAGCTCATAGCCGAGATCGGCCAGCGACGGCTCGATGATCGAGACGACCTGGTCGGTACGCGCATTTTCACTCACGAGGTTCAACGCTCGCTCGTCCTCACGTTTTCCGGCCCGCACAGGCGGGCTGCGGGTAACAAAAAAGGCGGCGCCGGTTTTCACCCGGGCCACCCCTTAACTGTCCTTATCAGGACCGTTGGGCCTTAGTTGCGGCGGAATATAGGGGAAAATGAAGAAAACGCAAGCAATTCAGGCGACCCCTATTTGCCGCCGCGCGGACGCCGGCGGTAGCGCAGAAACGTCGAGCCGGGCCCGCCTGAGCGGTTCTTGCCCTCGTAGCGCGTGTCCGGCCAGTCGTCCGGGCGGACCCGCCAGTCGTCGGCGCGCTCGGCCAGCCATTCGAAGGCCGGGTGGGCGGACATGTGGCGCAACATCCAGACCAGATAGTCCTGATCGTCGGTGGCCAGACGCAGCTCCGAGCCGTCCGCCATCACCCGCGCCAGCACATCGAGGATCGCCGGGTTGACGATGCGCCGGCGGTTGTGCCGCCGCTTGGGCCAGGGATCGGGGAACAGGATGAAGACACGGCCCAGGCTGGCACCCGCCAGCCGGTCCAGCAGCGGGCGCACATCGTCGGGCAGGATGCGGATATTGCCCAGCCCGTCCCGCTCCATCGCGGCGAGCAGGCGGGCCACGCCGTTCAGATAGGGTTCGGCCCCGATCAGGCCGATATGGGGATGGAGCGCGGCCTGCCAGGCAAGATGTTCACCGCGCCGAAGCCGATCTCCAGCCAGACGTCACTGACGTCGCGATCGAACAGCGAACGCGGATCGACCGGTCCGTTGCCCTCGGGCAGACGGACCGCGACGTCCGGCAATGCTGTTTCCAGCAGGCGTTCGAGGCCGGGGCGCAGCTTGCGCCCGCGGCGTCGGCCATGAAAGCGCCGGTCGTCGTCGTCCGGGGAGTCTTTCATGCGGGCGCCGCGGGTGCCGCCCTTGTCAGGCGGCTAGAGTGCGTTGTGGATGGCGTCCACGAGGTCGGTCTTCTCCCAGGAGAAGCCGCCATCGGCATCGGGCGTGCGGCCGAAATGGCCGTAGGCCGCGGTGCGGGCATAGATCGGCTTGTTGAGGCCGAGATGCTCGCGGATACCGCGCGGACTCAGGTCCATCGCCTTCTGGACCGCTTCGGCGATCTTCTCGTCATCGACCTTGCCGGTGCCGTAGGTCTCGACATAGACCGACAGCGGCTTCGACACGCCGATGGCGTAGGCCACCTGGATGGTGCAGCGCTCGGCCAGTTCGGCGGCGACCACATTCTTGGCGACATAACGCGTGGCATAGGCCGCCGAACGGTCCACCTTCGTCGGGTCCTTGCCGGAGAACGCACCGCCGCCATGGGGCGCAGCGCCGCCATAGGTATCGACGATGATCTTGCGGCCGGTCAGACCCGCGTCGCCGTCCGGACCGCCGATCACGAAGCGGCCGGTCGGATTCACATAGAACTCGTCTTCCGGGCACATCCAGCCGTCCGGCAAGACCTTGAGGACGTGCGGGCGCACGATCTCGCGCACATCGTCCTGGCTCAGTGCCTCGTCATGCTGGGTCGAGACCACGACCGAGGTCGCGCCGACCGGCTTGCCGTTCACATAGCGAAGGGTGACCTGGCTCTTGGAGTCCGGACCGAGGCCGGAGTCCGCACCCGAATGACGCGCATCGGCCATCGACTTCAGGATCTCGTGGGAATACTGGATCGGCGCCGGCATCAGCACATCGGTCTCGCGGCAGGCGTAACCGAACATCAGGCCCTGGTCGCCCGCGCCCTCGTCCTTGTTGCCCGCGGCGTCCACGCCCTGGGCGATGTCGCTCGACTGGGCATGCAGATAGACGGACACGTCCGCGTCGCGCCAGTGGAAGCCGTCCTGCTCGTAGCCGATTTCCTTGACGGCGGTGCGGGCGATTTCCTCGATGCGCGCGGCATCGATATGGCCGTTGCTGTCCACGAGCGGCTCGGGACCGCGAACTTCGCCGGCCAGCACAATGCGGTTGGTGGTCGTCAGGGTTTCGCACGCAACGCGCGCCTGCGGGTCGGCCGCCAGAAAGGCATCGACGACGCCGTCAGAGATACGGTCGCAGACCTTGTCCGGATGGCCTTCGGACACGGACTCGCTGGTAAAGAGATAATTTCCTGTGGACACTGGAGCTGCCTCCCTGAGGTCGTTCCCCCGACCGCATGCAACCGATCGGTTATGTTTTGAAAAATTTTAGAGCATGACCGCCCGCCCATACCCACCGAGCAGGCGCACCGGTTGTGCAGGAAGCGGGTCGGTCGCGTCAAGACGTATCCCGGCGGCGGCTCCAAACAACCGCCAGCACCAGAAGCACGAGGGAAAATCCCACCGGAATGAGGTCTCCGAAACGCGCGTAGAGGGTGGGCGAAAGCCCACGGGGAAGCCCACTGTCCAGTATGCCCACCACCCCGAAATCGAGTCGCGAGAGAACCCGTCCGTAGGGATCGACAACGGCGGAAATTCCCGTGTTCGCGGCGCGTACCAGCGGCAACCCTTCCTCCACCGCGCGCGCCGCTGCGATGGCGAAGTGCTGCCGTGGGCCGGCAAAATCGCCGAACCACGCGTCATTGGTGATGTTGAGAAGCCAGCCCGGGCGCTCGCCCGCCGGTGTGACGCGGCCGGGAAAGATCGCCTCATAGCAGATGAGTGGGCTGGCGGGCGGCACGCCGTCGATCCGGAACAGGGAAAAATTCTCGCCCGGCGTGAAGTCACCCTGGCCCGGGACGATCTTTTCCACCGGCAGGATGCCGCGGAACGGGATGTACTCCCCGAAGGGGACGAGATGCGTCTTGTCATAGACCTGGCGGATGTCGGCACGCCCGTCGATTGCCAGCAGGGAGTTGAAGAGCTGCCGCCCGCGCGCGCCAAAGGCGCTGCGCACGCTGCCCGTCACCAGTGCGCCGCCCACCGGCACCGCCTTTGATGCCTGGATGCGCACCAGCGTGTCGTTGGCCAGCAGAAAGGGGACGGCGGTCTCCGGCCAGATCACGAGGGTCGGCACCGGAGCACCGTCGCGCGCGGCCTCGCGGCTCATCGCGATATGACGGGCGAGATGCGCGCTGCGCAAATCCCGGTTCCACTTGTCCCGCTGGGCGATGTTCGCCTGAACCAGCCGCAGGCGGACATCCGGCACAAAACCGGCTTCGCCTCCCACCAGCCGTGCCGTGCCGCCCGCCCACAGCAGCGCAGGCAGCACCAGCGCCGCCGCAAGCGCCGCGATCCATCTTGAACGCGGTGACATTCCGCCGTTGCCCAGCACCGCCGGCATCGCCGCCATGACGATGGTCACGAGGCCCAGCCCCAGCACGCCGATCACAGCGGCGACCTGCATCACCGGCAGGACCGCCGACCAGGAATATCCGATCAGGTTCCACGGGAAGCCGGTGAACACATAACCGCGCACCAGTTCGACGAGTGTCCACAGCGCCGCGAGCGCGAGCACCCGTACCATCGCCGCATCCCCGGCGCGCACGAAGGACAGCGTCCAGCAGACAAGCGCCGGGAATATGGCCAGCACGGCGGCCAGGCCGGGCCAGGCGAACGGGATCATCCAGGCCGTCCGCTCGGGCGCGACCAGCATCGGCTCGATGATCCAGTGCAGACCCACAAAGAAATGTCCGAAGCCGAACCAGAAGCCCGCGCCGAAAGCCCGCCGCCGCACGCGCGGCGCCGACGCAGTACCCTCGAGCAGCCAGACCAGCCCGGTGAAGGCCGGGATCAGCAGCGGAATGAAATGGAACGGCGGCAAGGCAAGCGCCGCGAGGCCGCCGAGCAGGGCTGCGCACAACACGCGCCGCCAGCCCGACAGGGCGCGCACCTGTGCCGCAAGCCGAAGCAGGCTAGGCCCGGTCACCGGCGGCATTCCCGGATATCATTTTTCCGATGACGGGTTCGTCTCGCCGTCCTCGCTGTCGCGCAGATCGCGCACCCGCAGCCGCTTGATGCGACGTGCATCCGCATCGACGACCTCGAACTCGACACCCGATTCATGAGTCACAACCTCACTGCGGCGCGGCACCCGGTCCACCAGCGAGAAGACGACGCCGCCCAGCGTGTCATTTTCCTCGCGTTCCTCTTCCGTCAGGAACGCCCCGATGCGCTCTTCCAGCTCACCGACCTCGACCCGGGCATCGGCCAGGATCGAACCACCGGGATCGACCGTGATGACGGGTCCCGCCTCGTCGTGCTCGTCCTCGATCTCGCCGACGATCTCCTCGACCAGGTCCTCGATGGTGACGAGACCGTCCACCCCGCCGAACTCGTCGATGACGATGGCCATGTGTGTGCGCTGGGCGCGCATCTCCAGCAGCAGGTCGAGTACGCGGATCGAGGGCGCGGCAAACAGGATGTCACGGCTGAGATCGCGCACCTTCTGGCGCGGGCTGGAGCGCAGCGCCGCCAGCACATCCTTGATGTGGACGAAGCCGACCACCTGGTCGAGCTGCTCGTGGTAGAGCGGCAGGCGCGAATGAGCCTCGCGCGCGATCAGGTCCGCGACCGCGTGGAGCTCCTCGGATTGTTCGACCGCGACGATATCCGCACGGGGAATCATCACATCCTCGGCCGTGAGGTCGTGCAGCTTGAGGATGTTGGTGATAAGCACGCCCTCATCGGCGCCGATTGCCTCGTCCTCGGTGCCCGGCTCCTCGATCAGTTCCTCGATGACCTCGCGGACGGAGCTTTCGTTGCCGCGCAGGCGAAGCATGCCGCGCAGCCGGCGCCAGAATCCGCCGCGATGATCGCCCGCGGGTTCGCCGGCGGACAGGGGGCTCGTGCTGTTCTGGGGGAAATCGGTCATTGTTCAATCAGGCCGCGACGCTGTCCGCATAGGGATCGGAGACGCCCAACCCCGCGAGGATGCGCCGTTCGGCATCTTCCATGATATCCGCCTCGCCCGCGTCCTCGTGGTCGAAGCCGAGCAGGTGAAGCGTCCCGTGCACGACGAGGTGGCGCAGGTGATCGGCCAGCGTCTTGTCCTCGTCCGAAGCCTCGCGCGCGCATGTGTCGTAGGCGACCACCACGTCGCCCAGCGGCACCGGCGCGCCGGGCGCATTCACCTCTTCGTCGAGCGCGAAGGACAGGACATTGGTCGGCTTGTCCATACCGCGCCAGTCGCGGTTGAGGGCGTGGATCTCCTCGTCATCGGTCAGCCGCAGGCCGATCTCGACCGGCGCGTCGGGACCGTGAGCGGCCAGCGCCGCGCGTACGGCGTCCAGCACGAGAGGCTCGACACCGCCGGGCACGGCATCGTTCCAGCGCACGTCGGCGATATCGACCGAAATGTCGGCGGCTATGTCTGTGTCCGCAGCGCCCATCAATCCTGGTCCCGGGCCGAGCCGCCCATGTCCTCGCCGCTCACGGCGGCGCGCTGCCGGTCGCGTGCGTTGTAGGCGGTGACGATGCGCGTCACCATCGCGTGGCGGACCACATCACCCTCGCCGAAGCGGATGATGCGCACACCATCGACGCGCTCCAGCACATCCAGCGCGTCGGCCAGCCCCGAGCGGGTGCCGCGCGGCAGGTCGATCTGGCTCATGTCGCCGGTGATCGCCATGCGCGAGCCTTCGCCCAGGCGCGTCAGAAACATCTTCATCTGCATGGCCGAGGTGTTCTGCGCCTCGTCCAGGATGATGAAGGAACGCGCCAGGGTCCGCCCGCGCATGAAGGCCAGCGGGGCGACCTCGATCTCGCCACTCTCCAGACGCTTGGCGACCTGGTCGCCCGGCATCATGTCGTAGAGCGCGTCATAGAGCGGGCGCAGATACGGATCGATCTTGTCCTGCAGGTCGCCGGGCAGGAAGCCGAGGCGTTCGCCAGCCTCCACCGCCGGGCGCGACAGCACCAGCCGGTCCACCTTGCCCTGGATGAGATCGGAGACAGCCTGGGCAACGGCGAGGTAGGTCTTGCCCGTACCCGCCGGGCCGAGCCCGAAGGTGAGTTCGGCGTGCGACAGTGCCTCGAGGTAGCGCGCCTGCACCGGCGAACGCGGCGAGACGTTGCGCTTGCGTGTGCGGATCAGCATGCGCTCTCCGCTCAGATCGTCGCTGGCGGCCATACGCACGGCGGCCTGGACATCGGCGGGTGCGACCTCCTGGCCGTCCTTGAGGCGGGAATAGAGGCTGCCGATGGCGCGGTCCGCAATGGCGCGTGAGGCATCGGGGCCCTGGATTTCTAGCTGGTTGCCGCGGTAGCGCAGCGTCACATCGAGAAGGCGCTCGATCTGCACCAGATGTTCGTCGTGATGGCCGAACAGGGCCGGCAGCAGGGCGTTGTCATCGAACTGGATCTGAACCGGGTCGCCCGGCGTCGTATCGGTCGCGGTCAAGCGCTCAACCTCTCCTCTTCTGCGGCGACGGCCTTGCCCCCGTCGCGGTCCAACAAACGTCCCTCCAGACTGTGCGGTTTGCATGCCTCGATCATGACAACCGCGATATCCCCGATCGTATGCCGCGGCGCATCGACATGCACGGCCTGATTGTGCGGGCTGCGCCCGACGAGCTGGCCGGGATGACGGCCCGCACGCTCGAACAGGACCTCGCAGGATTTTCCGACACTCGCGGCATTGAACGCGGCCTGCTGTTCGTTGATGAGGTCCTGCAGCCGCGCGAGGCGTTCGTCCTTCACCTCTTCGGCGACCTGTCCCGGCAGGGCGGCGGCGGGCGTTCCCGGCCGCGCGCTGTACTTGAATGTATAGGAGTGCGCGTAACCGACGGCGCGCACGAGGTCGAGCGTGGCTTCGAAATCGGCCTCGGTCTCACCCGGGAAGCCGACGATGAAGTCGCAGCTCAGCGCGAGATCCGGGCGTGCGGCGCGCAGACCCTCAACGATGCGCAGGTAGCGCGCCGCGTCGTGGCCGCGGTTCATGGCTTCCAGAATCCGGTCGCTGCCCGACTGCACCGGCAGGTGCAGGTAGGGCATCAGTTCGCGCACCTCGCCATGGGCGGCAATCAGTTCGGCGTCCACATCGCGCGGATGGCTGGTCGTGTATCGGATGCGCGCCAGGCCATCGATCTCCGCCAGCCGGCGGGCCAGCGCACCCAGCCCGATCTCGCTCCCGTCCGTGTCGAGGCCGTGATAGGCGTTGACGTTCTGGCCCAGCAGTGTGAGTTCGCGCACGCCGCCATCAACCAGCGAGCGGGCCTCGTCCATCACCTGCGCCACGGGGCGCGAATACTCTGCGCCGCGGGTGTAGGGCACCACGCAGAAGGTGCAGAACTTGTCGCAGCCCTCCTGGATCGACAGGAAGGCAGAGACCGCGCTTTCGTTGCGCGCGGCGGGCATGTGGTCGAACTTGCTCTCGACCGGGAAGTCGGTGTCCAGCACGCCGCCCTCATGGCCCGCGCGGTGCACGCGCGCCACCATCTCCGGCAGGCGGTGATAGGTCTGGGGTCCGAGGACCATATCGACAAAGGGCGCGCGGCGAAGCATCTCCTCGCCCTCGGCCTGGGCGACGCAGCCCGCCACGGCGATGACCATGCGCCCGCCTTCCTCGGCGCGCGTTTCCTTGATGACGCGCATGCGCCCCAGTTCGGAATAGACTTTCTCGCTCGCCTTCTCGCGGATGTGACAGGTGTTGAGGATCACCATGTCGGCATCCTCCGGGCTGTCCCCCGGCGCATAGCCGAGCGGCGCCAGGACCTCCGCCATACGCGCGGAGTCATAGACGTTCATCTGGCAGCCATAGGTTTTGATGAAGAGTTTTCTGGCCAAGGGCCTGGAACCGTCCGTCATGCCGGTGTGGCCCGAAGCCCCGGATTTCCGGGCTCGCCTACAGCCAACACGTTGTTATCGCGAAACAATCGCACACCTAAGCTTTTGCCCTGCTGGAGTCAACCCGGCGTTCGGCGCGCTTTTCGCGCGGGCTGGCGAAGCCCTTCTTGGACCGCCGCAGACCCTTCAGGTCGCGCAGGCGCGGGCGCAGCCGCCAGCGGATCCAGTCCCACCGTCCGGCGGTTCCGGCCATCGGCTGGATGCGCCCGGCGAGCGCATCGGAATGCCCGGCGACGATCCGTTCCTGACAGTACTCGGTCAGCTCCTTGCGCGAAGAGAACTGCTCGATGGTCACCGGCTCGTGGAACGAGACCGTGACGGTTAGCCGGCCCAGCCCGATCAGTTCACCCGCATGGCCGACCAGGTCCATGTCGCCATACCACGCATAGAAGGGACGCATGTGACGGCCGATGGGAACCCCATCGACCCGTGAATAGGTCAGCGAGACCGGCTGGACAGTCAGCGGCTCGCCCTTGACCCGGAACTCTGCCACCGACAGAAGCGCGCTCTTGAAGGGCAGGATGCGATTGCCGTCATCGCTGGTCCCCTCGGGGAACAGGATCATGCTGTCGCCCGCTTCCAGACGCTGGCCCAGCGCCGTGGCCTGCAGGTGCGAGGTCCGCACGCGACGGTCCACGAAGACGGAGCGCTGCAGCTTCGCCAGCAGCCCGAAGAAGGGCCACTCGCCGACCTCGGACTTGGCGACGAAGGAGCCGGGGATCAGCGCGCCGTAAATCGGGATGTCCAGATAGGAGG
>Ga0255757_10003062_pt1 | contig 15486 bp, 10 predicted proteins | sample 071ome_27_FD_179957 | JGI IMG/M metagenome (GOLD analysis project Ga0255757, IMG submission 179957) | Coastal salt marsh microbial communities from the Groves Creek Marsh, Skidaway Island, Georgia - 071409AT metaG (version 2) | ecosystem: Environmental > Aquatic > Marine > Intertidal zone >...
GTGGTGGTGGCTACGGTGGTGGCGGCGGTAGCGGCTACGGCGGTGGCGGAGGTCCGGGTGGCTATTAATCTTTTTTACACGAACTTTTTTAGAAAACACGTAGACATTATTATTGATTTGACGGAGAGATACAGAGAAACATTTTACGACACAACAGATCGGATGATGGTTTGATTGTGATTTTGATGATGGTGATTATGGTTGTGGTAAAAGTAGCGGTCAATCAGAGATTTTTAGAGTCAGCATTTAAGCAACAGATGGGATAGTTGTAGCAGATATAGAGAATGGGAGACAAAGACAAAGAAGAGGTACACAATTTTGATGAAAATGGTGGACGAGAAGACGATCGATGTTTTGGCGAGTAAAAGTTAGAGAGAAGCGAATGCATCAAAGAAGGAAAAATTCTTGTTGTATTCGCACATTTGACGACGATTGAAGCGCTCACGGTGTATGAAATAGTAGTAGCAGCGGCAGCAAACAAGTGAAAATAGAGAAGAAAAATGATTTCAGATGAAGGAATGATGATGCTTTTTATGTAATAAACGCATTTGTTCTTCGGAAGAAATCCAATTCGTCTCGTTCATAAATATTGCTACTCCTACTATAATATACACCCACATGCCGCGCTGCTTTCTTTCTCTCTTCTCTCACTTTTTTATACATTGAATATATGTTCTCTCCTCTCTTCTCCTACTGCTGCGAGAACAGGTTATAAACCGTCTGACAAAGTTGACTTTTTGAATCGACAGATTATTGATTGTGAAGGTATGTCATTCGCTCTTGTGAGAGCGAAGAAAATTTGCCACTGACTGCGCTAAAACTGCTGCCGCTTCAGAACGAACGAACGAACGAACGAAAGAACAATCGATCATTCGATCGTTTTTTCGAACGAATCAACGAAATCACCTTCTACTACTAATTAAATATCGCCTCGAACGCCTTTTCTTTCCCGCCGTTCGCTTTATCGAACGAATTTTGCCAACGATTTTGCGAATAAGGGTCCCGTCCAGACATGAACCGATAGACCGAATACCGTCCTTTATTCTTCTCGAAGTAATCTTGGTGGTAAATTTCTGCAGGAAAGAACTGACCTTCTTTCGGTAAGTCGCGCAAGTCGACGACTTTCGTCTTGATCGTTTTGCTTTCCTTTGCGTTCTCCTCGCTTCGAAACACGTTCAATTTTTCCAGCCGTTCAATCGCCTCCAGCGCTTCTTTCTTCTGCTCGTCGCTATTCACGAATATCGCAGACGCGTATTGCTCGCCTCCATCTAAAAACATTCCATCCTCTCTCGTCGGATCAATCTGTCGAAAATACAAGAACAAAAGCTCTTTGTAACTAATCTTGTTTTTATCGTACAACACGCGAACCACTTCCTTGTGACCGGTGTCGCCTTTGCACACCTGTAAATATTTCGGGTTCGCGACGGTCCCGCCCGCGTACCCGCTCGTCGTCGCGAGAACTTTGCCTAATTTTTCCGGTTCTTCGAATGTTTCTTCCATACACCAAAAGCACCCGCCCGCGAATACCGCCGTATCTAACGCGGCTGCGTTTTCCCCCGCGTATCTTTCATTAAAATCCGAAGCTTCTGGCACCTTTGCGAACAGATCGTCCGGCCCGCTGTAGAATCCCAAATCGTGGAAAATATCCTTCCACAACGGCAAGGAAATGCCAAGGAACGCGAGATTTACGATCGTTTCTCGGCGAGAAGAAGAAGAGGAAGAAGAAGAAGAAGAGCTTTCTTCTTCGCGCGATGACGAAGCGACGACGACGTCGATTTTTGCATTTGAGCTTCTTCTTCTTCTCGAAGCGGCGGAGAGGAAGACCGTCCCCGGCGTCGACGATGCTGAACGTCCTCTCGCACGAAATGAGCTGTTGCTGGTGCTCAGATGCGCTGATGGCGTCGTTGCCATGACTACCATTTATTTGATGTGTTTTGCGAGGAAAACTTAGGGGAATGCGCTAGAGTTATGAGGAAAAAAGTGGATGTCGATAATCTAAAAAAATATGTCTACTATAACAACGCTGGCTTTAAGGATTACGCGCGGATGACATCGTCATCATAATCATCGTCACCATCTCAAGCCGCTTCGACCGATGCTTCTTGACCTTCCTTGACCTTCTTCAAAGCCTCGTCCGTCCTCTTCTTCACGTCCCAATTGTACACCCTCGCTAAGTTTACTTCCTGTATCGTCGCGTTGTCCTTCACGAACGCTAAATCGCCATCGGTCCTCACCAGAGATGTCTTACAGTTTTCTAAATTGTTCTCTAACAGCTGCGTTGCCTCCGAGAGCGGGTATTCGAGCATGACGTTCGCGCCGAGCCACAAAAATACGCTGCTCGGATCTTCGACGTCCGCTTTGGCGTAAATCGAAGCCTCGCCCAACTGATACTTTAACGAAGTCTTTTTGTTCTCCTCGCGATTCTTATCTAACAGTTTCAAAGCGTCTAAGCTCCTCTCAATCTCTGGAATCTTCTGCGTCAGGCGGATCTTTTCGCTTTGCAACGCTCGCTCTAAATTTTTCATCTGTTCGTATCGGCCTTGGAGTTCTCGCATCACCGGTTCAAACTGTCGATTCTCTTCGCTCATGTATTTTTCCACGTCTTCGATGAACTGTTTTATAAAAGAGAAACACACACACACACACAGAGAGAGAGAGAGAAAACAGCGCGCGCGTGTCGGTCAGTCGTCGTCATCAATCTCACTCGAAGTGAACGTAATAATGCGAGAGGGGTTTAAAAAAAGGAATTTCCACACGCGCGCGTGTGTTAAAACAAAGTCAACGCGGTTTTTAGGGGAGAGAGATTTCGCGAAGAAAAAATGAGGGAAAGAAAAGAGAACCGCATGCGTGAGAGAACGAAAAGAGAGAACGAAAAGAGAGAGAAAGAAAACGACTACGCACTCTGGCTTTCTGCACCTTCGCGGCGTCCGAGGAGGAGGACGACGACGACGACGACGCCTCTTTCTTCGTCTCGTCTTCCATTTTTTTTCTTTTATCACGCGAGTTCCACTCTAGAGTTTTCTTTTAACAAAAGTAGTAGTTTAGGGTTTTGTTGTAATAATAAACCCTAAACAATTTCGCTTGCATTTTCAAATCCTGCGAAAGTGATTAAAATCTTCAAAAGAAGAAGAGCAGAGAGAGAGAGAGAGAGAGAGAGAGAGGTGCGCGCGTGTTATGTTATCGCACGCTTCGCGAGGAGCGTCGGTGGTGTGCTGCGCGGTGCAGAGAAGAAGAAGAAGCAGTGAAAAAAGCGTTCTTCCTCGCGTTCGTGCGACGACTGCTGTTGATTTTTCAACGGCGCACGATTCCTCCTCAACACCAACAAAAATGTGGAAATCGACCCCGGGGAAACGAACGTGGTTCGTCCGGAAATCATCTTCGACGAGCGCGGTGATCTGCGCGGCCGCGTCGAGCGGCGGCGAGAGTAAGAGTCTCGCGAACGAGCAGAGTCAAATTGGTTTATCAGGCCCGTTGGGCGCGATAGAAATCGATGGAGGCGATCGGACGTTACCATTTGGTGTTCAATTAGTTACGAAAAATGATGGAGGAGGAGCGCTGAACTTTTCCTTGCTCGCGCCGAACGCGGAGAAGGTGCAACTGGTGCTTTATTTCGATAAGGACGAGAGTAAAAACGATTCGCTGACGGAACCGACCATACAGATCGATATGGAACGAGGCGACCACGGAGTTTTCTCCGTTATGATTACGAAAGGCGTGCCGCTTCGAGGCGCGAGGTACGGGTACAGAGTGTTCGGGCACAATTCGAGAGAGAACAAGCAACGATTCGACGATTCGGTGGTTTTGTTAGATCCGTACGCGCCAATGGTGTCGGCTGGGAGGAAATATTTCGGGGAGGAGCACGCGGTGAGAAGTGAGCGCGACCGGCCGAATCCGCCGAACATGCTCGGGACGTACGATTTTGAATCGGCGCCGTTCGATTGGGAAAACGTGGACCATCCAAGAATCAACGACGAAGATTCCGTGGTGTACGAGATGACCGTTCGCGCGTTCACGAAAGAAGACGAGTCTTTGAACGAAAATATTCGAGGGTCTTTCTTAGCCATCGCAGAAAAAGTGAAATACTTTAAAGATTTAGGTGTAAACGCGATCGAGTTGTTGCCGGTTTTTGAATTCGACGAGATGGAATTTAAACGGTTTCCAGACGACCCAGACGAACGATACCGAGCGCGTGCGCACATGGTCAACACGTGGGGATACTCTACCATGTCTTTTTTCGCGCCAATGTCGAGGTACGCCTCGAATGGTGGGAACGGCATCGCCGCTGCGCGCGAGTTCAAACACATGGTCAAGACCTTGCACCAAGCTGGCATCGAGGTGATTTTAGACGTGGTGTATAATCACACCGGAGAAAGCACGGACGATCGACCAAACTTTTGCTCGTTTCGAGGCATCGATAACGCGAACTATTACATGATGGACGAAAACAACAACTACATGAATTACACCGGGTGCGGCAACACGGTCAACGGGAACAATCCAATGACGAAAGATTTCATCTTGGCGAGTTTACGACACTGGGTTGAAGAGTACAAAGTCGATGGGTTTCGATTTGATTTAGCCTCGTGTTTAACGCGAGACGAAAGAGGGATGCCCATGGCATCACCTCCGCTCATTCGAGAGATTGCGAAAGATCCTGTTCTGTCGAAGGTGAAACTCATCGCCGAACCGTGGGACGCCGCCGGATTGTACCAAGTCGGTGATTTTCCCAACTGGGATCAGTGGGCCGAATGGAACGGAAAGTATCGAGACACGTGCAGGAGATTTATCAAAGGCACGGACGATCAAAAGAAAGACTTCGCGGACTCTTTGTTAGGCTCTTCGAGATTGTACCGAAGAAACAACCGGAAACCGTTTCACTCGATCAACTTCATCACCGCCCACGACGGGTTTACGCTAAACGACGCCGTCTCTTATCAATCGAAACACAACCACGATAACGGCGAAAATGGCAACGATGGCGCCAACGACAACGAGAGTTGGAACTGCGGACAAGAAGGCGAAACTGGCGATGTAAACATCAACAATTTACGCGCTCGACAAATGAAAAACTTTTTGATGGCGTTGTTCGTCAGTCAAGGCACGCCGATGCTGTTGATGGGCGACGAGTACGGACACACTCGGTTCGGGAACAACAACACTTACGGCCACGACGATCGACGAAACAACTTTCAGTGGATGGAAATGGAGAAATATAGAGACACTCGATTCCGATTTTGTTCGAGCATGATTAAATTCCGAAAAGCGAACCCGCTGCTAGGAAGGAAAGAATGGTTGGACGAACGAAAATGCATCTGGCACGAAGATAATTGGGACAACGCGGAAAGTAAATTCATCGCGTTTACCTTAGTCGACGACGTTTCCGGTAATAACGAAGACTTATACATAGCGTTCAACGCGCACGAGTACATGGTCCAAGCTTCGTTGCCGAAAATTGAAGACGGCATGCATTGGCATCGCATCGTCGATACAAATTTAACCAGTCCGGATGATTTCGATTTCAAAGGGTCTCAAAGAATTGGAAGCGAAGGTATTTATAACGTCAGCGAATGGGGGGCGGTCATTTTACAAAAGAAGCGATAATTCGTCGCTCGAGATAGAAAAGACGTCGACGAGGAAGAACTTATTGTATGATTATTAATTTATAAAACAAATTAGAGAGTGGTAGCAGCGCTAAAATATAGTGTGCGGCAGCTTGCGGCGAAACGGTAAAAACGTGTTGTTTGATGAAAGATATACTACCTGTAAAACTCAATCGATATTCAAAACACGAATAAATAGCTTTTATTAGAATTCCCAGTGGCCGCCACCGCCGGCATGGTGCCACTGGCGCTGATAGTGGTGCTGATGTCCGCCCCAGTGGTGGTATCCTCCTCCTCCTCCTCCTCCTCTGGCCCAATTTTGTCTATTCCTTTCCTCCTCTTTCGCTTTCTCCGCTCTCGCGCGCTCTCGGTTCACGCTTCCGGCGCCGCCGCAGTTGGCACGATCGTTCAACTCGTCCCTCGCCTCCGCGGCGTCGTTCAGCTTCCTCGCCGCTCTCGTTTTTCTCGCGTTTGTCTCGTGCTTGTCCGGGTGCCATTTCAACGCCAATTTCTTGAAACTCTTTTTAATAAAATCGCATTGTCTTTCTTTCGGCAACTCGTTTAGATTTGGCGGCACGCCTAAGATTTTCGCGTAATCTCGATTATGTTGGTACTGGCGAACGAGGTTGTGCGTTTCTCGAACGAGCGATTCCAAGTTCTCCTTGAGGGATCGAGACGAGCTGGACTGTCCCGCGTTCGCGCGACAAATCTCCAGAGCTTGTTCGGCTAAAGATTTTGCTTCCTTCGGATTCTCGTCCGCGATGTACAATTCCGCCGTCGCGCGCAATGCCTCCGCGTACTTGAGCATATCTTCTGCGGTCACTTTCTCCGTCAATAAAGCCTCCATACCGTCCTCGCCTTCCGCCAATGGATCTCCCTCGATAACTTTTGCTTTCACTCCAAAATAATCCGAGGCACTTTGACAATAATCATACGCATCGTTCAATTGTCTCTTGAACACCGCGGCGCGACATTTGCGCACGTTCATGTCGTTCTCGAACGATTTCACGCCGTGGAAACCTAAACTTTTCGCCGCAACTTCAACCGCATCCAACGCTTCCAAAGCCGGACGCGGATGTTTATCGTTCAACTTATCGTCGACAGTTTTCATCGATTTCTTAATGGAGTTCAAGTTCTTGTAAATGTCTTTGCATAAACCGAAATCTGGATCGTTGCGAACGCAAATCGCGTAGAATTTCAACGCGCGTTCGAAATCACCGAGTTTTATCGCGGACATGCCACCAATATACACCGTTAAGTATTTAATATCCGTCGCTTTCCAATCGCCGGTGGTTTTAATTCGAGATAAAATGGAAAACGCATCCGTCGCAGATTCGTCAAACTTTTTCAGCTTTAATTTGCACTTGGCGGCGAAGAGTTTTTGTAGCGCCGTCACCGGGCGTTTCCGATCGATTTTTATCATAGTTTGCGAAAAAAGCATCGCTTTCTTGCACTGGTCCTTCTTCATCGCGGTTTCAAAATCAACGCTGGCGATGAAATATTGCACGCTTCGGTCTAACAATTTCATCGTCTTCTCGTATTCTTTTTCCAAGAGGACTTCTCCGGTCTCGGCGATTTTTTCCTTGAGCTGCGCCCCGAGCTCGAGAAGTTTAGACCCGGAAATGATGCCAACCTTATCGGTGCCGTCTTCCCACATCTTCACGGCTTCCTCTACGCTGGCGGCTTTTTTCCCGTAATACGGGTCCACGTACCTTTGCGCGTTCCTCTCGTTTATCGATCTCCATTGTTCCTCGACTGTATATTTCAACAAATTCCTGAGCACGTCCACCATTTTTTCCGGTTCTCTGATGCCGTTATACACGCACCACTCAAAAACCGCCGTTTGCGCGTCTTGGTCTTGGAACACGAGCATTTCTTTCTTCTTCCCGTCGATTTTGACGTCCATTTTAGCCACCGGAGGTAATCTCCCGATTCGTTCCAACCGTTCCTTTTTTGGCAACTCGTAGGTTTCTCTCAACAACTCTTTGAATCCTTCCTCCGATTGCACGATTGTCTCTCGCTTCTTTTCCATTTTCTTTCTCAATTGCTCTCCTAATTTCGCTAACTTTTCGTTTTCGTCTCGTTGTTTCTCCTCATCTTTGATGAATCGTTTGGCTCTCTTCATCACCTCCACTAATCTGTTCAAAGGCCCGCCGACGGCCAAATCCTCTTTGTCTTGCTCGATGTGCTCGTCCGAATTCAGCTGGTGGTCTTGAAACTCTTCCACCAATCGCGACAGCTCCTCCCCGGCTTTTACAATCTTCGTCTCGTTCAAATACTCTCGCACCGCGTCGTACCTCTCTTGCGCCGTTTTCTTCCTCCTCTCCGGCACCCCTTCTCGCCGCCTCCGTCTGCCCGAACTCGACCCAATCGTCGGCCGCTCCTCCTCCGGCATCTTCTCAATCTCCTCTTTAATCTTCAAAGCGACCGACCGCACGTGCTGATGATGAAACAACTCGTGCTTCACGCAAAATCGAAACGCGGCGGACGCGTAGTCGTCCCCCACGATAAAATCTATGTCCCGTTGCACGAGCTTTTCGTTCCCCGAAGACGCGCCTCGAACGGTAATCTCGTGACCAATTTGCAACTGAATCTCCGACGTCGGATACTCCTCCCCGTTGGAAGCAAAAGACGCGTCCAATTCCGCGAGTAAATCCAAATAATCGTCGTCTTCGCCGTTTCCGCGCGAAACTTCTTCTTCTTCTTCCAGCGCGAACGCTTTGTTGCGCTCATCAGTCGTCGAAAGTACCAGCGCGGATAAAAAGAGGACGACGACGGTGCAAAAAACCGCGCGAATTTGCGATTTCGATCGCTTTCGATTTCTTCCTCTTCTCGTCGATGATGATGTCGACGACGTCGCGAAGAGAAAAACGGGAATGCGCGACATCGTTTTTCGCACCACGACTGATGACGAGTGTGCTCTCAAAAGCGCGTCAGAATATATATATATATATCTAGCAATCAGAGAGAGAGAAGCGCGATTGCGTTTACGTAAACACGCGCGCGCACACACACACGCACGCGGGGAAAAAAAAATTTTTGTGACGTTTCGTGTTGAAAGATGAATCGGCAAAAAAAAATAGTCTTCTAAACTCGACGGGGGTCTCCGCGCCGCCGGGGTTCTAATAAATTCGTCACGTTTTATCGAGCGTTGTTGTCACAGAACGAATTTGCTCGCGCATTTTACTAAGAGGTCTCTTTGACGCTTTATTTTTACGAAACCGAAGTGGTCGCTTTTGTTTCCTTTGATTTCGAGGAGCGCGAGGGGCTCGGCGTTCTCTCTATCGTTTCCAAAGGTTTCGAAGGAAGACTCCACCGGCCGCTCTACGTCATCGTCGTCGTCTTCCGAGTCGTTCTCGTCGTCGTCAACGCCGAAGAAGAATTCGGCGAGGTGATTGGCAACGCTGCTTTGTTTTTCGTTCTTGCTTTCGTCTTCTTCGTCTTCTTCGTCTTCTTCGTCTTCTTCTTCCGGTTGTCCCTTTGCCAATTTCTGGCAAAATTTTCTCACTTCTTTCGATCTCGTAAACTCGTCTCTTTGACCGTGGACGAAGAAAAGTCTCGTTTTCCTCGCCACGACGCCACGATTCCTCGCACTTCTCGAGAAACACTTTCTCAATCTTCCCGCGTGTTTTCCGAGCAAAAAACGCGATAAAAATCCCATCACGGTGGTCGCGAACGGGTTCAACGAACCGAGCGGGAAACCGACTAAAATCACCGCGTCGATGCCGTATCGAGACCAAAGTTTTTCCTCTTCCTCTTCGTTTTCTGCGTTCATAAACTTCTCGTGCAGCAAACCAACCGCGCTGGCGGCTACCGCGGAACCGAAACTATACCCGAGCACGTTAATCTTCACGACGATCCCGTCCTCCGCTTTCTCGCGCTCTTCGCGAATCTCTCGCACGATTTCCAACACGTCTTTCGCGTCCACGTCTCCGACTAAACTCGCGTTGCTCGTGCTTTTATTCCCATCGCACCCTCGAAAACTCACGTTGTACACGACGAAGCCTCTCTTGGCGAGCATGATAGAGTGCGGCTTCAGCATCTGTCGCGAGGCGCCGAGTTTCCCGTGCGCGTGAAGACACACGAAAACGTGCTTCGTTTTCGTTTCTTCTCTTCTTTCTCTTTGTTGTTTTGGGGGACGATACACGTCGCACTCCAAACGCACGCCCCCGTCGGGATCCGAGGAGGATAAAAACGTTCGCTGGACGGTCGGCATGTTCGTGTTGATGTTGTTTTCGGTGGTGGTGGTGCCATCTGATGAGGACATTTTTTAAAACGTCTGCGCGAAAAATGGGGAAGAATTCGCGAGTTTGAAGACAGTTAAAACGTGCGAATAGTCTTGAATATGCGATGAAACAAAGAGAGAGAAAGTAATGATAATAAAACACCACGCGGTACACACAAACTCGTTACAATAAAAGCACATCACACATTACTACCCACACGCGCGCACATAATAATTTTATCTGGAACAGTTGCCTAACATGATAACTCCGAAGAGGACTAACAACGCGCTCGCGAAGAATCCCGAAATTGCTCTCCTGCCTCGAACTTCTCGGTAGTACCAGACGCCCCACGTGGTGCTCACGACGAGTTGGCACTGCACCAACGGCCAACCGATGGCGACGCCTAATCTAGAAATGGCGACTATGGAGCACGCGTTGCCGGCAGACCAGAGCAGGCCGGTTAATAGCGCTGGTTTCGCGCACGTCTCGAAGTGGAAGTTCAACGGCGAAAAGTCTCTTTTGATATGTCGGCGGTAGATGTTATACAAAAAGACGAGAACGACGGTTGCTATGGCCGAGCCGACGCCGAAGGAAAACAAGTACTCTAGTCCGGTGACTTCCTTGTTGGCGTACTTTAACGGCGTCATGAAAGACCCGTTGGCGATGCCGACATACGTGGCGCAGAGGATGCCGATTTTCACGTCTTTTTGCTTTTCCAACGAGGAGGAAAGATTCGAACTGCTTCGGGTGGTGCGAAATCCAAACGGGTTCGTCGATGCTTTCGACAAGTCCTCGAATTCTCTTCCCGTTGTCCCCATCGACGATGTCGTCGTCGTTCCCATCATCAATCGCTCGCGCGCCGCGGCAAATTCCCTGCTACTTCTACTCGCGTTCATCTCTACGTCGTCGTCTCCGTAAGCGTCCCCTTCGACGCTGTTGATCGGGGACACCGAACTCGATCTCGAACTCCCACTTTCGCCGCTCCCGCCACCGCCTCTCTCCGCACCATCTCTCCCGCCACTCGAAGAAGAAGAAGACGAAGACGAGTTTTGCGAAATCACCATCCCCATGCTCCCCATCCCGACGCTCATCACGACCAGCGCCGCCGCGGATCCCGCCACGTCCCGCACGTCCTCCTCGAACACCAACACGCCCCACAAAAATCCAACGAACACGGACAAACCCGACCACAAAGTCTGCGCGGTCGACAAACCACACTTTTGCACCGCCACGATCGCCACGGTTCCGTTGATCACCCAGACGAACGCGCCGACGATGCCCCAGTACGTGAACTTGTAATCCACCGCGAGTAAAGAGAGTAAAGAGGTTACGAAACACGCGAAGGATTTATAACACTGAAACTGTTCATCAGAGAGAGAGAGAGAGAGAGAGAGAGAGAGAGAGTCGGTCAGTCGTGCGCATAAAGCGACGATGTGTTTAAAGCACGCACAGCCACCGGGTCGACTTTCGCGCGAACGATGCTCTTCGTCTTTATCGGTACCGCGAAAGAGCCGAAGAAGATGGACGCGAGGAACGCGTAGAACGCGCCAGAGGCGAATTCGTTGTTTGCATCCATTCTTATTATATGTAATAATCTCTCTCTTTTCTTTGTTGTTGTTGTTCTTTTAACGCTCTGCTCGCGCTTTCTTCTTCTGATTCTTTTTGCCGACCGGAGGAGTTGAGAGACCGACCGCGCGACCGGAGAGAGAGAGAGTTAAGAGTTAAGAGTTGAAGATTTCTGAGGAAACGCGTCATAAAAATTCGATTTTTTTCCCCGCGAAATACATATAAAGAGAGGCGCGACGACTTTTGAGACACGCGAGAGAACACAGAGAGAGAGAGAGAAAGAGATCCACCTCGCGCCATGATGTGTTCTCCTTCTCCTTCTTCTTCTTTCGTGCGGTGCATTTCTTCCTGTTCTTCTTCTGCGCCGTCGACGACGACGTCTTCCTCTCGTAACAGAATGATGCAACACCAACGACGGATTGGATCTTCTTCTTCTTCTTCTTCTTCTTCTTCCGCGTCGTCGTCGTCGTCGTTATTGATGTTTTTACCACTATCGGCACGAAAGAGAGGAAAAAGTCAAAGAAGCCAAAACAGACGACCGTTTTTATCTCCTCTGGCGTCGTCGAGTTCGCAAGACTTCTATTACCAGGACGACGAGGAGGAATTCGGAGGTGGAGGTGACGAGAGAAGGAGAGATCCGGACGAAATCGCGTTCTTGTCGAGCAGAGATATCGGAAGCGTCGAGAGCGTCGACGCGACCACCAGTGAGCGCAATAGTGATAATAATAACAACAATAACGACGATGATAACGAACGTATGGAAGAGAGCAGTCAACAAAACCCGTTTGGCATTCGCGAGCGGTTCGGGAGATTACTCGCGAATACGTTTCGTAAAAAATGGGACAGCAAACCGGCGTCGTTGAAAGGTTTGGATCAGAGAGACGTGCCGAGACACATCGCGATCATAATGGATGGTAACGCGCGTTGGGCGGAGCGGAGACGTTTGCCTCCGAGAGTGGGACACGAGAACGGGGTGGAGAGTTTACGAGCTGTGGTGAGATGCGCCTCGGCGTGGGGGATTAAAGTCGTGAGCGTGTACACGTTTTCCATCGAGAATTGGTCGCGAGGTCCGCCAGAGGTGGACGGGTTGTTGGAGTTGCTCGAGACGACGTTGAGAGAAGACGCGGAGAATTTGATGCGAAACGACGTGAAGGTTGTGGTCATGGGCGATTTGAGTCGCGTGAAACCGAGTTTGAGATTGGCGGTGGAAGAAACCGTGGAGATGACGAAAAATAACCAAGGCGTAGTTTTGAACGTGGCGTTGAGTTACGGCGGGAGGCAAGACATCGTAAACGCAGCCAAGGATATGGCAGAAGCGGTCAAGTTTGGAAGTTTACGGATCGAAGATATATCGCAAGAGACGTTCATGAGGTATCTAGGCACCGCGAACGTTCTGACGGAAGGCGAAGAGGAGGAGATTTACGAAAGTTTTGACGACCACATTCCAAGAAGCACCGACGATTCTTTGGGTGATTACGCTGGCGTAGGTGAACGATACATGCGCGGACACAATAACAACGCCTCGTCTTCGTCCACATCAGCATCTCCATCATCAACAACAGCGCAACAACAAGAGAAAGGCAACTTATCGAGTCTTCGCGCGGCGAGGTCGTTACAGAATCCAGATTTGCTTATTCGCACTTCCGGCGAGCAGCGCTTGTCAAATTTTATGTTGTTTGAAATGGCGTACACGGAGTTGTACTTCACAGACGCCATGTGGCCAGAATTTGGCGAAGCCGAGTTGAGAAGAGCGATTTTCTCGTACGCGAAAAGAGACCGGAGATTCGGTTCGCGAGCGGCGAAAGTGTCGACGTCGTCGGACGCAAACGAGGATTCTGCGACAAGGGTCGGAGAACGAGGAGGACAAAGCCAAGGACCACCACCGGGCGGTTTCGGTAGGAGTTTGAGTAGCACCACGTCTTCCTCTGGGTCTGTGAGTGCGAACACGAACACCGCTACCAACGCCGGCGGCGGCGCGAGATCTCAGCAGCCGTCTTCGGGGAGCATCAACGCTTTGACTTTAGGCGGCGAAACGAACGTTTTGAACAGCAAAAAAAACAGCGACATTAATGAACAACCGTCGCCACCACCATCGTCTTCGTCGCAAGAGTAACGATGACGAGAGAGAGAGAAAGAGAAAGAGAGAAATGAAAGTATGTATACTAACAACACGCGAAGTGGCGAAGAATTGAAAATAGTTTTGTTGTGTGAATAACATCATCTGCGTTACAAAAAAGCAGCGCGAGAGCAAAAGCACAAAAGAAAACATGAACGAAAACCCGCGCAATAATAATGCCTTCGTCGAATAAATCAAACATCTCCAAAGCCTCCAACGAGTGGTCCTTAGTCGGTGGCATTCGCAATCAATATCAACTCTCCGGAGATGCGACGACGTATTACGAAACTTTCGGGGAAGAATACAGGAACCCCCACTTCCAAGTTCTGAAAGAGGTGTTGCCGCGAACGCTCTTTCACGACATCGTCGTGCCGAAAATACTCGTCCCGATACTCAAAACGAAGCGCAAACAGAGCGATGACGCGGCGGCGGCGGCGGCGACGACGACGACGTTTCGCGTTTTGGATTTCTGTTGCGGTGCAGGCGAGTTCACGAAAATTTTACTCAACTGGTCTAAAGATGTCGACAAAATAGCGTTCGCGATAACCGGCGCGGATCCGTACACGCGAGGTGCTTTCGTCAAAGAAACGGAAGGTCTCGAGTGCAGACCTTGGAGCTTCAAGGACGTGTGCGAGGGCTGCTTAGAGGAAGAAGGCGATGAGGATTTTGTGTACGACTTTGTGGCGATATCGTACGCGATACATCTCCTCGAGGCGTCGTTGGAGTACGTCTTCTACAACGCGCTCGCGAAGCGGTGCCGGTATCTGGTGATCGTTTCGCCGACGAAAAACAAAGGCGCGATTGAGAAGAGGAACGAGTCGAGTTTTGGTTTCAAAGAAATCGCCTACGATACGAAACTGAAAGTGCACTTGCGAGTGTTTGAAAGTTTACGAGTCTAAAGACTTTGTGTATTCTAGTATAGTTAGTTTTCTATTGCATTGTGTATTTTAATCTAGTTTTGCTAAAACCGCTAGCTAGTGCGTACACGCGCGCGCGTGTAACACCTAAAATCATCGCATTCCTTTCAATAGGACAAAACGACCACCACGACCAGCATCGTCCAACACGCGACGACCGCCACCGCCGCGCCGACGAACAGCGTCTTACCGTGCGGGTGCTCTTTAATCTCCGAATGTTCAAACAACATCCGCTCGTATATAAACTCCGCGAACGCGATCGAGCACGTGATCAAGAATACAACGACAGCAATTTGTAAGTACCGATAAAACCACGTCTTCGCTTTCGATTTCGTTTTCGCGATGACAGACGCTTTCGTCGTCTTTCTCTCGCCGGCGCGGTGTTGTCTCTGGTAGTACACGCCTCCGTCGTTCACGTTCACATCGCGAATATTACCACCACCACCACCACCACCACCACCGAAAGAGGCGTTCAAAGAGTTGGAAAACGCTTTGTTATTCATGACAGCGTCACCACCCGCGTATTCTTCTTCACCCCCATCGCGCGCAGTAGCAGCAGAAGAAGAAGCAGCCACGAACCCGTTGCGATGTTTCAGCGCGTCTCGTCTCTGAGAATCCATTTGTGTCTTCTTATGTGATTTTATTTAGTTACAACTTGTTTTAGTGCTGCAACTGCTGCTGCTGTTCAAAGAGCACAAGCTTTGTCATGCTTTCGCGCGTTCCCTCTCTCTCTCTCTTTATTAAAGTGGCGAAGACAGAGAGAGAGTTTTTCCCCGGCTCTTTGTGTTTTTCCCGCGAAAAAGGAAACACACAAGACTCCACTCACACAAAACGAAAAAAGAAGAAAAAAGCTCCCTTTTCTCTCCTCATAAAAAAAAAAGATTCATTAGCAGAGAGAGTAAACATGGGGGGAAAAACAGAACTCACGACCATCAAAACGCTGATGGAAATCACCGGTCAGAACAAAGAGGACGTGCAGAACGTGTTGCAAAAGTTCGGCGGCGACGAGGACTTGGCCGTGTCCGAGTTGATGAACAGTGCGTGTTTACGCGTAAATAAGT
>Ga0255757_10003071_pt1 | contig 15466 bp, 11 predicted proteins | sample 071ome_27_FD_179957 | JGI IMG/M metagenome (GOLD analysis project Ga0255757, IMG submission 179957) | Coastal salt marsh microbial communities from the Groves Creek Marsh, Skidaway Island, Georgia - 071409AT metaG (version 2) | ecosystem: Environmental > Aquatic > Marine > Intertidal zone >...
AGGCCGCCCGAGCCGAGCGCGATCTTGGACTGGAGTATGTGATAGCCCGAGCCGAGCGGATCGGTCTCCGGGTTCAGGAAGGTGAAGATGCGCTGCTTCTGATAGGCATGCAGGAACTGCCAGCCGACCGGCACCGCCGCCGCCGCTGCAGCAGCCACAACACCGAACTGCCAGAGACGTGCCCCGCCGATCCAGAACATGGCCGCGCCGACCATGGCGATGACACCCGCCGTGCCCAGATCGGGCTGGCGCAGGACCAGCGCCATGGGGGCCAGCACGATGAAGATCGGGATGATGAGATTGCGCAACCGGCCCGCCTCGTCCACGTCGAAGCCATGGAAGTAGCGCGCCAGCGCCAGCACCACGGCGATTTTCATCACTTCCGACGGCTGCAGCTGGAAGAAGCCCAGATCGAGCCAGCGCTGCGCGCCCATGCCGATGGAACCCATGATCTCCACCGCCGCCAGCAGCGCCAGACAGGCGCCGTAAATGGGATACGCAGCACGCAGCCAGAAGCGGATGTCGATCAGCGCGACCGTCAGCATCATCGCGACGCCCACCGCAAAGCGCGACATCTGACGTGACGCCCAGGGGTCGAAGCTGCCGTTGGCCGCCGAGTACAGCATCGCGAAGCCGACGGAGGCCGTCAGCATGATGAGGAGCACGAACTCCCAGTTCAGCCGCAGGAGCTTCTGGCGGATCGTCGGCTGTGCTGCGCCCAGTTGTGCCATCGTCCGACCGCTCACGTGCCCTGATTGCCGGAACCGTCGAGCCCGGCGACATTCGCACCGGGTGCGAGGCGCGCGGGATCACGGTCCAGCGTGGCTGTCATGACGTCACGCGCGATGGGCGCCGCGACCGCCGAACCGCCACCGCCGTGCTCCACCACGACTGAGATCGCGTAGCGCGGATTCTCGATAGGCCCGTAGCCCACGAACAGCGCGTGGTCGCGGTAGCGCCAGGGCAGTTCCTCGTTCTTCAGGACGCCTGAATCGCGCTCACGCTGGGAAATGCGCCGGACCTGCGCTGTGCCGGTCTTGCCGCCCATGGACATGCCGGGAACCGTGATCCGGGCCCGGTGCGCGGTGCCGGTGGGGTCCTGGGTCACCAGCGCCATCGCCTCCATCACCGCTTTCAGGTGACGGGGATCGACGCCAATGCCCGCGACACTGTCATCGGCCCGCTCGGCCAACCGCCCGCGCAGGACACGGTCGCGCGCCAGATGCGGAGAGACCGCCTTGCCACCATTGACCATGCGCGCGGTCATCGTGGCGAGCTGAAGTGGCGTGGCCAGCACGAAACCCTGTCCGATCCCGGCCACCAGCGTCTCGCCCAGCACCCAGGGCTGGCCGATCACGGCGCGCTTCCAGGATTTCGTGGGAATCAGCCCGGCACGCTCGCCCGGCACATCGAGGCCGAGGTCGTCGCCCAGACCGAACCGCGCGGCCATTTTGGCGATCTTGTCGATGCCGACCTTGCGGGCGATCTCGTAGAAATAGACGTCGCAGGATTCCGCAATGCCGCGCGCCAGATCGACATGACCGTGGCCGTAGCGTTTCCAGCAATGGAACTTGCCGTCGCCCACTTCCAGATGCCCGGGGCAGAAGAAGGAGGAGTTCGACGTGATCACGCCATCTTCCAGCGCGGCCAGGGCGACCACCATCTTGAATGTGGAGCCGGGCGCGTACTCGCCAGCAATGGCCTTGTTGCGCAACGGCGCGCGCTCGTTGTCGGCGAGCGCCCGCCACTGGGCATTGCTGAGGCCTTCAGTGAACGCATTGGGGTCGAAGCTCGGGGTGGAGGCCTGCACGATCAGCCCGCCGGTGTGGATGTCCATCACCACAACCGCGCCGGCCTCCTCGCCCAACCTTTCCATGGCCTTGCGCTGGAGCACCATGTCCATGGTCAGGACAACATCGCGCCCGGGATTTCCTTCCTGCCGGTCGAGTTCGCGGATCACACGGCCCACCGCGTTCACCTCAAGCTGGCTGGCCCCGGCGCTTCCACGCAGCGGCCTGTCGAAGGCCCTTTCGATCCCGTTGCGGCCGATACGGAAGCCCGGGAGTTCGAGCAACGGATCGCCGGTCAGGTCCTCCTGACGCGGTGCACCCACATAGCCGAGGATATGCGCCGCGGAATCTCCGTTGGGGTAGAAGCGCCGCTCACCCACATCGATGGTCACACCCGGCAGATCCGGTGCGTTGACCTCGAGCCGCGCGACATCTTCCCATTCCAGGAACTCGCGCACCGTCACCGGCACGAACTTCTTCTTGCGCCGCACCTCTTTCAGGATACGCGCCTTCTCGTCGGCGTCGATCGGGATGATCATCACCAGCCGGTCGAGCACTGCAGGTACATCCGGCGTGTTCTCGGACTTGATGAGGACACGGTAGTTCTTCTGGTTCACCGCAATGGGAACGCCGAAGCGGTCCAGGATGCGTCCGCGCGAGGGCGGCAGCAGGCGCATGTTGATACGGTTTTCCTCGGCCAGTGTGCGGTAGCGCTCGGATTCCACGACCTGCAGGTAGTACATCCGGCCGACCAGCGCGGCGAGGAGACCGAACTGCCCGCCTGCCAGCAGGGCCGCGCGGCGGGTAAAGAAACGCTGCCGGTCTTTGTCGCGCCTGTTCATACCGGCCCCGCCGCTCCCACCAGCCAGCGCTGGGTGCGCAGCAGGCACCATGCCACGATGGGAAAAACGAAGACGGTCAGCACGATACTCGCCAGCACGACATCGCTCGGCAGAATGGCGCCGCGCAACGCCGAGGCCAGCATCCAGGTCAGCGTGCCGGCCACCGGTGCGACGATCGCGAAGCCCGCCCAGAAGATCCAGAACGGTTTGCCGACAAGGAAACGGCGCTGGCTGAGCACGAAGGCATGCGTCAGCAGAAAGATCAGGGCCGTCAGGCCAAAGGGCGCGCCGATCAGGGCGTCCTGGAATAGTCCGACCATGAAAACCAGCACGCGCGGCATCAGGTCCGGACGGAACACAACCCAGTAATAGACGCCCATCAGCGGGAGCGCGGGCGCGATCTCCGCATAGAACGGGATCGGCAGGTGCAGGTGAGCAAGGAAGACCAGGAGGACCAGCGTGAAGCCCGGCACGATCCGGCGTGCCACATCGGCAATGCTGCCGACCCCGCCCTCGCTCATTGCGTCGGCTCGGGCTCGGGCGACGGCGCCGGCTTACGGGCCTCGACGGCGGGCACCTTTTCCGGCGGCGGCAGGATGCCCTCCACCCCGTAATCCAGGATCCGGGCCTCGCTGAGCCGCGCGATCTCGACCGCCGGCTGCAGGACGATCCGGGTCTCGGTCACCTCGGATATTGTGCCGATGGGCAGGCCCGGCGGAAACACCCCGCCATGGCCGGAGGTCACCAGCCGGTCGCCGGACGAGACCGGCGAGTTGGACGCCAGATAGGTCACGGACGGCCAGGGAGTGTTGTTGCCGGTCACGATCACCCGGTCACCGGTCGATTCCACCAGCGCGGGGATGCGCGAGTTGATGTCTGTGAGCAGCAGCACCCGGGCCGAACGGTCACCGACCTCGGCGACACGCCCCACCACGCCGGCCTGCGAGACCACCGCCTGACCGCGCTGGACCAGATGGCGCGAACCCGCATTGATCAGCAGGCTGTGAAAGAAGCTGCCGCCCGTATCCGCGATGATACGCGCCGTGACCGCACGCGGGGCGACTTCCGGCACGTATTCAAGCTGGGCACGCAGGGTCGCGTTCTCGACCGCGAGCTGACGCGCGCTCTGCATCCAGCGCAGCAGCCGCTCATTCTCGGCGCGCAGGCGCTCGTTCTCGGCATGGACTAGGAAGAATTTCCGGACAGTCGCGGAGACCTCACGGCCGGCCTCAACCGGGCGCGACAGCGTATTCAGGACCGGCGCAACGCTATCGACGATGACGACCCGGGCGCGTTCCAGCGCACCGGTCTCCGCCTTGCTGAGGAGCATGAGAGCGAAGGCCAGCGCAAAGAGCGCCAGAAATGCGAAGCGCTGTGCCCAGACCCTGACCGGGCCGGCCAGGCCGGCAACAGACATACTCGCATTGCGTTTCGCCACCAGAGTTTCCTGTCTTCCGGGTACCCGCCGCTACCCGGTTACGGGTCAGTACATGCTGACCAGGACGTCCTTGAGTTTCTTGAATTCCTCGAGCGACCGGCCCGTGCCCCGCGCCACGCAGGTCAGCGGATCGTCCGCGATCGACACCGGCAGCCCCGTCGCGTGCCGCAGCACGTAGTCGAGATTGCCCAGAAGCGCACCGCCGCCCGTGAGCACGATACCCTTGTCCACGATATCGGCGGCCAGTTCCGGCGCCGTGTGTTCCAGTGCCACCTTGACCGCGTCGATGATCGCACTGATCGGCTCGGCCAGGCTTTCGGCGATCTGCCGCTCGGTGATGATGATTTCCTTGGGCACGCCGTTCATCAGGTCGCGTCCCTTGATCTCCATCGTCCGGCCCTCGCCGTCTTCCGGCGGGCAGGCGGAACCGATTTCCTTCTTGATGCGCTCGGCGCTGGATTCACCGACCAGCAGGTTATGGTTGCGGCGGATGTAGCCGATGATGGCCTCGTCCATCTTGTCGCCGCCCACACGTACGCTGCGCGAATAGACGATGCCGCCCAGCGACAGGACCGCGACTTCCGTCGTGCCGCCGCCGATATCGACGACCATGGAGCCGGTCGGCTCCGTCACAGGCAGGCCCGCGCCGATGGCGGCCGCCATCGGCTCCTCGATCAGCCAGACCCGGCGCGCGCCGGCGCTCTCCGCCGATTCCTGAATGGCGCGGCGCTCCACCGCCGTCGAGCCCGAAGGCACGCAGACGACAATCTGCGGACTGTGGAAGCCGCGTCGGTTGTGCACCTTGCGGATGAATTCCTTGATCATTTCCTCGGCGACCTCGAAATCCGCGATGACGCCATCGCGCAAGGGCCGGATCGCCTGGATGTTGCCCGGCGTACGGCCGAGCATCTGCTTGGCCTCGTTGCCGACGGCCAGAACCTTCTTCTTGCCCTTGGATTCCGCGATCGCGACGACCGACGGCTCATTCAGGACAATGTCACGCCCCTTCACATAGACGAGCGTGTTCGCCGTCCCGAGGTCGATGGCCATGTCGGCCGAAAGCGCACCCATAATTCGCGATAGCATGTCTCGCCGCCTCGTCCCGTATCCCTTTGCGCCTCTCCGGCGGAGAGGCAATGAGGTGGCGCGTCCTCTACCAGAAGGAACGCGCCACCCCTTGATGTTGCCTACGCCGACAAAGCTGTCGGCGCTGTCTTCTCACGTTTCACGAGCAGCTTGTTCAGCGCGTGCAGGTACGCGCGCGCTGAAGCGACCAGCGTATCCGCATCCGCACCCTGCCCGTTCACGGTCTTTCCGTTCTCTTCCAGTCTAACCGTGACTTCCGCCTGGGCATCCGTTCCGCCCGTCACGGCATGCACCTGATACAGCTGCAATGTGGCGGAATGAGGGAAGAGTTCACCGATGGCGTTGAACACCGCATCGACAGGCCCGTTTCCACGTGCCGTCGTCGCGACCTTCTCACCGTCGATCTCCAGCTCCAGATCGGCCTCCTGCGGCCCCCTGGAACCGGCGCGCACCTGCAGCGAAACGAAGCGGATGCGGGACTCGTCATGCTGGATGGTGTCGTCCACCAGCGCGACGATGTCCTCGTCGAAGATTTCCTTCTTCTTGTCCGCCAGGTCCTTGAAGCGCTGGAACGCATCGCGGACCGCGTTGTCGCCCATGCTGCCGTAGCCGAGTTCGCGCAGCTTCTCGCGGAAGGCGTGGCTGCCCGAGTGCTTGCCCATGACCAGGTTGGACTTGTTCAGGCCGACCGATTCCGGGGTCATGATCTCATAGGTCTCGGCATTCTTGAGGACGCCGTCCTGATGGATGCCGGATTCGTGCGCGAAGGCGTTTGCACCGACGATGGCCTTGTTGGGCTGCACGTTGAAGCCGGTGATCGTCGAGACCAGATGGCTGGCCCGGGTGATTTCGGTCGTCTCCACGCCCGTCCTGTAGGGCATGGCGTCGTGACGTGTGCGCAGCGCCATCACGACCTCTTCCAGCGCGCAGTTACCCGCCCGCTCGCCGATGCCGTTAATGGTGCACTCGATCTGCCGCGCGCCCGCGCCCACCGCCGCCAGGGAATTGGCGACAGCCAGACCCAGGTCGTTGTGGCAATGCACCGAGATGACCGCCTGATCGATGTTCGGCACCCGGTTGAAGAGCATCGCAATGAGGCCCGCGAATTCCTCGGGCACCGCATAGCCCACCGTATCGGGAATGTTGATGGTCGAGGCCCCGGCCCGGATCGCGCTTTCGACGACACGGCACAGGAAATCGTGCTCGGTGCGCGAGCCGTCTTCGGGCGACCATTCGACATCTTCGCAGAGATTGCGTGCATAGCTCACGCTATCGACGATGGCGGCGTGAACGTCTTCCGGCTCCATCTGCAATTTGAACTTCATGTGCAGCGGGCTGGTGGACAGGAAGGTGTGGATGCGCGGACGCTCGGCGCCGCGCACCGCTTCCCAGGCGCGCTCGATATCGCCATGCGCGGCGCGGGCGAGCCCGGCCACGCTGGATTTCTTCACCGTGTTCGCGACCTCGCGAACGGCTTCGAAATCGCCGTTGGAGGCAATCGGAAATCCGGCCTCGATGATATCGACGCCCAGTTCCTCGAGCGCGAGTGCGACGCGCACCTTTTCCTCGAGATTCATCGAGCAGCCCGGCGACTGCTCGCCGTCGCGCAAGGTGGTGTCAAAGATACGGACGTAGTTCGGATCGTCGCGATCGACGCGGGAATCCGAAGGGTTCTGGTTGTTTTCCGTGGCGGTCATTGGTCCCGTCTCAAATTCGATTTGGTTGACTTAGGTTCGGTTTTCACCCCTGAACAATGCAGGCCGCACGGGTCTGTCTTCGTTCAGGGGCACCTAAGTCGCAGGGCCGCGCCGCCCGGAAGGAGCGCGTCGAGATCGAGCAGGTTGAGGCACAGATGACCCGTCACCGCATCGCAAGCGATGCGGCGGTCAAAACCTCGATCTGCGCGGACGGTCTTCACGTCCCGTGATCTCCCCAACGGCTCCCGCCGAATCAATTCCTGAACAAGCCAAGAATCGTCGCAGGAGCGTTAACAATTGGTGAACAAGGCGTACACCAGTATGCAAAGAAAACCCTTTAACGCCCTTGTTTTAGAGCGCTTTTAGGGTACACCGCAACGGTTTTGTTAACTATGTCGGTTTGTTGGGCGCCGTGACGGCAATTTTTCGTCCCGGCGCCCGAACCGGAGAACCGGAATTAGTTCTTCGACTTATCGACCAGGGCGTTTTCCGCGATCCACGGCATCATGCCGCGAAGCTTCTCGCCGGTCTCCTCAAGCTGGTGCGCAGCCTGAAGGCGGCGGGTGGTCTTGAACGCCGTCTGACCCACGCGGTTTTCCAGCATCCATTCCTTCGAGAAGGCGCCGGTCTGGATTTCCGTGAGGATGTCCTTCATCGCGGCCTTGGTCTGTTCGGTCACGATCCGCGGGCCGCGGGTGTAGTCACCGTACTCAGCGGTGTTCGACACCGAGTAGCGCATGTTCGCGAGGCCGCCTTCGTAGATCAGATCGACAATCAGCTTCACCTCGTGCACGCACTCGAAATAGGCCATCTCGGGCGCGTAACCCGCTTCGACCAGCGTCTCGAAGCCGGCCTGGATCAGCGCAGACAGGCCGCCGCACAGGACGGTCTGCTCACCGAACAGGTCTGTCTCGCACTCTTCCTTGAAGGTGGTCTCGATGATGCCCGCACGGCCACCGCCGATGGCCGAAGCATAGCTCAGCGCGATGTCGTGGCAGTTGCCGCTGGCGTCCTGATGGATGGCCAGCAGGGTCGGCACGCCGGCGCCGCGCTCATACTCGGAGCGCACGGTGTGGCCCGGGCCCTTCGGCGCGATCATGAACACGTCGAGATCGGCGCGCGGCTCGATCAGGTTGAAGTGCACGTTGAGGCCGTGCGCGAACGCGAGGGCCGCGTTCTCCTTCATGTTGGCCGCCAGTTCGTCGGCGTAGAGGTCGCCCTGAAGTTCGTCGGGGACCAGCACCATCACGACGTCCGCCCAGGCAGCGGCATCGGCCGGCGACTTCACCTCGAAGCCCGCACCCTGGGCCTTCGGCGCGCTGCCGGAACCTTCACGCAGGGCGACAACGACATCCGTCGCGCCGCTGTCGCGCAGGTTCATGGCATGGGCGTGGCCCTGGCTGCCGTAACCGATGATGGCAACCTTCTTGCCCTTGATGAGGTTCACGTCCGCGTCGCGGTCATAGTAAACGCGCATATCTCTCGTTCCCTGTTTCTTTCGTATGGTCTCGATGATGTTAGGCGGGCGGCCTTCCGGCCGGCGCCCCGCCGCAAATCCGAATGCGCGGCGGTTTTACAGGCCCTGCCCCGCCCGGGCAACGCCGCGTTGGGTGGTTTGGGCGACTTTTCTAGTCTTCGTCGATTCCGGCCAGGAGCTTTGGCGTGCCCTGCTTGCTGCCGCGCTGGATCGCGACCACGCCCGAACGCGCGATCTCGGTCTCACCGAGGTTGCGCATCAGCACGAGGAAGCTGTCCACCTTCTCGGTGGACCCGGTCAGGGAGAAGACGAAGGAATTGACCCCGGTGTCGGCCACGCGGGCCCGGAAGATGTCCGCGATGCGCAGCGCTTCGCGCCGCGCCGCACCCTCGTTGACGACACTCACCAGCGCGACCTCGTGTTCGACGTATGAGCCTTCCTCGGTCAGGTCGTGGACTTCGCGGACCGGCACCAGACGCTCCAGCTGGGCCTTGATCTGCTCAATGATCATGGGCGTGCCCGAGGTGACGAGATTGATCCGCGAGGCATCCTCGTCCTCGCTGATCGCCGCAACGGTCAGCGTCTCGATGTTGTAGCCGCGGCCCGAAAACAGGCCGACGACACGGGCCAGTACTCCCGGCTCGTTATCGACAATCACGGCCAGCACGTGCCGTTCGATGGGATCGTTCCTTGGCGCCATCACGCAAACTCTTTCTTGTTTTTGCCGCGGGGGGCATTTAACGAACACGGGAATCACGGGGCCGATGCCCCGTAGAAATCAGGACAGGCCGACGCCCTATACGAGGACCATGCCCTCTTCGGACTGCTTCTGTTCCTTCTGGTCGTCCAGGGTCAGCAGGATCTCGTTGTGCGCGGCCCCGCCCGGAATCATCGGCAGGCAGTTCTCGTGCTGGGTCACGACCATGTCCATGATGACCGGCCCCGGCGTCTCGATCATCTGCCGGATCCCGTCATCGACATCGTTCGGGTCTGTCACACGCATCCCCGTGATGCCGAAGGATTCCGCCAGCTTGATGAAGTCCGGCAGGCCGTCGGAATAGGATTCCGAATAGCGCGCGCCGTGCAGCAGCTCCTGCCACTGGCGGACCATGCCCAGCCAGTAGTTGTTCAGGATGAAGATCTTCACCGGCAGCTTGTACTGGGCGATCGTCCCGAGCTCCTGGATGTTCATCATCGTCGAGGCCTCGCCCGCGATATCGATGACGAGCGAGTCCGGATGGCCGATCTGCACGCCGATGGCGGCCGGCAGGCCGTAACCCATGGTGCCCAGGCCACCGGAGGTCATCCAGCGGTTCGGCTTGTCGAAGTGGTAGTACTGCGCCGCCCACATCTGGTGCTGGCCCACCTCGGTGGTGACCCGCGCATCCATGTCCCTGGTCAGCTCATACAGGCGCTTGATCGCGTATTGCGGCTTGATCTCGGCCTTCGCCTCGAAGCTCTGGTCAAACTTCAGGCAATCGACGGCCCGCCATTCCTCGATCTGCTTCCACCAGGCGTCCAGCGCCTTGGTGTTCGGCTTCGCACCGCGCGCGCGCCATTTCTCGAGGATATCCTCGACCACATTGGCCACGTCGCCCACAATCGGCACATCGACCTGGATGTTCTTGTTGATCGAGCTGGGATCGATGTCGATGTGGATCTTCTTCGATCCCGGCGAGAACGCATCCGTGCGCCCGGTCACCCGGTCGTCGAACCGCGCGCCGATCGCGACCATCAGGTCACACTCGTACATGGCGAGGTTGGATTCGTAGGTGCCGTGCATGCCCAGCATACCCAGCCACTGCGACGACGAGCCCGGGAACGCGCCCAGACCCATGATGGTCGTGGTCGCGGGATAGCCGGTCGCCTTCACCAGCTCGGTGACGAGTTCGCAGGCGCGCTCACCTGAATTGATGCAGCCGCCGCCGATATAGAAGATCGGCTTCTTCGCCTTGGCGAGCAGGTCCACCGCTTCCTCGATGGCCGCGTCGGCGCCCTCGCGCTGCGGGTTGTAGTGACGGTGCGTGACATTCTCGGGCGAGCGGTACTCGCCCTCGGCGAACTGCACGTCCTTCGGCAGGTCGATCACCACCGGGCCCGGACGGCCCGCCTGGGCCACGTAAAACGCCTCATGCATGGTGCGGCTAAGATCGTCCACGTCCTTCACCAGATAATTGTGCTTGGTGCATGGACGGGTGATGCCGGTGGTGTCGGCTTCCTGGAAGGCATCGTTGCCAATCAGGTGGGTCGGCACCTGGCCGGTGAGGCACACGACCGGAATAGAATCCATCAGCGCGTCAGCCAGACCGGTCACGGTGTTGGTCGCGCCGGGGCCGGAGGTCACCAGCACGACGCCGGTCTTGCCGGTCGAACGGGCATAGCCCTCGGCCATGTGCACGGCGCCCTGCTCGTGACGGCACAGGATGTGGCGGACGGAGTTCTGCTTGAAGAGCGCGTCATACATCGGAAGGACGGCGCCGCCCGGATAGCCGAAGACGACTTCCACGCCCTGGTCCGCCAGGGCCTTGATCACCATTTCCGCGCCGGTCATTCGGTTTCCGGACATCTCACATACGCCTTTCGCTATCTCTCTTCGACTTAACTGTTCGCACTTGCACAATTCCGAGCGAACGCGCGGCATAAACGAAACATCGGACGAATGCCAGCCCGGACGAGACCGAACCGGCGCCCCACCAATGCCTGCCCTAACAAATGGATTGCTGCGCGTTGCCAGGCACACAAGGGTCACCAACCGGCGCAATGCGCCGCAACGAACCCTGCAACGTAATTACCGGAAAGAAATTTTCCTCGTCAACTTATAAATGAAAATATTTCTGGCTCGTTAACGCAATATTGTTTCAATATGGAAATTCGCTCACCCGCGCGCAGTTGCGTGCGAAGCCATGTCGTCTGCCGTTTTGCGTAGTTTCTGGTCTGTTGCGCCGATTGCGCCGCGGCCTCATCCAGCGACATCACGCCGCGCAGATATGCGCTCAACACAGGATAACCGAGCGCCTTGAAAACAGGCAGTGCCGGATCGAGCCTCTCATCCTCCGCCTTCTTCGCAAGTGCACGCACCTCGTCGATCGCACCGGCGTCGAGCATCCGCGCGAACCGCGCATCGATCCGCCCGTAAAGCGCCTCGCGGTCCGGTTCCAGCACGATCACGCGAAAATCCAGGTCAGGTCCCTCGACCGGATCGTCCTGCCAGGCCGATAGAGCCCGCCCGGTCGCCTCGTGCACCTCCCAGGCGCGAAGCACGCGCTGGCTGTCGCCGGCATGCAGACGGGCGGCAATGGCCGGATCGCGCGTCTCAAGTTCCGCGAAGAAGGCCTCCGCGCCGATCTCCTCGCGCCGCGCACGCGCGCGTGCACGCACCTCATCGGGGATAGCGGGCACCGGCGTGATCCCCTCCATCAGGGTGCGCAGGTAAAGCCCGGTGCCGCCCACCACGACCGGCCGCCGGCCCTGCGCGTGAACTGCGCCGATAGCCGTACGGGCATCGGCGCGCCAGTCGGCGGCCGAAGCATGGTCCGCCGCATCGCGGTAGCCATAGAGATGATGCGGCACGCGCGCCTCGTCCGCCGCGTCGGGGCGCGCGGTCAGCACGCGCAGATCACGATAGACCTGCATCGAATCCGCATTGATGACGCTGCCCGTCACCTCTTCGGCCACGCGCGTGGCCAGTTCCGACTTGCCGCTGGCCGTCGGACCGGCAATGACGATGACCGGCGCGCCGCTCACCGGCTGCGCTATTCGCTCAGCGGATAGGACACCAGACCGTCGGCGAGCTTCGGCTCGAACCAGGTGGACTTCGGCGGCATGACCTCGTTGGCATCCGCCACGGCCATCAGGTCCTCGATGCTGGTCGGGAACAGCGCGAAGGCCACGGCCCAGTCGCCGCTGTCCACGCGCAACTCGAGCGCGTCGAGCCCGCGGATGCCACCGACGAAATCGATCCGCTTGTCCGTGCGCGGATCGGCGATCCCGAGGACGGGTTCCAGGAGACGGTCGGACAACAGCTTAACGTCCAGACGGTCGAGCGGTTCGGCATCGTCGGCGGGCGGGTTCTTCGCTTCCAGGGCATACCACTGGCCGTCGAGATACATCCCGAAGGCGTGAGCCGCACCCGGGCGCGCCTGTCCTTCCACGGGCGTGACATCGAAACCCTCCGCGACCCTCGCAAGGAACGTATCCTTATCGAGCCCGGCCAGGTCCTTCACCACACGGTTGTAGTCCAGGATGTGCAATTCCTCGGCCGGGAAGGCGACGATCAGGAAACGCTCGTGCAGGCCGCCCGGCCGGCCTTCACGCAACTCCGCGACGCGCGAGGCGGCGGCGGACCGGTGATGCCCGTCAGCGATGTAGAGCACATCGAGGGGCGCATACGCGGCCTCGATCTTCGCCACTTCGTCGGCATCCGTCACGGCCCAGACGATGTGCTGCACGCCGTCGGGCCGGGTCACATCATAGGTCGGCGCGTCCGCCGTGACCGAGGCAAGAATATCGGCAATGGCCGCGCTGTTCTGGTGCACCACGAGCACGGGGCCCGTCTGCGCATCCACCGCGTCGATCTGGCGGACACGGTCATCTTCCTTGTCCGGACGGGTGAACTCGTGCTTGCGCACGATGTTGCGGTTGTAGGCCTCCACCGGTGCGGCCGCGACGAGCCCTGTCTGGGTGTGGGCCCCCATGATGATGCGATAGACGTAGTAGGCCGGCGCGGGATCGCGGATCAGGACACCCGCCTTGATCATGTCCGCAAGATTGGACGCACCCTTGCTGTAAACCTCGTCCGCATAGGGGCTGGTACCGTCCGGGAGGTCGATTTCGGGCCGCGAGACGTGCAGGAAGCTCCACGGGTGGCCGTTTGCCAGAGCCTTGGCCTCATCGAAGGAGACGACGTCATAGGGCGGCGCGGCAACATCGGCAGCGGAGGATGGCGCAGGGCGCAGGCCGGTGAAGGGCTGGAGCAGGTTGTCGGACATGTTCGGGGCCACTCTCGCGTGAATTTCCGGTGAAATCGGGCCCTCTTCGCATATCGCGCCCGCCGGGAAAAGCACCGTATCGGGAAAACCGGTTCATCGGAGCGGAAAAGAAAACGGCGGCGCCCGGGGGCGCCGCCGTCCGCTGCCATCCGAAGATGGGTCAATCAGCGTCGCATCAGGATTTCTTGATGCGGATCGCCACGAAGCGGCGGTCGCCGTTCCGGTTGATCTTCAGCAGCACGGAGCTGCGATCGGCATCACGGGCCTCACGGATCTTCTCCGCGATCTGGCCGGGGGAGCTGACCTCTTCCTGGCTGACTTCAACGATCACGTCTCCCGGGCGCAGGCTCTTCTCCGCCGCAGCGCTGTCGGGCTCGACACCGGTAATCACCACACCACGGAGATCGTCGGGCAGCTTGAACTGCTCGCGCATCTCATCGGTAATAGAGGTCACCGACACGCCGAGGTCGTCGATCGTCGCCTCTTCCGGTTCAATCGCGTTACCGCTCGGACCGGCAGACGCCAGGACCGGGACTTCTTCCTCAAGCTCACCGATCTGGACCGACAGCGTGCGCGCACGCTCACCGCGCCACACCTCGACCGGCACACTCTTGCCGATATCGGTGTCCGCCACGATCCGCGGCAGCTCACGCATGGAAGACACGTCCCGGCCGTCGAACTTCAGGATCACGTCGCCGGCTTCGATGCCGCCCTTCTCGGCCGGCCCCTCATCGGTGACCGAAGACACCAGCGCGCCGCGCGCACTGTCGAGGCCGATGCTCTCGGCGATTTCGTCGGTGACCGTCTGGATGCGCACACCCAGCCAGCCGCGGCGCGTCTGACCGTATTCCTGAAGCTGCGCAATCACGCGCTCGGCGATGGCCGACGGAACCGAGAAGCCGACACCGACGCTGCCGCCGGTCGGCGAGAAGATCGCGGTGTTCACGCCGATCACGTTCCCGTCCATGTCGAACATCGGACCGCCCGAGTTGCCCCGGTTGATGGAGGCATCGGTCTGGATGAAGCTGTCATACGGGCCCTGGTTGATGTCGCGCTGACGGGCCGAGATGATACCGGCCGTCACGGTGCCGCCAAGGCCGAACGGGTTGCCGATGGCCACGACCCAGTCACCCACGCGGGCCTTGGTCGAATCGCCCCACTTCACGGCGGGAAGCGCGTGACCGGCATCGATACGCAGCAAGGCCAGGTCGGTCTTCGGGTCGCGCCCGAGGAGTTCGGCCTTGTGCTGGGTGTCATCCGAGAGGGTGACCGTGATCTCGTCCGCGCCGTCGATGACGTGGTTGTTGGTCACGACCAGGCCATCTGCACTTACGATGAAGCCCGAACCCAGCGATGTCGCGCGCCGCGGCGCGCCCTGATTGCGGTTGAAGAACTCCTTGAACTGATCGCCGAAGGGAGAACCCTCGGGGAAGTTCGGCGCCTGCGGCCCGCGCTCCTGTTTCTGGATCTGGGTGCTGGAAATATTCACCACTGATGGCAGGAGGCGTTCGGCCAGATCGGCGAAGGAGTCCGGCGCCGAACGCGCCTGGGCCGGATTCGCCAGAACCAGCGAAAGCGCGAACAGCATGCCGAGCAGGAAGATGCCGGCCGTGGCGCCACGCCGTGCCGTCCAACCGGCGACAGCAATGGTTTGGTTATGTCGTTTCGAATTCATTCTGCGGTCTCTCCAGTAGGGCGTCGCGCCCGGATTGACATCGTTCCGCTGAAAGTTCCCCGAAATATGAGAGCGCTGAATTTCGACTTCAAGCTCTCGCCCCGGGGAGACTGTGGCGAGAAGGCGGGGGAACCCGCCGCCGAACCAAGGTATGGAAAGCAAACGTGGTCGGAATGGGGCATCGTTCCGGCGCCATTGGGGCATGTCACCTGCACGAGATGAATTTCCCGTGAACAGGCGAACCAGGTTCATCAGAACGGCCCAACGACCCCCAGCAATGCAAGGCCCGCGATCACCGCGACCAGCCCGCAGGTCCGCAATGTCGATGCGGGCACGTCGAGCATGCGGACGAGCATCGTCTTCATGCCTTGCGGGAAGAGCGCATAGATCAGGCCCTCCACCACAAGCACCAGCGCAAAGCCGATGACGGCGAAACTCAACCAGTGACCGAGTAGCGCACCCATCGCGGGCAA
>Ga0255757_10003108_pt1 | contig 15353 bp, 9 predicted proteins | sample 071ome_27_FD_179957 | JGI IMG/M metagenome (GOLD analysis project Ga0255757, IMG submission 179957) | Coastal salt marsh microbial communities from the Groves Creek Marsh, Skidaway Island, Georgia - 071409AT metaG (version 2) | ecosystem: Environmental > Aquatic > Marine > Intertidal zone > Salt...
CATCACCCCTGGGGTATCCAACAGCACCATCTGTGACTCCTCGTCGCTCAGCACCCCCAGAATCCGGTGTCGCGTCGTTTGCGGTTTCTTCGTCACAATGGACAATTTGGTGCCTAAAATCCTATTCAAAAGCGTCGATTTCCCTGCGTTTGGACGGCCGACGATGGCGACGTACCCCGACTTGTGTTTCTCCGTCTCTTTCGGCAGCAACTCGCCGCCAATGTACGGCAACACTTCCGGCGGGTTCGATTCGTCGTCGTCGTATTCGTCGTCGTATTCGTCGTCGTATTCATCAACTTCTTCTTCTTCTTCTTCTCGCGCTAAAGCTCTTCCGGAAACGAGTCGTTGTTGGAACCGCCGCCGGTGGTGTCGTCGTCGTCGGTGTTCGACGACCGAACGAAGACCGCTCGTCGTCGTCGTCGTCGTCAACGTCGTCTTCCGAGAAGAAGAAGAAGAAGAAAAGTTCTTTGCCGCGGCTCTCACTCCTTGAGGAGGAAGGTTGCGATGAGCGCGATGATGAAGCGCGCGCATTCCTCTTTTTTTTTGCACAATAACAAGAAGTGCGGATTTCTTTCTCTGCTACTCCACACAAAACAAAAACTTTTGCTGTATTAAAGAAGATCAAAAGCCATCAATCGAAGAGCCATCACCGAAGAAACAGAGGCCACGCCCAAAATGACAGATCCGAACAACGAAGAAGAAGAAGAAGAAGAAGCGGTCCAGTCCGTCGCAGAGCTCGAACAGGCGTTGAGTGAATACTTGGAACAGATGAAAGAGCTGGACCAATTGGACGACGGCGACGACGAGAAGGAGGAGATGAAACGAGAGTTGGAGGAAGTCATCGAGCTGACGAGAGAGGTTTTGCGAGAGCGGATGATCGCGGAGGGAAAAGAGGAAGAGAAGAATGCGGAAAAAGGAGAAGAAGAAGAAGAAGAGCGAAAACGAAAGGAGGACGAGATTGAGAAAGAGTTGGAGGATATGGAAAATTTGCGTCAAATCGAAGAGGAGGAGGAGAAGAGGAGGAAGCGAGAGGAAGAGGAGAAGAGGTGGAAGGTTTTGAAACGGCCGGAAGAGACGAGCAGAGGAGACGTGCGAGACGAGACGACGACAACGACGACGACGAAGGGGACGACGACGACGGCAGCGACAGAGAAAGATGCGAACGGACGATCCAGAAAAGAAGGCGAGGATAACGCCGACGGGAACAAGCCGCCAAAAAATCTGCTCTACCGCGGCGCCAACGACAAACCGACGTACGATGAGGAAGGCAATTTAATCATCCCGAAAAGGCTTCAAATACAAGACGACGACGATAAAGTTACCAGAGATCGGAAACGGAAACAATTGCAAACGTTCAAATATAAGCAGAAACAAAAGGCAGAAGCAAGCGAACACGCAAAAAGGGCGAGCAGTTGGAACGATTTCAAGACAAAGAAAGCGAGCAAGAAGAAGCGATTGGATAACATGAGCAGCGGAGTATTTAAGAAGAAATCGATGTTTAGTGGCGTCGGAGAGGGTGTGAGAGAGGTATCTAAGCTGACGGTGCCGAAAAAGCACCAGTTTCATTCAACGTAGTGTTTTGTATTTCTAAAAAAAAAAATTAACGGCTCGCGCGTAGATATTAAGTAATTCATAAAAGGTTTAACTCTATCTCAAATGTTGTTATTACACACACTTTTATATCTCGGATCTCTCGTCTCTATTTCTCTCTCTCTTTCAAACACACGCACACACACTTGTGCTATTTCTTCGTTTCCATTCTTCTCGAAATTCTTTCTTTAAAAAATAAACAGACTTGCGGAGGTGCGTGTATTCACCATCTTTTTCTCTCTCTCTTTCTCTCCTTTTTTTGCGCGCTTCTATTGTCTCTCAATTTTTCGTGCTTGCTAATCAGAGCGTCGCGTACTTCCTCGTCCACTCCCTCGCCAAATCCTCGTACCTTGGTCGATCTGTCTTGTAAATGTGCGCAATTTCTGGCACTAAAGGATCGTCCGGGTTCGGGTCGCATAACAACGAACAAATAGACAACAAAACCTTCGAAATCGTCAACGCTGGGGACCACTGCTCTTTCAAAATGTCCAAACAAATGCTTCCGTGCGAATTCACGTTCGGATGGTACACTTTTGTCTTGAAATTCACCTTTGGCGGTTTGAACGGATAATCCGGAGGAAAATGGATCGCGACGAAAAAGAGACCGCCTTGGTAGGGACTATCGGCTGGGCCGATGATGGTCGCATCCCAGTGGAAAATGTCGTCCTCGGACCGTGGACCGGCCGAGCACGAGGTTGGCGGATCTTTTTGTAAATCCTGTGCGTCGTGTTGCGACGATGAGATGATGAGAGAAAGTCGCGGATCGTCAGCGTGAGTTTAACGCGCGCAATCGATACGCGAAGCAGTCTGCTTTCTTTCCTCTCCTTCGAGAGAGAAAAATCAGAGAAAAAAGAAGGAGAAAATCGAAGAAGAAAGCGAAAAGAAGAAAAAAAAAATGTCGCGTCGCGCGCGCGAAATCGAGAACAAAGACGCCGTCGCGACCACCAAATGCTCCTAAAACCGGACGAAAAACGCGCTCGGACGATATCTTCACTCGAAAACAGAAGAATCACGCACCACAAGCTCTTTCGTGATTCGCTTCGAAGCCATTTTGTATTTTCTCTTTCTCTATTTTTATATAAATTTTTTTCTCTCTTCTTTCGCTGAGCGTGAGTTAGTTGAAATTACGCTTCGCTTCTGTGTCTCCGTCGTCGTCTCTCGCGAACGGTTTTCGCTCTGGTTTTGTACTTCTTCGGGAAGAGGTCTATTTTTTCTGCGCGGAACTATTCTGCGTCGCCGCGTTTGCTTTCTCGAGTGTGCTAGTTTTTCGCTGAGTAACCGACGAAAATTTTTTTTAAGGACGACGGGGTGGGAAAACGAGACGACGCGCAGCCGGGGAGCAGGAGGAGGAAACAGGCAAGGAAGGCAAAAAATACGACTCTCTTCCAGAGTTTGAATCGTACATATAAAAAAAAAGAAGTTTCCATCACAATCAATCGACGAGCACCTCGGCGACTGCTCCGCGCTGTTACTCCCGAAACGCGTTCCGTAACTTGAACGAAACCGTGGCCCTCACTAACTCACCGACACGTTTAATACCTCCTCGTCTTTTCACTTGGATTTTCTGCAACTCCAAGGACAACGCTTTGAGGACGAGCGCTCTCAGGAAGGTTTTCTCTTTTCGCGAGAAACTGTGTTGTTGGTTTTGCGCGTGAGTGTGCTGTTGTTCCCGAACGTATTTGTTCCTGAGCTTTTCGCATCGAAGCAGCGAGGCGTGGATGATTTGCGTCGCGCTGGAGTCGAGCGTTGCGGACGAGTGGTGGGGAGAATCGAACTTGGATTTCAAATCGTCGTGAAGATCGAAGAGTTCTTTGCAGAAGCGGCACTCGGTTTCAAAGGATTCGTAATACGCGGATTCGGCGGAGCTTTTTGTTGCAGTCATCGCATTTTCATCGGTGGCGTGTTCCTCATCTATTTCTTGGATGCCTCCTCGCGGAGATCGTTTCTCGGATTGCATTTCAAAGCCGCCGAGGAAGCATCGCTTTTTCGCGACGCTGACGAAAACGTGATCTGGAATGCGAATTGAAGTATCGGTATCGACAATGTTTTCATCCAAAGTCGTTGTTTCGGAAATCGAGACATTTTCGCCGACGCGCGCTGTCTTATTTTGTTTGCTCCTCGTGGACGAAGAAGTTCCTCTCGCGTTTTTTTTCTTCGTCATCTTTTTCTTCTTTCCGATCTCACTTGGCGAACCAAAGGAGCGAATCGCAGATGAATGGATGCACATGTTGACGCATTCTTTCCACGCCACGTGTATGCTTGATTCTGTCAACGCGCCATCGCTCGCAATTCGAAACGCGGCGTAAAAATCTTCTCGAGATAGACCAGTCGATAAAATACTACTGCTCGTTAATGTTCTTTCTCCGAGCTGATCTTCACAATCCATAGCTCGGAACAATACAATCAAAGCTCTCGCATTCCGTTTCGTTCGCTTCTCGTGTTCAATCATCAGAATAGAGACGACATCGTCCGCTTCCACTATTTTTGTTTTGATGCCACTGGTAGATGAGGAGGAGGAGGTGGAGGAGGAGGCTCCTACGCCGCGATGTAAGAGAAATGCTCTGGCCAACGCATCCATCTTTTCCTTCTCGGTCAATCGAAGAGTGTTATTGTTATTACTATTACTAAATTGAACGCTCATTTTTTCGTTGACCAAAACGTCTGGAAACAACGTTTTCACCGCTTCGCACGCGTGCGAAAACGTTACTTTACCGCTATCGTCAAAGTTCATCATTTTGATCGACGCAGTGTTACTTTGAACTTCGCTAAATTTTATCGCTTTGCCGTTTGCGGATTCATTTTCTGGGAATAACGAAGAGATGTGACCATTCGGAGCCAAAGCATCGAGCACTTTCAAATAGAAGTCGTATGTATCCCGGTCGCCACCAAAGTGGGTCGTATTACTTTCCTCCGCGTTCAAAACAGTTCCATTTGGGGAACAAGTAGAAGTAGAAGATTCGAGGAGTCCGCAAAACGCCGCAAATTGTCTGATCTTCAACGACGACGTCGAGTGAACTTTACACGAAGCGATTAAATCCAAGCAGTTTGTTTCCGCCAATTGCCGCAATCCGTACCGATGCACGTGCCACTCGTACGCGAAACTCGCGAGATCATTGTGAGATTCGCTACCACCTCCGATGTGAGACGACGTCTGTTGTTGTTGTTGTTGTTGTTGCTGCTGCTGCTGCTGCTGCTGCTGCTTCTCTTGATCCTTTTCCGCGGCTATTTTATCGGCATAAATCTGGGCGACCGTGCGTAACGTCCATGATTTTGGTTTCTCGCGACCATTCATTTTTGCATTCTGAATGAGCCTCGTGAAACCGCCGAGAAAAGAAATTTTACCGGCACTCTGAGATGCAGAAGAAGCGTTTCTGTTGGTGCGCCAATCGCCTCTTCTTTTCTTCGTGCTCACGGCAGTTGTCTCGACACTATCATTGTTATCATTGGCGTCACTACCATTCCATCCCAACATCATCAAATCTGCATCCGTTTGTGAGCTCGCATCCGTCATGTCCTCGCAACATATCGCATGTAACGACCCGTCTTCGTCATGTGCTATCATGTGTTTTATCCAACGCCGACTTGTTTGTGCACCCATATCAATCGGTTTTCCTCTCGGAGTTTTTGCCAAAGCAACGCGCAAACGTTCTTCCGCGTACCTCAGCGACTCCCTCGAGTCATCGCGACTGTCCAATGCGTGCGCTAATTTCTTCTCTAAAGCCATCGTTTGCGCTCGAATCTCCCGAAACATTGTCTCTTTTAACTGTTTCACCTCCTTTTGTGCTTTCAGCAAAGCATCTCTTTCTAAATTGCGCCTGTTCTTCCGCTCCGACGAAATTTCCTGCCATCTTAATTTAGCTTGCACAAATTCGCTTGATATTTTCGCGTTTAAGATTTGCATGCGTTTCTGTTCTCTCCTCGTTGCGGCTAAACTCTTGGCCAATGCGATTTTTTCCTCCCCGTCACGTTCGGATTGCGTATTTGCAAAATCTCGCATGGCAACCAATCTTCGATTTTTTAAGCGCATCTCATCCAATTTGCGCTCTTTTGCATCAATTATGTCTCGATATCGATCTAATATTGCATCTACGAGCTCGCCACGATCTCTGCACTGCGCGTGAATCTGCCGGGACGTTTCTCGTGCGATCATTTCCAGCACTTTCAATTTCTGATGCCGGCGTTTCTTATTCTCAGCTACTTTATTTGAAATACTCTTTCGCGTAGTAAACGTGACGAGACTCCTCGAATAAGGATTAACATCATCTTTTTTTTCTTCTCCAAATTCAGAATCAGATGCTGACAATGAATACGCGTCTTCTTCATGGTCGCTCCATCTCTCTTCCAGCGTTTCTAGCAGGTGTCTCGCCATGGCCCTCGACGCGGGCTCTGGGCCTTTCCGATCGGTCCAAACGAGATTATTCACAGCGTTGACACCACGACTGGTTATGCCGCATCGATGATTCCAGTCGTGCGCATGTTTCTCCTTCTCGCCGCTCTTTTGCATCTTCACGGTCCGCGACTTCTTCTCCCTCTCTTCCTCTTCCTCTTCTTCTTCTTCTTCTTCTTCTTCTTCTTCTTCTTCTTCTTCTTCCTCCTCTCTTCTCTTCTCTCTCAACTGTCTCTCCACGAGCGCGATTTCCGCTTTAATCTCTTCGATCGATCTGACATCGCATCCATCGCCTCTCTTCACCGTCTTCATCTTCTCTTTCACCTCTCTTCCAACTTTCGTCTGGGTATCGTCTTCGCGCGAAGCGCACGAAGAAGCGAGCACTTTTCGTCGCACTCTTTCCTCGCACATGCGCGCATGCGACCACCGAAACGGTCGCGGCGTCGTCGGAAAAAACATCGGAATCTCTTCCACTTCTTCTTCTTCTTTTTCCTCTCTTCTCGCGGTAACTGCGAAAGGTTTCGCGCTCCGCGCGCCGAGCGACGCGACGAGATGGTCGCAAAACGAGCGTCGTTTCACGCGCGGATGGTTCTCAATCGTGGTTCAGATATTCAAACTTTTTTTTCTTTTTTTCTATTTTTGGAGAAAGAGTGAAAGAAACCCATCGCGCGTACGTAAAATTGCGCCACAGAAAGAAACGAAACGAGGAGCGCGCGAACGAAGCGAGAAGCGAAAACAAAAAACAAAATGCCGTCGTCGTCGTCGTCGTCCGCGACGTCGACGTCGACTTCTCGGTGGGCGGTCGTTCGCGCGTCGTCGATTTCGCGAAGAAGACCTTTGCGCTGTTTCCAGTGTTCTCCTTCCCGGGGATGGTGGAAAACAGAAACCGTTGTGGGCGACGCGGATCCCCTGGCGCACCACCGCGGCGAGAAGACTATCGCGAGCGAAAAGAGATTGAGCAGAGAAGGCATCAGAGCGCGTTCGAAACGCGAAGATGGTGCTCGCGACGTTTCCAATCGAGAAGAAGAAGAAGAAGAAGAAGAAGAAGAAGAAGAAGAAGAAGAAGATACGCCGAGCGAGACAAACTTCGGAGCCGCCGCTTCACTTCGCTTTGGTATCAACGAAAAGGACGACAAAAAAAGAATGGTCGAGCCTGGCTTGTACATCGTGTCTACGCCGATAGGAAACCTCGACGACATAACCGTTCGCGCGTTGAAAATCTTGACCGAAGCGACGTTGATTTTGTGCGAAGACACGAGAAAGACGCGTCAGTTGCTGACGCTGTTAGGCATACCGTCGAAAGGAGGAAGAAAACCAAGGCAGTTGCTCGCATATCACTCGCACAATTTTTACGAGCAAAGAGAAGCTCTGAGGGATCGAATCGTTAGGAACGAAGAGGAGGAAGTGATTGCGTTGGTGTCCGACGCTGGCGCGCCGGTAGTTTCCGATCCAGGTCAAGATTTAGTGGATTTAGTTTTAGAGGCGACCTCACAGGCAAGCGGCGGAGTCGGTGCCGGCTCCGGCACGGCGAGAAAGAACGTCGTCGTACCCATTCCAGGAGCGAGCGCGGTGACGACCGCTGTCATCGGGAGTGGATTCAAATGCGACGATGGATACAAATTTTGTGGGTTTCTTCCCGCGAAGAAGAACGAACGAATGAGAGTTTTAGAGAGTTTAGCATCCGAGACGAGTTTATTGGTGTTCTTCGTGTCACCGCACAAGTTGGTGAAAACTTTAGAAGACGTCGCCGCGGTGTTCTCTACGCCTCCTCGCCGCGTGTGCATCGCTCGAGAACTCACTAAGCGTCACGAAGAGTTTTTTCGAGGCACGTGCGAAGAGTGTTTGGAGGAATTTTCCAAAGAAGGCCGAGCGAGAGGCGAGATTACGTTGCTCGTCGAATGCGGCGACCGACCGAAGACGACAAAAAACAACGCCAAAGATACAAACGACAATCGCGATAGCACGAACGAAGAAACAGACGGCATAGACGTCGAAAAAACTTTGCGATACCTACTCCTCGAACGCGCGGAGAACCCGCTCTCGGTCTCCGAAGCCGCTCGTAAAGTGAGCAAAGAGTTGGGTGTGAAAAGAAGAGTAGCGTATTCGCTCGCCCAAAAGATTAAAGACTCTGGCGGTGGGAACCCTCGGCGGTAAAGCGTGTGATTTAAAAGTGTAAAATAGTGTAGTATTGCGAGGTTTTCTCTCGGTAGCTCTAGAACTTGCTCCAAACGTCGACCGTGCTTTATTCGCTTTCGAGCTCTCGACTGTTTGAAAAGAAAAAATATACGTCTCCCGAAAAGAAGAAGTATATCTTACTTTTTTTCTCCTTTTGTGTGATGTCGTTTGTCTCGCCACAACAAAGTTTTATAAGACTGCACGAACGAATATTCGCATTCGCGTCTCTTTTTTCTTTGCGAGCGCATTCGCGCGCGGTGATTTAAACAAATGGGCAACTGCTGTTGCAAGTCCGCGCCGCAGGTTTCACCGGCGGCGGCGCGAAAAGGACGAGAAGAACGAGAGGAGATCAAAACGAAGGAAAAGAAGAAGAAACAAAGGTCGAGAAAAAACGGCACGGTTGAAAAGTCGTCCGATTCCCCGTTAGCAGCGCTCGGAGAAGAAGAAGAAGAAAAAGAAGAAGAGTCGAAGACGTCGTTGCCGTTATCGAAAGCGCAACCGAAAAGGTCGAGATCGCCGTCGCCGACGACGGTGTTAACGACGACGAATGAGACGACGACGACGACGACGACGACGACGACGACGAAGCGCGAAATCGAGAGCGCGATTCAGAGTCAATTTCTGCGACCGATGAACCAACTGTTGTTTAAAAAATACGAGACCATTTTTACGACGAAAAACGACATCGTTCTTCGGTGGCCGAAGGAGACGGAAGTAAACGAGGAGTATTTGAACGCGTTCAAGGCGTATTGCAGAGATTACGAGGGGAAGTTTTTGGCGTTTAACGAACGGACAGAGGATAACGAGTCCGTCTGGTTCGAAGGCAAAGTCGTCGGCGAGACCGGCGAAAGCAGCGGCGTTGGCAATAATATCAAGAGGGTGAAAATGCAAATAGAGCCGTGGGACGATCACGAGTGGACGTCGGCGAGAGCGTTTGCCATTTACGCGTTTGTGCTGAAACACATGCGAGTCAGTGGTGGAAAGGATGAAGGTGGTGGTAGCGGTTTGTCGAGAAGGAGATCGATGGACAGCAACGCGCCGGCGGCGGCGGGAGATGAGTCGGAGAGCTCGGCGTTACAGCTACCAGACACGAGAAAAATGCAAAAGAAGGAAGAACGAATGATGCAACTCATTCGAGCTCTCGGGTGCGAGTACATGAACCATCCGTTGTTTTACTTTTGCGTCAACTTCTTTGAAGGCGTGAATATCGATTCCGGCAACGAACAGATGGATGAAAAAGATTACGTCGATCGGTGCGAGATGTTTCTCTATCGATGTTTAGAAGGGTGCCAGGGCGCCGTATTTTCAAAATTTAAAGACAGGAGTCTTGAGTTTGGGATGAAGCACATCTCCGATTCGCAGCACTTAGGTGCGCTGGCGTATTTGAAAGCGTACGTGAACACGAGGTTTCTGAAACGGTTTCCGATCACCACAAATTTTATGCATCCGAAGTTGGACTCTAAAATTGAACGGATTCGCTTGTCCAGAGATGTCGCGCACAAAATGCGTGCTTTCACTTTTGTGGAAGCTTCTGACTCGCACCCGGCGGCGTTGGTGTTATCTTTTCCAGATACCGAGGCGTTTAAAGATTTACTCTCCGTCAGCGCTCCTGATTGTTGGCTTGCGTTGAACCATTTTTACGAGTGGACGGTAGCGCAACCGAACAGGACAAGACCGCGAGATAAAAGGTTACAAACGCCGCCTATTTTCATCGCGGATGTTAAGAAGTTATCTCTGATGAGTTGTACCAAGAAAAATGTTGCTCGACTGGCGGATACATTTCGAGTGGCGATGTTCCACCCCGAACCGTTTTCCAAATTTGTCATAGCGAATGCCCCCATGTCCGTGATGGCGTTGTTCACGTTTGGGAAGTTGTTCATGAGCGAATCCGCACGGTTGAAATTTGTCATGACCGGATCGAGCTTACAAAAAGCCATGAAACAGGCGTGGGGATTGGAAAAAGAGGATATTCCTGAATGTCTAGGAGGCGAAGGGTATCCCGGAAAAGCGCTCTCCGTGGAGGAGATTTTAACGAGTGAGGAGAGATGGGTACATCACAAACAGTGCATCGAGAGAACAAGGAAGCGATACCCAAAATATTTCGCGAAATATTCAGAAAAGTATTTCGAGGATGATAAAAAGCAAGCAAAGGCGGTGGTTGAACGCAAATCGAGTGCATTGGCGAACTCGCAAAGAGAGGAAGAGGAAGAATCTCGAGCGACAGTGAGTCCCTCTTTTAAAGGTGCGCGACGACGCTCCAAAACGACGCCGAGAATGGGTGAGAGAGAGAAGGACGACGACGATGGGAACTTTTTCGCAGCATATGGAGATGAGGAAATGTCAGAGAGGAAGAAGATGGCGTTTTTGTTTCTTTGCATCGTCCTTGCTTCGTTTCTTTCCATGTTGTTCAAATTATTTGTCTTATCTAACAATATCCGATAGATGGCAATTCGATTGTTATACAGTACACTAGGTAATATATTAGAATTTCTACTACTAGTACAGCTACAACTGGGGTTTAATGATGGTGCGACCCGCATCCACCGTGAGAATGTTGTCGGTTGAACGCGGATCTCTTCGCCGCCTCCATTCGCTCCTGAATCGCTTCTTTATCGTACCCTTCATCGTATAATCTCTTGCTCATTTCGTCTTCTAATATCTCCAACGCTTCGCCTAATAACTTGAAGTTTGTTTCCGCTTTACTCTTTTCATCCTCTGTGGCGTCGATTGGAATACGATCCGGGTGAAATTCCATAGCTTTTTTCTTATACGCCTGTTTAACTTCAATCGGAGACGCTAAAGACGACACACCTAACAGAGCGTAATAATCGCATCTATTCAACTTTCGCACTTCAAAATTGCACTTTTCTATTCTCGCTTTGGTTTCTGTATCGTCTGGAAGAATTTTCTGCAAAGTTTCTAGCACATCTTTTGCTTTTTGCGGCTCTTTGAGCTTTAAGTAGGCGTTTGATAGCGTGAAATACGCGGGCTTATAGTCGTCCACGGCGGATAACGCTTTCCGCGCATCAGACGCGCACTTCTCGGCTTCATTTAATCGCAAGTACGAATTAGCTCTTTCCACCAGTATTCGAGCGCACACGGGACTCTTTTCCGGTATAAACTCCGTGGATTCGAGGGCTTCGGTGAAAGACTCGACGGCGTCTGCAAACTTTCTGTTTTGATGCGATGCTCGCGCGCTTTCTAACGCTACTTTTATCTTCTTCGCGTCTTTGAACAGACGCATGGTTTTGGTATCGTCTGGATTTTGCATCAACACGTGTTTGAAAAACTTAATACCGTTTTCGAAATCGCCATCCGCGGTCAAACACAACGCTCGACCTCTCAGCGCGTGTGCATCCACCCTCGAATCGTCTCTGCGAATCAGATCTAACGTAAATTTTAATATTTGCGTCAAGTTTTCTCCCAGCGAGAGCAAACATCTCGCCCGCGCAATTTCACATCTTTCCCCGCAATCTAACTCCAATAAGTGCGTATATTTCTCAACCGCTTGCGCGTATCGTTTCTCTCGTTCGTCTTCTTCGGCGCTTTGAAATGTCTGTAACGCATACCGCATGCGCGCCACTTCTTCCTCGAGCGATTCGTCGTCGATGTCATTCAATCCTCTCTTCAAGACGTTCTCGCCGGATCGAATGGACGCCTCGTAGTCACCCGTTTTCCTGTATGTACCCATCAACGCCTTGGCGCACAAAACCACGCGCTCGTTGTTGTTTTTATCTTCCGCAATTGCTTGACATTCCTTGTAATCTTTAATCGCCTCCTTGAACGCTCCCAACTCGGACCAACAGTCTGCTCTCAAGAGTAAGGCTTCCATCGAGTCTTTATCAACGGATAAACATTTCGAGCACAATTGCACAGCCTCGCGATATTGCTTCGCCGCAAATTTATTATTCGCTTGCTTTTGTAAACCATCCGCGGTGTCGGCATCGTTCTTTTCTTTCGCATCATCTTTATCTTCCTTATTGTTACCACCACTACTTTTTCTCCGATTCCCTTTCGCTGACTTCTTCTTGTGCGCGTCTGTCGACGTTAAGTGACTCGTAATTTCCGAACACGATCCGATCCAATCGCACGCTTCCATCGGACACCTCACGCGCACTTTCTCGTACACTCTAGATAAAACCGGCGAGTGTTCTTTCAAGTTCTCGTACCTCGCGTCTGTCCCGTACGCCACTCGTTGTTGACACGTCGGACACGCCAACGTCATCGAACTTTGAAACCATTCGTCCAAACAGCTTTTGCAAAAGATGTGTTTATTATCGCACAACGTCACCACCGGCGACTCGCAAAAATCAGAGCATATCTTGCACGTGAACTCGTCGACGTTGTCCGAGAGGACGTTTCGCAACGGAAATCCGCCTCCCACCATTTTTTTTTGTGTGTGTTGTGCGTTCTGTTTCTACTTGGTACCCGCGCGCGCGCGCATTTAACGAAACGAGGAACTTTTTTCTTCTCGAGTATCATCGATGCACATCACGTCGCGAAAAAAAGGCAAAAAAGGCAAAATTGGCTGTCGAAAGCTATGAAAAATGTAATCGAACGACTCGCGAGAGGGAGAAAGAAAAAACAACGACTCGTAGCCCCAGAAAAAAAAAAAGAAACCGCCGCGCGCGAAAGCAAGAAAAAATGAGAGGTACGAAGAACACGCGCGCATCCCGAGCTTTTCTTCGCGCGGAGAACTACGCGACGAACCCTATATCGAGGCGAACGTTCGCGCTTTCGCGCGTTCGCGTCATCATCTGAAGGGCGGCGTTCGTTTTTTTTATTTTATTTTAAGAATGCGCGCCTTGTTTTTTTCCTTTCTCTCTCTCTTTTTTTGCGGGGAGAAAATGGAGAGAAGAAATATAAACGCGCGCTCGTCCCCTCCCCCCCGGGCGCGAACGCGAAAATGTTTGGCGAGAAACGACTCGCGTTTCGCGCGGAGTGGACGCGCGTGAACGCGGTTTGGTGCTCGCGTCGCGAGGTTTTTTTCCGCGCGATGTATTAGGCGCGCGCGCGAATATTTTATTTTCGCAGTTTTTTTTAGACCTATTCTTCTTTCTCGGCACCGCACCCTTTGGGAAGGAGACGACGACGACGGAAAAACTGACCGCAACAATTTCTCTCTCCTTTCATGAATAAACAACAACAGCCAAGTGGAAGAAAAAACGCACCCGCAGATTGAAACGCAAGCGCAGAAAGATGCGCATGAGATCTAAGTAATCTTCTTATTCAGAGAGTCTCTTGAAAACAAAAGAAAGGTTTCTTAATAGATAGAGTTTTAGAAGGTTATATAACGACGTAGTAGATTTTTGTGCCTTCTCTCTCGACGCCGCACGTTGTATTGTCGACGGAAAGAGAGAGAGCAGGGGAAGAAGAGAGCGGAGACATTTGATTTTGGTGCACGACAACAAGCATCAGAGCGAAGGAATATCAGCAATTAGAAGTAAGAAGAGTATAGTGTAGAAAACAACGAACATGAGAAAGTTGAAACATCACGAGCGCAAGCTCTTGAAGAAAACCAACTTTTTGCAGTGGAAGAGCGAAAACAACCATCGCGAGTTGGAAGTTATTCGCAGATACCACGTGCAGGATCGCGAGGAGTACAAGGAATTGAACAAGGTTTGCGGTATGGTTACAAAATTAACCAACTTGTTGCGGCAAATCGATCCGAGAGATCCTGATAGAGTTGAAATGACAGAGAAGCTTTTAGACAAGCTTTATAGTATGGGAGCTATTCCTAGCACAAAGTCTTTGACGCTGTGCGATAAGCTCTCAACGTCGTCGTTTTTGAGAAGACGGTTATCGGTTGTCATGGTGCGCTTAAAAATGAGCGAAACATTGCGCGAAGCGGTGACGTTTATCGAACAAGGACACGTCAGAGTTGGCCCAAACGTGGTGAGAGACCCGAGTTTCCACGTCACGAGGAACATGGAAGATTTCGTCACATGGGTCGACACGTCGAAAATTCGACGCAAAGTCATGGCGTACAACGATAAAGTGGACGATTTTGAGCTCCTCGGGGCTTAAGAAAATTGTTCCGTTATCTGAGTGCGTTGCCTCAGTATATATTCTTACTATTATTAGTTGATATTTAATCGCTTTGGGTGTGTGTGCGACTCTTTCGTGTCCTCTTTGACGACGAGGAGTTCGAATCCAAAATACACAAAGTCGAGCTTTGTTTTTCCTCGCTCTCGATTTTTACTGCGGTAAGAATGAGAGGAGGAGAAGGAAAAGTGCAGACAAACGTCTGCACTGGGATGCGCGAACTGATACGCCGTATCGAGTCGTGTTTCCATCTGGAAAACCAAAATGAAAAGAAAAGAAAGATCCGGTTGTTTTGTTTGTAATAAATACTACTTTATGCTACACAAATATACAGCTAATTACCACTACTACTACTACTACTACTACTACTACTACTACATTGCTACGTTACTCCCTTCCTTAGTATGCGTGCGCTTAATCGAACCATTTCTGTAAAACGTCTGGTAAATCTCCGACGCTCACGATTTCTTCGTCCACGTACATCGCTTTATTCTTCTCGGCTTCTTCGACGGCTTCCGGCCGTTCAGCCCACGGTGCGCCGCCACCGGAAACGTACTTTACCACGTTCACATCACGAACTAAAACTGTGCGACAATTCAAATGCTCCTTAGCCGCTTTACAATCGTTCAAGACGTCGTCGCCGACGTGCACCCAATAAGCTCTTTCTTCTGACTCATGGTCCTCTATTTCCAACGTTGAAATGTTGGTAGATTCGCTTCCGCTCTCGCGCATAAACGTCGTTGCCATCGTCTGTGCCCTTCGAAACGGCCACGGACTCGGCTTCCTCGCCACATCTCCATTTACGCCTTCCTTATCGATCAACTCGTCCGCGCTGATTTCAAAATCGAAAAACTCTCTCAATCCGCTTTCGCTCGCACTTCCTAAACCGTTCGTAATGCTCCCGATGACGCACCTCGGGTACCTCTGTCGTACCGTCTCTAAACACTCTCGAACCCCGGGAAACAACAGCTCGCCACCCGTTCTATTTCGAGTCGGAATCCAACTTAAATGATACCCTCTCGCGGCCATACCTATCGCATCGTGCTCGCACACACCGCACAAAGTCGTCATCGCTTTCACCGCCGCCGCTATTCGGATCGAAGCGTAAGATAAAGCCTGCAACAATCACACGTGTAATTTATATATATATAGAGAG
>Ga0255757_10003114_pt1 | contig 15340 bp, 18 predicted proteins | sample 071ome_27_FD_179957 | JGI IMG/M metagenome (GOLD analysis project Ga0255757, IMG submission 179957) | Coastal salt marsh microbial communities from the Groves Creek Marsh, Skidaway Island, Georgia - 071409AT metaG (version 2) | ecosystem: Environmental > Aquatic > Marine > Intertidal zone >...
TTCCAAGGCTAAGTTTTTAGACAAAACAAATACTTTTTTACTTGTTAGCATAGAGCAGAAAGAAATCTTAAAAAAACTTATAAAACATAAAAAAATTAATTTATTTCACTCAAGAAAATCTGAGTTATTAAAGATTTTTAAATCTAAAATAAAAGTGATTTTTGCATCCGGGGGAATAGTTGAAAATTCAAAAAAACAAATCCTTTTTATTCACAGAAAAGGAAAATGGGATTTGCCTAAAGGCAAAGCTGAAAAGAATGAAACCATTAGGGAAACAGCTTTGAGAGAAGTGACGGAAGAAACCGGAATAAAGAGATTAAGAATTAGAAAATTTTATACTAATACTTTTCATTTATTTAGAAACAATGGTTTGTATTTTCTTAAAGAGACATCTTGGTTTTTGATGTATTCTGATTATGAGGGGAAATTAATACCTCAAAATGAGGAAGGTATTAAAAGTGCTAAGTGGAAAAATATAAAGCAGGTAAAAAAAATAAAAGAAAAAACATTTAAAAACATTAAGATGATTTTAGATGAATATCTTAAATCATATGAATGATTTCATTTGGTATTAGTTTACTACAATCTCCATTGTTTTTTATAATATCTCTTACTATTGAACTACTTATATAAGATGTTTTTGCAGAAGTCAATAAAAAGACTGTTTCAATTTCTGAAAGAACTCGATTTGTTCTAGCAATTGCCTTTTCAAATTCAAAATCTCCAACATTCCTTATTCCTCTGACAATAAAATTTGAGTTTGTTTTTTTACAGAAATCGACAGTTAAACCATCGTATATCATGACTTTTATGTTTTGATATCTAGATGTTGCTAACTCAATGAATTCTTTTCGTTTATCAACAGTAAACATTGTTTTTTTATCATGGTTTTTTCCAATTGCAATAATTACCTCATCAAAAATTTTGATACTTTTCTCAAGTATATCTAGGTGGCCAATAGTAAATGGATCAAAAGTTCCAGGAAAAATTGCTCTTTTCATTCTATTCTAAATTATGTGATTCAAGTGATTCATTAATCATTTTTGTAAATAAATCTTTTAAATTAATATTGTTTAGCTTCACTTGCTTCGGGAATATACTTTCATCAGTCATTCCTGGAATTGTGTTTACTTCCAAGAAGAATGGAGTATCATTTTTTACAATATAATCTATCCTTGAAAAACCATTCAATTTTAATTTATTATAAATAGTTTTTGAATTCTCATGAATAAATTCTTCAAGATTCTTATCAATTTTAGCAGGAGTTATTTCTGAACTTTTTCCATTGTATTTTGCTTCATAATCAAAAAAATCATTCTCTGAAATTAATTCAGTCACACCAAATACTTTAGTGTTACCGTCGATTCTTGCAACTCCAACAGAATATTCTTTTCCATCAATAAATTCTTCTAATATAATTTCACTGTCAATTGTAAAATTTTCAATAACAGCACTTTCTAATTCTTTTTTATCGTAAACTTTATATACGCCAAAACTACTTCCCGAATTATTAGCTTTAACAAAAAATGGGTACTTAAGTTCATCAGAAATTTGTAAAAGATCATAATCATTATGTTTATTGATTATAAATGATTTTGCTGTTTTAACATTAAGTTTTCTTACACTTTCAATACAATTTTTTTTACTAAATGTCATTTTTGATACTTCAGAACTGCAGCCAGTATATGGAATACTGATAGAATCAAAATAATTTTGAATTATTCCATTTTCACCAGGGTCACCATGTATTACTATGAATGCCAAATCAAATTTTAAATCATCATTTACACTAAAGTTTTTTTTGTTGATTTCAAACTTTTGATTCTCATCATCCAAATAATACCAACTTTCTTTTTCAATAATTATTTTAAATACATTAAACTTCAACTTGTCAATTGAATTAAAAACATTTAATCCACTTTTTATAGAAATATCGTGTTCAAGAGAATAGCCACCCATAAGAACTGCAATGTTTTTCTTCATAAAGACTTTTTAATGAAATACAAAAATATACTTATTTTTACAGAAGACTATCTGATAATAATGAAATTCTTTTACAGTAAATCATTTATTAAGCAATTATTTTTAGCTGTTGTAATTTTTTCAGTTATAATTTTATTTTCAATACTCTTTCTTTTTTTCTATACCAATCAAACAAGTAAAATATTAGTTCCTAATTTAATTGGTTATGAAGTCTCTGAGATAAAAGAAATTATGGATGATAATAAACTTAGGTATGAGATTGTTGATTCATCATTTTACAATCCGGACTTTGAAAAAAATACCATTCTTGAACAAATTCCTGAACCGAGTAAAACTGTTAAGAAAAACAGAAAAATTTATTTAACAGTAAATCCTTCATCATACGGTAATGTAATTTTTCCTGATTTGATTCAACTAACGTTAAGAAATGCTCAATCTACCCTATCTGCACTGGATTTAGAATTAGGTGAAATTGATTACGAGGATAACATTGGTAAGGATATGGTTCTAAAGGTTTTCATTGATAGCAAACAAATTCTTCCAGGTGAAATAGTGCCTAAAAAGTCAAAAATTGATTTTATTGTAGGGAATGGAATAAAAAAATAGCTGTGGAAGAGATTGATATAAAAGATAATCTTTTTGAACACTTTTCATTTTCTGTCGATCCTGGTCAAGATCCTCTTAGAATTGACAAGTTTTTAATGAACAGAGTTGAAAATGCTTCAAGAAATAAGATTCAAATTGCTGCGAAAAACAATTGCATATTGGTTAATGGAAATCCAGTAAAACCAAACTATAAGGTTAAGCCAGGCAACGAAATAAAGATAATGTTTTCATACCCACCTTATGAAAATTTGTTGGAACCTGAAAAAATAGATTTTGAAATAATTTATGAAGATGATCATCTAATAGTAGTTAATAAACCACCATCATTAGTAGTTCATCCTGGTCATGGAAATTATTCCGGTACACTTTTAAATGGACTATTATATCATCTAGGCGAGATGCCTGAGAATAGTTCTGGCAGACCTGGTTTAGTTCACAGAATTGATAAAGATACAAGTGGTTTATTAGTAGTGGCAAAATCTGAACTTGCAATGAGAGAATTATCTCAACAATTTTTTCTGAAAGAAACGGAAAGAAAATATATTTTGTTGGTTTGGGGAGAGCCAAATGATGATGTTGGTAGAATAGATAATTTTTTAGCTAGAGATAAAAAAAATAGAATGATTATGTCAGTGACAGATGAAGAAGAATCTGCTAAAAGAGCCATAACAAACTACAAAGTTATTGAGAAATTTAATTATGTCAGTTTGATTGAATGTCAACTCGAGACAGGAAGAACACACCAAATTAGAGCACATATGAAACATTTAGGACATACTATATTCAATGATGCTCGATATGGTGGTGATAAAATTCTGAAAGGAACAATATTTAATAAATACAAACAATTCGTTGATAATTGCTTCAAGATTTTACCAAGACAAGCTTTACATGCTAAAACATTAGGTTTTATCCATCCATTAACTAGAGAGAAAATGAGATTTAACTCTGATCTTCCATTTGATATGATTTCATGTATTGAAAAGTGGAGAAATTATTCTAAAATTATTTAATTTTAAATTATGAAAATTTTGATATCTCCAGCAAAATCATTAGATCTTAACTCGGATTTTGGAAATTTTGAATGTTCCATACCAAAGTTTTTAAATAAGACTAGTGAAATAAATGAAGTTTTAAAAGATAAGTCCGTATCTGAACTCAAAAATATTCAGGGAATTTCAGAAAAATTAGCTGATTTGAATTGGAACAGAAATAATGAGTTTAATAAAGAACATAGCAGTGAAAACTCACGTCCTGCAATCTTTACTTTTGATGGTGATGTTTACAACGGTATTGACTCTAAAACTCTTAATTCTGAAGATATTAACCAGCTGCAAAAATCATTGATAATTCTTTCTGGATTATACGGAGCATTGAAACCGTTAGATTTAATTCAGCCATACAGGTTGGAAATGGGTACTAAACTCGCTGTCAATGGATCAAGAAATTTGTATGAGTTTTGGGCAGACGCAATTACCAATGATCTTGTAAAAGAATTAAAATCAGATTCAATTTTAGTTAATTTGGCAAGTAATGAATATTTCAATGTGATTAAAAAATCAAAAATTGAGCATACAATCATCACACCTGTTTTTAAAGATTTTAAAAATGGAAATTTGAAAGTTATTTCATTCTATGCCAAAAAAGCAAGAGGAATGATGGTAAGATTTATAGTTAAAAATAAATGTAAAAATTTACAAGAAATTCAATCTTTCAACTTAGGAGGTTATTCATATAGTGAGGAACACACAATTGATAGTAATTCTCCAGTATTTATTAGATAATAATCAATTTGTAAGTTTTTGAATAAAAGACTTAGTTCCTGAAATTCCATTAATTTTCAAGTTATTAATGTAGGCTGATCCTATTATAGCGCCCTTACTGTTTTCACACGCGAGATTAAATGTCTCTTTATTACTGATTCCAAATCCTACGAGCAGAGGGGTTTTTAAATTCATATTATTTATTCTGTTGAAATAATTAATAGTTTCATCACCAAATGAATTTTGTTCTCCTGTAATGCTAAAACTTGAAACCATGTAGATAAATCCATCAGAAATTTCATCAATATATCTTATTCTTTCATCTGAAGTCTGAGGTGTAATTAAAAACATATTATGAAGGTTATAATTCTTAAATAAATCATAATAGTTATTGTGGAAAAAATCAATTGGAAGATCAGGTATAATTAATCCATCTATTCCACACTTGGAACATTCTTGACAAAATTTTTCAACTCCATACTGTAGAATAGGATTAAAGTATCCCATTATTATTACTGGAGTTTCAGTTAATTTTCTCAAGTTTTTCAGTTGCTCAAAAAGAATACTTGTATTAATCCCATTCTTGATAGCTTGCATGGAACTTTCCTGAATTGTGGGGCCATCAGCTAGAGGATCGCTGAAAGGAAGACCAATTTCAATCATGTCAACTCCAGCATTGTCCAATTGTTCAATAATTTTCAGGGTATCATTAAGTTCAGGAAAACCAGCTGTAAAATAGATAGATATAATTTTATCTTTATTATTAACAACTTCTTTTATTCTGCTCATAACTTAAAGTATTCAATGTAAGTTTCTAGATCTTTATCGCCTCTACCTGAGCAATTAAAAACAATTACATCATTTTTATCAAATTTCTTTTTGTCTAGTACAGCAAAAGCATGAGAGGTTTCAATCGCTGGAATAATTCCCTCAGTTTGAGAAAGAATTAGTCCCCATCTCATAGCATCTTTGTCGTCAATTGAAATAAATTCTCCTCTTTTACTTTTATACAGATTTGCATGCATTGGACCAATTCCAGGATAATCCAATCCAGCAGAAATTGAATAGGGCTCAGTTATTTGACCATCATCAGATTGCATTAGCAGAGTTTTTGAACCATGAATAATTCCTTCTTTTCCAAGAACAGATGTTGCTGCACTTTCTCCAGAATTCACACCCTTTCCGGCAGCTTCAACACATATAATTTTTACTTTTTCATTGTCTAAAAATGGATAAAATAATCCAGCAGCATTGCTGCCACCTCCAACGCATGCAATCACATAATCTGGATCTTCTTTACCTTCAATTTTTTTTAATTGTTGTTTTGTTTCAAACCCTATAACTGATTGAAATTTTGCAACCATATCAGGATAAGGATGGGGACCAACTACACTTCCAATTATATAATGAGTATCAATAGGATTATTTATCCAGTCTCTTATTGCTTCATTTGTAGCATCTTTCAAAGTCTTACTTCCAGATTTTGCTGGCTTTACCTCAGCACCTAACATTTTCATTCTAGCAACATTTGGAGCTTGTCTTTTAATGTCAACCTCACCCATATATACAATACATTTTATTCCCATTAAAGCACAAACAGTTGCAGTTGCTACACCATGTTGTCCAGCCCCTGTTTCAGCAATAATTCTTTTTTTACCTAGTCTTTTTGCAAGTAAAATTTGTCCTATCGTGTTATTTATTTTATGTGCTCCTGTATGACATAGATCCTCTCTTTTTAAGTACACTTTAGTGTTAAATTTTTCAGACAATCTTTTGGCAAAGTAAAGTGGAGTAGGTCTACCAACATAATCTTTAAGTAGTTTTTCAAATTCCTTTTGAAATTGTGGTTCATTTATGATCTTATTATAATTTTCTTTTAGTTCAATTACATTCGGGTAAAGCATTTCAGGAATAAATGCTCCACCAAAATCTCCATAAAATCCGTTATGATCTATATTATATGTTTTCATTTATTTTGTTTAAAAATGTATTTAATTTTTTGACATCCTTTTTCCCTGGTTCTAATTCAAACTTACTGTTTATATCAATTCCAATTAAATGACTCAAATCTAAATTTTTAATGATTTGATGATCAGTGTCATCTATTCCTCCACTTAGAAAAAAGTCTTTATTTATTTTATTTTCTTTTAAAATATTCCATTCAAATTTATTCCCTGTTCCGCCGTATTTTTTCGATTTTGTGTCAAATAAAAAATATTTGCAAGAATTATGGAATTTATCAATTGATTTAAAATCAAAGTCGTGAGATATTCTAAAAACTTTGATTACGTCGATGAAATTATTTACTTCATTACAAAATCTTGCATTCTCATCTCCATGAAGCTGAACATAATCTAAATCATATTTTTTACTTATTCTTTTAATTTCATCAATAGTTTCATTAACAAATACACCAACTAATTTTTTATTATTCTTTTTTACTAAATAATCTTTATCAAAAAATCTCTTAGACTTTCTGTAAAAAATTAAACCCATAAAATCTATATCAAGATTTGATACATCATTAATGTTTTTTTCATCTTTCAGTCCGCATACTTTAACTAACATTCTAATAACTATTTATTAATTCTTTTAGCTTTGAGCCTGGATTTTTTTCTCTCATAAATTGTTCACCAATTAAAAAACCATCAAACCCGCATTCAAGTAAAATTCTAATATCATCAATTGAATTTAATCCACTTTCTGAAATTTTTGTGAAATTTTCAGGAATTTGGTTGCAAATATTTATGCTGTTTTCTAAGTCAACTTTAAATGTTTTGAGATTTCTATTATTCACACCAATCAAATCAATGTTTTCATTTAATGATTTTTTCAATTCTTCAAGTGTATGAACCTCAATCAAAACATCGAGATTGTTTTGTTTTGCAAGACGTGATAAATTAATAATTTCATTCTCATTTAGAATTGAAGCAATAAGTAAAATAGCATCTGCTCCAATTGATTTAGATTCAATAATTTGAAACTCATCAATTATAAATTCTTTTCTCAAAATAGGAATTGTACTATTTTTTTTAGCAAAATTTAAATCTTCATTCGATCCGCCAAAAAAATAGCTATCTGTTAATACTGATATTGCTGCTGCACCAGCATCTTGATAGCCTTTTATTATTTCATTTGTTGGTGTTGAAAAATTGATTTCTGATTTAGAAGGAGACTTTCTTTTGTGCTCTGCTATAATTGATAAATTTTTTGAATTGATAGAATCCTTCAGGCTTATTGAATTTTGACTAAAAAATAAGGTTTTTTCAAGTTGATTATATGAAATTGAGCTTTTTCTTTCCCGAATCTCAATTTTTTTTCTCAGAACTATTTTGTCAAGTATATTCAAAACTAAATTTTTAATAAATTTTTAAATGAGTTAAGAGCTCTTTTGTTAATTAAAGAATCATTTGCAATTTCAATACATTCTTCAATTTTTTTTCCAGTAATAGTTTTAATTGCAAGAGCTGAATTTGCTAAAACAACATTTTTGTGAGCTTTAGAAGATTTATTTTCCAATATGTCAACAAATATTTTTGCTGATTCATCTACAGAACTACCACCTTCAATTTCTTTAGGATTTAAGTCATTAAATCCGAAATAGTTTGAATCAATAATTTTTTCTGATTTCTTGTCAATAATTTTATGTTTACTTGTCAACGAAATCTCATCATAACCATCTAACGAGTAAATAATCGTAAAGTTTTTTTCAGTATTTCTAAAAACATCAGAATATAGTCGTAGTGTTTCCAAATTATAAACTCCACAAATCTGATTATTTGGTTTTGTTGGATTTACTAATGGCCCTAGAATGTTAAAAAATGTTTTCACTCCTAAATTTTTTCTGGTATTAGCAACATGTTTCATTGCTGGATGAAAAAGAGGAGCGTGTAAGAAACAAATATTGGACCTATCTAAACTCTTATTAAGATGATCTGAGTTATTTGTAAAGTTAATTCCTAAATGTTCTAAAACATTACTTGATCCACATCCAGAGGAAACTCCGTAGTTTCCATGTTTTGTCACCTTATACCCTGCGCCGGCAACAACAAATGATGATACTGTTGAAATGTTAAAAGTATTTTTTCCATCACCACCTGTCCCACAAAGATCAATTGTTTCATTAAAATCTAAATTTACATCGAGGCAGAGTTCAAGTAAAGCATCTCTAAACCCTTCAATTTCAATTACTGTTGGCGGTCTTAAAATAAAGGATGTAAGGAAAGATGAAATAATAATTTCATTTTGATCTCCAGAGGATATCTCTAGTAAAGCAGTTCTAGCCTCTTCATAATTTAAGCTCTCATTTGAGTAAAGTTTTTCAAATATATTTTTCATTTCGTTTTTAGCCAGTTAAATAATATTTTTTTCCCGTGTTCAGTTAAAATTGATTCAGGATGAAACTGAACTCCCCATAATTTATAAATTTTATGTCTGTAAGCCATTACATTATTTTCTATGTCTTTAGCAGTTAGTATGAAATTTTCATTTAATTCCTCAACAACCCAAGAATGATATCTGCCCACTTTTAAATTATTGGGGATATCTTTAAATAAAATTTCATTATCTAAAATTGAAATTTCTGTTGAAATACCATGATAAACAGTATCAAGATTTATTAATTTACATCCAAGAACTTCAGCAATTGCTTGATGACCAAGGCAAACACCAAGAAAATTTTTGGTCTTGTGATATTTTTTAATTATTTCATTAAGAAGTCCTGATTCACTAGGAATTCCTGGTCCTGGTGAAAGTAATATTTTCTCAAATTTTTCAATATAGTCAATGTCAATCTGATCATTTCTAAATACTTCTAATTGAGCACCTAAATCCACTAAATAATGGACTAGGTTGTAGGTGAAAGAATCGTAATTGTCAATAACAAGTATTTTATTTTCCATATTATTAATCTTCAAGTGTTTTTATTATTGCTCCTATTTTATTGTAAACCTCTTGTAACTCGTTTTTTGGATTCGATTTAGCTACAACTCCCGCCCCTGCCTGAAAATATAACATTTGGTTTTTTGAAAGGATTGAACGAATAATTATTGCATGATTAAAATTTAAATTTGAATCAATCATGCCAATTGCACCACCATAAAAATTCCTCTTAGTTTTTTCATAGTTATTAATTAGTTCCATTGCTCTGTACTTAGGAGCACCTGAAAGCGTACCTGCTGGAAAAGTATTTGAAATGATATTCATTGACTTATTTTTTAGCAAACCTGTAACTTTAGAAACTAAATGAATAACATGAGAATAAAATTGAATTTCCCTATCCTTTTCTACACTTACTTCATTACATGAAATACTTAAGTCGTTTCTAGCTAAATCAACAAGCATCATATGTTCACTATTTTCTTTATCATCTTTAGATAATTCAAGAGCTTTATCTCTATCATAATCATCATTACCAGTTCTTTTGAAAGTTCCAGCAATTGGGTGAATTTCAGCTTTATTATTATTTACAATTAATTGTGCTTCGGGAGAACTTCCAAATATTTTAAAATCTCCAAAATCAAAATAAAATAAATATGGAGAAGGGTTAACAGATCTCAATTTTCTATAAGCCGAAAATTCATCTCCTTTAAATTTTTGAAAGAACTTTCGTGATAAAACAATCTGAAAAACATCACCTCTATTACAATGATAAATACCCTTGTTTACTAGATTCATAAACTCTTCATCATTCATATTCGATTCTATGTCTCCAATTTTCTCAAAATAGGATTTGTTGATTCTTTGATTTGAGATAAGTTTCTCAATTTCAATTATTGAATTTTTATTTTCAGAGTAGCTAATTATAGTGGTTATATTATTAAATACATTAACTACAATAATGTACTCATAAACACAATAAATCATTTCAGGAATATCATCACCATGACTTATGTTTGTCAAATTCAATGTTTCAAAATATTTCACAGAATCATAACTCATATATCCAAACACCCCATCTTTTTGAAATTTATCATTCTCAAAACTGGATTCAAATTCAAAAGTTTCAATAAAATCTTTAAGCTCATCCATTACATTATCACTTTTTGATAATTTTTTTGAGATTGTTTTTTTATTTGGAAGGGAAATTTTTAGATCAAAATTTTTGATCTTAAATTCAGCAATAGGGTTGAAGCATATGTATGCATAATTATTGTCTTTTGAGCTGTAATCACTACTTTCCAAAAGAATTGAATTAATATACTTATCTCTTATTTTAAGATACATGTTAACAGGCGTAGTTGTATCTGTGATAATATTTTTTCTATTTTCTTTAAGTTTAATTTTCATAAAAAAAAAAGGCTTGTCGAACAGACAAGCCTTTATATATTTTTAAATTACAAGACTAGATCGACTTTCTAAGGAATATAGATTTGTGCCACCAGTATTTGCGATTTGATTTCATTTCATCAAATATAAAAAACTTTTTGTTAAAAATCTTCTTGTAAAAAACAATAATTATTTAATTTGATATTTAAAATTTAATATGAATTTAGATCTTGAAGATTGGAAAAAGCAAAAAGAATCAGACGCCAAAAATATTTGTCTTGATGTAAGAACCGCTGAAGAATATAAGGAAGGTAATATTGAAAATTCAATAAATATTGATTTTTATAAATCAATGGACTTTATGAAGTTTTTAGACAAGTTAAACAAAGATGACAATTATTTTGTTTACTGCAGATCGGGAAAAAGAAGTGATGCGTCTTGCCAAATTATGAAAGAATATGGTTTTAATAATGTATTTAATTTAGAAGGTGGATTTCTCGCCTGGTCTGAAAATGGTTATGAAGTTAACAGATAGAATCAGATACAGGTTTGAGAAATATGGTTTTAGAGTATGCACTAGATTAGCAGATTTCTTAGGGATCAAATCAAAGCATGTTAGACTAGGCTTTATATACAGTAGTTTTTTTGGCTTGGGTTTAGGTTTCTTCATATATCTTGTATTAGCTTTTTGGATGAGAATAAAAGATATAGTATATTCGAAAAGGTCTTCAGTGTTTGACTTATAATCATTAAACTCAAAATATGAAAAAGTATACTTTAATCTTAGCTGCATTGTTATTTCCTTTAATTAACTTTTCACAAGAAAAAGGATTGGATAAAAAAATTGATGAAGCATTTCAACCAGTTTCTGATTTTTTTAATAATGTAGTTTTTTTTACAATCGGAGACAATCCATTTGTTATATATCTACTTGTAGGTAGTGCATTGTTTTTTACTCTATATTTTGGATTTCCAAATGTTCGATACTTTCTTACTTCAATTAATGTTGTAAGAGGAAAATATGATGAAATTGAAAAAGAAGATAAGAACTCTGATGATGGTGAAGTTTCACATTTTCAAGCTTTAGCAACTGCTGTTTCTGGAACAGTAGGAAATGGTAATATTGCTGGTGTAGCATTAGCAATTGCGTTAGGTGGACCAGGAGCTACATTTTGGATGATTGTATGTGGATTTCTTGGAATGTCTACAAAATTTGTTGAATGTACATTAGGTGTTCACTACAGGGATGTTGATAAAGATGGTGTAGTTTATGGTGGTCCAATGTATTACTTAAAAAAGGGACTCAATGAAAGAGGTTTTGAATCTTTGGGAAAAGTCGCTGCTGTAGTTTTTGCAATTTGTTGTATTGGTGGATCATTTGGAGGTGGAAATGCTGCACAATCAAACACAGCAACTTTAGCAATAAAACAATTAGTTGGACTTGAAAGCACTAGTGCAGGGGCTATCATAGGATTAATCATGGCTATTGTGGTAGGTCTTATTATAATTGGTGGTATAAAGAGAATTGCATCTGTAACTGAAAAAGTTGTACCATTTATGGCAGTTCTTTACATTATAGCATGTATCTACATTATTTCGCTTAACTTTTCGTTAATAGATGATGCTATTTCACTTATTATTAGAGAAGCATTTAATCCTACAGCTATTGGTGTTGGAGGTATAATCGGCGTTTTAATGGTTGGATTTAGAAGAGCTGCTTTTTCTAATGAAGCAGGGGCAGGTTCAGCATCAATTGCACATTCTGCTGTAAAAACTAAATATGCAGCTTCTGAAGGCTTGGTTGCGTTATTAGAACCTTTCATTGACACTGTTGTAATATGTACAATGACTGCACTTGTAATTATCATTTTTAATTTCGGTGGATATTTTGATTATGGTGGAGATGGACTGGGAAGTATTTTTATTGATGGAGTAGCATTTGAAGGTCCGGAAATTACAGCGAGAGCTTTTGCTGAATATATCCCTTTTTCTGATGTTTTTCTGACAATTGCGATTGTTCTTTTTGCTGTTTCAACGATGATTTCTTGGTCATATTATGGGATTCAATCATGGAAGTTTCTTTTTGGGAGAGGAAAAGTTGCTGACCTAACTTATAAATTAACTTTTTTAACTTTTATAGTTATTGGATCGGCTGCTAGTATGAATTCAATATGGGCTTTTTCGGATGCTATGATTTTTGCCATGGTATTTCCAAACATGATTGGACTATATTTTCTATTTCCAGTTGTTAAAGAGCAATTGAATAAATATTTAGAGGCAATAAAAAAATAATATTTGGCATTTTTTTTGTAAAATTAGAATCATGAAAGTTACAACCCTAGAACACAAAGCCGTTAATACAGAATCTTTAGAATTAATCAAACAAAGTGCTAGAGACTTTGCTTTGCAATATATTAAGCCTTATGTCATGGATTGGGATGAAAATCAACATTTCCCTAAAGAGGTATTGCAAAAAGCTGGTGAGTATGGTTTTATGGGTTTATTGATAGCTGAAAAGTTTGGTGGATCTGGATTAGGATATCATGAATACGTTTCTGTGGTTGATGAGATATCTAAAATCGATCCATCCATAGGATTATCAATTGCAGCCCACAACTCTTTATGCACAAATCACATATATAAATTTGGTAACAAAAAACAGAAGGAAAAATGGTTACCTAAGTTATCATCTGGTGAACATATTGGAGCATGGGGATTAACAGAGCCAAACACAGGATCAGATGCTAGTAAAATGGCTTCTACTGCATGCAGAAAAGGTAATAAATGGGTATTGAATGGTACCAAAAATTTTATTACACACGGTAAATCTGGAGATATTGCTGTTGTAATTTTTAGAACTGGTCCAGTTGGTGAAAAAAACAATTCAACTGCATTTGTTATTGAGAGAGGTGTGAGAGGTTTTGATTCTGGAAAAAAAGAGAACAAATTAGGAATGAGAGCTTCTGAAACTGCTGAGATGATTTTTCAAGACTGTATCATTGATGACTCAAATAGACTTGGTGAAGTTGGTGATGGTTTTAAACAAGCAATGAAAATATTAGATGGTGGAAGAATTTCAATTGCTGCTCTTTCATTAGGTATAGCTAAAGGAGCTTATGAAGCTTCTTTGAAGTATTCAAACGAAAGAATTCAATTTGGTAAACCAATAAGTTCATTTCAGGCAATTTCATTTAAACTTGCTGACATGGTAACTGAAATTGAAGCTGCTGAGTTATTAATTCAAAAAGCTTCAAATAAAATAAATAATGGAGAACCTGTGACTCTTGAAAGTGCTATGTGCAAACTGTATAGCTCAGAACTATGTGTGAGAGTTTCTAATGACGCTGTTCAAATTTTTGGTGGCTATGGATATATTAAAGATTTTCCAGTCGAAAAGTTCTACAGAGATTCAAAGTTATGTACTATCGGTGAAGGTACAAGTGAAATACAAAAGCTTGTTATTTCTAGAAAAATTTTATCCAAATAAATAAATTATTCCATTTTAATTTTATATTTGCCAAGCAAAAATCAAAATATGTTAATTATTCCAGTTAAAGAAGGTGAAAGTATTGATAAAGCCCTAAAAAGATTCAAAAGAAAATTTGACAAAACGGGTACTTTAAAGTCATTAAGATCAAGACAGGCCTTCACAAAACCCTCTGTAATAAACAGAGACAAGTTTATAAAAGCTGCTCATATTCAGAAATTAAAAGATCAGCAAAGCTTATAATTTTTATAAATTTATCTAGATCATTTTATGTATTTAGATAAGTTTAAAAATTACTTAGAGGCTGAGAAAAAATACTCTATTCTTACTGTTAATGCCTACACCAAGGATCTCGAAGAGTTCAAAGATTTTCTAGAATCTACTGGAACATCACTTAATAAAAATATTGAATATACTTTCATAAGAAATTGGATTGTTTTTCTATCCAAGAATAAAATTTCTCCCAATTCTATTAATAGAAAAGTTTCATCACTAAAAGCGTATTTTAAATTTTTAGTTAATATTAAAGAAATTAAAAAATCTCCTTTAAGAAATCATACTTCGCTAAGAACTAAATCAAAAGTGGTTAACCCTTTGAACGAAACTGAAATGAAAGAAGTTTTTGAATTATTTAAAACTTCCGAAAAAGAATTAACTAGAGATTCAATAATCATTGACATTCTCTATTCAACTGGTCTCAGAAGAGCTGAATTGATAAATTTGAAAAAATCTGATATATATTTTGATGATCAAGTTATGAAGGTTTTAGGAAAAAGAAATAAAGAGAGATTAGTCCCAATGCTACCTGGCTTAGTAAAAAAACTAAAGCTTTACACCAAAAACATTAAAGAGGATTCTTTTTTACTTCAATCTAAAAATGGGAATAAAATTAGCCCATCTACAATATATAGAGTAGTAAATAAGTATTTGAGAAGTATATCAACCAAAACAAAAATTAGTCCTCATGTACTAAGGCATACATTTGCAACTCATATATTAAATAATGGAGCTGATATAAATTCAATCAAAGAAATTCTTGGCCATAAATCTTTAGCATCAACACAGATTTACACCAAAATCAAAATTCCAACAATTGTGAATGATTACATGAAAAATCACCCGAGACAGAAGAAATAGAGAAAAAATATAATTTTTATTTTTTAGAAAAAATTTAAATATTACATTTGCCTTCTCTTAAAAAAGCCGATGTAGCTCAGCTGGCTAGAGCAGCTGA